>Ga0255095_1000051_pt1 | contig 76254 bp, 64 predicted proteins | sample Colum_Law_RepC_8_2_FD_188435 | JGI IMG/M metagenome (GOLD analysis project Ga0255095, IMG submission 188435) | Freshwater microbial communities from Columbia River, Oregon, United States - Colum_Law_RepC_8d | ecosystem: Environmental > Aquatic > Freshwater > River | place: USA: Oregon...
CAGACAGCGAGCCAATAAACTTGTGGATACTGCGGACTGAAGTCCTCCCTGCATGAGTGGCAAAATCGGGATGAAGCCCGCACTACGAATGCGATCGGCGACTGAATCTGCTGACCGTACGGCCGCAAAACATGGTCATTTTCCTCCATTCACGCGATCGTCCGCGGGACTTCCATGGCGTTGTTTCCGTTACAGATCCGACAACCACGAATCGCCAGAATTCCCGGGACGCACTTCCGTGTGCACGACGATATTGAATAGGCCTATGGATAATTAGGCATTGAAAATCCGAACGTTAACCGTTACCCAACGGTTTCCAGCTGTCGCCGTCATCGTTCAACCCCCTCTGAACGGTGACGGCGATCTTCATTGGCGGACCGCGGGATTTGTTGGCGGTTTGCTCCTTGTGGGTTTCCAGTCGTGGCACTCCTTGGATTTCGGAAGCCCACCTGACCGATAACTCATGAGGTCAAAGCTTTAATCTCGTCGCGCTGCTTGAAACAGGACGCCTTGATGACCCGCCGCAAGCGACCTCCGGAAGGACGAACCTTCGCGGTCTCAACATTTCGCGATCCAGCGTCATGGCAGAATAGCTTCCTGAGCTATCTTGATGCCGAATGTGGCATGGCTAAGAACACGATTGACGCCTACAGACGCGATCTCGATCGATTCTTCGGCTGGAACAGAGATCACGCCAAGGTTGGCGTACACGACATTGGCGTCCCCACGATTACCGCGTTCCTGGAGTTTTTGCAGACGCTGAATCTGGCCGCCAGCAGTATCGGGCGTAACCTCGTCGCCATTCGCATGTTTTTTCGCTACCTCATGCTGGAAGGAATCGTCGCTGAAAGCACCGTGGACCTTGTGAGTTCTCCCAAGCTGTGGGAACGCCTGCCCAAGGTGCTCAGTCCCGACATGGTCGACGCTCTGCTGGTCGCGCCGCTGGGATCTGAGGACCGCTACTACCGCCGAGACCGCGCGTTGCTTGCGGTCATGTATGCCACGGGCTGTCGTGTTTCAGAAGTCGTCGGAATGCGTTTGCAGGATATTCATCTTGAGGAGAACTACTGTCTCTGCACCGGCAAAGGGAATAAACAACGGATCGTCTCGCTGAATCCGGTCGCCTCAGATGCGATCAGAAAGTATCTCGAACTGGAACGCCCGGACCTGGTGGTTGTTGCCGGAAATGATCCCGGCTATCTGTTTCTGACTCGCAGCGGCCGACCACTCAATCGCGAATCCGTCTGGTCGCTGGTGCAGCGTTATGCCAGTCGAGTTGGCTGCGGAGCTGAAGTAAGTCCTCACACATTGCGACACAGCTTTGCCACGCATCTCCTCGCCGGCGGCGCAGATATTCGAGCGTTACAGGAAATGCTGGGCCACTCCAGTATCCGCACGACTCAGGTCTACACGCACGTTGAACACAGCCGCCTCAAGGCGATTCACAAGCAGTGTCACCCTCGTGGTTGATGGGTGTAATTCCAAGCGGACCATCGGTCTGCGCGGAAATGCCACGCCTGCTTTGACAGCGGCCAGCGGATTCGCCACCTTTCTTCGCATGCCATTAAGCCGGGTTGCTGTCACGATCTGTTATTCATCTGGCGCAGATGGAGAACTGTTTCGTGTGGCATTATTCTCTGGCCGCGACACTGACGCCAGAATCACATTGCAACGTGAGCTTCACTCGATTGAGGCCGCACTGCTCAATCGTCATTTATCCTGGATTTTTCTTCATGACACCACAGCAAATGCAGGCCCTGATCTCTCAGTCATTCACCTTGCAGCCTCTGTCGCGAGCGGAAAAGGCGACTCTGGCGGAACAGCTTGCTGCGGGACTTCCTGACGCGGCGGAAATTTCCGTTCTGCGAAGCCAACTATTTCGCCAGGCTGAAGCCGCAATCAATGCGCAGAACATGAGCGAGATTCTGCGATGGCTGGAAGACATGATGCGGTTGCTGGAACGCTTCGATGATGCAAAGTCGAGCGGAACCGTGGAAGCATGGTTCAGTCCAAAGGCGGACTGCCCGGGGAGAATCCGCTCCTTCCTGGCTCAGGCGAAAAGCACGGTCGACATTTGTGTGTTCACAATCACCGACGACCGGCTCACTTCGGCTGTTCTGGAAGCTCATGCACGCGGAGTCAAAGTTCGAATCATCACCGACAACGACAAAGCAGCCGACCTGGGGTCTGATGCCGATCGATTTCTGCAGGCCGGCGTTCAGTTGCGAGTCGACCGGACCCCGTATCATATGCACCATAAGTTCGCGATCGCTGACAGGAGTTTGCTGTTGAATGGCAGTTACAACTGGACTCGCGGTGCCGCTGAGAGCAATGAAGAGAACTTTGTTATCACCGACGACAAAAAACTGCTCGCCGCGTTCTCATCCGCCTTCGAAGAACTGTGGGAAGAGATCAAGGGTGGCTGAAAACGTTCGCCCGGGACGTCGTTAATTCTGTCGCTTTGCCTTCACCTACGCTTTGCCTTCACCTACATAGTCTGTGATTGAATCGTTTAACGGCAAGCCGAAGGCGTCGGCGTTGCTCTTGATCAGAAAGTTGGCTCATGTTCCATCGCGGTTTAATGACCATTGGGCTACAGATAATACTAGCAGGATCTACTTCTCTGCTTCTTGCCTATGAGATCCCTTCGCCATCGCAGCCAGCCGAGCCTCCGGAAGCCGCACCGGTCATCACTGATCCCGTTCAGGTTCGTCGCGCGGCCAATGCGCCGTTCGTGGGCGTGCCGGTCAGAACGAAAGTTGCTCAGCGCTTTGAAATGTACAGCCCGCGCACGGAGGAGGCCGTTAGAGAACTCAAGGAGATGGGATTCACGCAGGTGATGCTGGATCGCCCCAATCTCCATCAGGCGGCAACTGAAGTCGGTCTGCCCTTTGTTCTGGCGCATTGGTGGAACCAGGAGACAAAGCCGGAAGAAATCAAGGCGGCTGTTGAACGAGCAAAGCTGGTTGATCGATCACTGCTGATTGGTTTCAGCATCATGGATGAACCGGAGAGGAATTCACCGGACACTCCGTTTGGTTACTACATTGACGTCTATGAAAAGCTGCGGCCGCAGTTCCAGAAAGACTTCCCGGAAACTCGCCTTGAGATCTCCCACTGGGGACCGCTGGCCGAATGGACTGACCAGCATTACGAATACTTCTCGTTCCTGTATGAAGCGGCCGATGTGATGCGAATCATGCCTTATCCGGATCTGGGTGAAGGTCCTCTGGATGATGTGTATTTCATGATTCGTCGAACGCAGCGTCCGATGGAACTTGCGGGGCGCAGTCTTCCTCTGGCGGTGATTCTGCAGACATGGATCCTGCCGCCAAAGAATCAACTGCCGGAAATCGATGAGCTGCGAGTCATGACTTATCAGGCGATGCTCTCAGGTTCTGAAACTGTTTCGTTCTTCGATCACAACCCTGAGGTGTGGCGACAGAAGGACGGTTTCGAGTCTGGTTTTCGAGATCTGATGCGAGAAATCACAACGTTCGCTCGTCGCTACAAAGACTGGGACGTGGAGACGGTGATGTCTGATGACAGCGTTTTGACATCGATTCTGAAATCGCCGTCGGGAGAACGTCATCGAGTTGTCGTTAATACTCAGCGTATTGACGTGAATGATCTGGCGGCTCTGGAAGTTCGTGACGAATCGATGGAATCATCCCCCGTTTTGCTCACTGGTCATTGCTGTCCTCAGCAATGCACTCCGGCCCACGACCATCCGTCGGCACGTATTGGCGTGCGGATCAGGCCTGATCGCGCGCATAAAAAATCCTGCCGAGTGTTCGGCAGGATCAGGAATCATCAGAGATAGACAGCGCTGTTTAAGCGGCGTCGTATTCCGAAATGCGGTTGTGAGGAATAAACGGAATCGTTGAATCTTCCGTCAGGCAGTATCGCATGTAGTACGCATCTTCGCAGGTGTCGTCGTAATGCTTTCGCAGAACCGTCACGGCACGGAAGCCATTGTTCGCGAAGAAGAGTTGTGCCGGAACATTCGTTTCGCGAACTTCCAGAACAATCTCGCGGCGACGTTGCTGAGACAACTTGTCGACAAGTCGCTGAACCATCTGCCGACCGATGCCACCGCGTCGTACGTCCGGTGCAACGGCAAAGTTGAGGATTCGCAGCATGGATTTGTGGAGTTCATAGATCATGAACCCGACAATTTTGTGATCCAGTTCAGCGACCGTTCCGATGCAGTTGCGTTGACGCAGGCAGCAAAGAAACTCTTCCTCGGTCCAGGGAAACTGAAAGCTGCCGCGTTCGATGGATAACACTTCATCCATATCCCGACGAATGAGCCAGCGAATTTGAGTTCGCATGGCATCCGGAACCGGGGCCGTCGCATTTGCTGCTGGTTGTTGATTTGTTCGCTTCAATCCCATTGCGGCCTCCATGCCGATGAGAACGCCAAAAACTTCACGCGCCCGGATCCTGATCAGGAGTCACCCTTCTTCAGCTTTCAGCGACCGCTCAATCGCTTCAAGACCGCGTACTGAACACCTCATTGTGTTCGCCGCGGTGATCACCAACGATCTCGCCATAGAAAGGCTTCGACGCCGGGAGGTCGGAAGTTAACAGAGTTCGAAAGTCGAGTCTACGTTGATGGCCGTCTCCTTCGGAATCCACGGAAAATCCGTCATCATCGGAGAACCTCAGCGGCACTTTCTGCCGTGCCCAGGACTCTTTTCCCCATGCGACCACAATATCCTGTGGCCCGTTGTTGCCTGCTTCCGGCAATCCTCCTCGAAGCGAGCAATCTCTACGCCATGATTTCTGCGTTGAATGGGGTGTTTCAATGTCATCGCGGTCAAGTCAATCGCGGACAAGTTAACGTTTCTGGTGCGGACCTTGTCGTCTCGTGGCACACCGGAGATCCGTTTGACGTTAGTGGTGAATTCGAAGTAGAAGTAGAAGTAGATCACAGCTCAAGTGACTCGTGTTCTTCCCACTGCTCTTGAAAAACATCGATTGCAGCCCCACTCCCCACCAGTTCTCTCAAGCAACCGGCCAATCACATCACCCGACTCTATCAGGATCGCACAGGGAACGGCCTATGGTCTCGCCAATGGTATCGGTGGAGAAGTTCGTGATCTGTGGGTTCTGAACGAGCGCATCGTCGAAGCACCGGCCGAATCCACGATCCATCCTATGCGCACGATTGATGCCCCCGGCCTTGTTGTCATGCAGAGTGGTATCGATATGCAACGTCATATCGCCGGGCCCAGACGCCGATATCAGGGTTTACACTGTGTATGAAAACAAAGAAATCATGTTCGAAATGCCGCGTGTGGTGATCAAATCGGGCGAGGTGCTTGTCGAACAGGGGGAGATCCGCAAAACTCTCATCGGGAAAACTCTGCACGTCAGTCCCAACTACGACATCGAATGTAGAACCGGACATTAAAGAATGGTTCGAAAAGTACTATTCGATTCAGTGGAGAAACTACCCGGTGGATTTGAGCTATCTCAGTGAATCGTGTGTGATCCCGACAAAGTGATTTCGCTCAGTTCCTGATGCCATACTTCTGCATTGGGGCCAGTTCAAGCGGTGCCGTTTGTGTTTTGTGGGGTGGGACCAGCGCAGCGCCGGCCCACCGCAAGTGTCAACGAAGAGACTGTCAACAAAGAGTGTGATTAATGTCTGAGGTTTCAGCAGCATCTTTGCAACTGCATGGCGTCGAGATTATCGATACATTTGCAGAAGCCTTTCCCATCAAGGCTGCTCGGTTGATCATAACCGCCGACAGTCTTAAGTGGGCCATCACCGGCGCGACCGTGTTGTGTGGCAATGCAACCAGTGTGATCGCCTGTGATGTGGAAGCGGCTATTGAGCGAACGCTCACGGCTGAGGAAACTCCGGACATGCGTCCGGGTGTTTCTGTACTGGTCTTTGGCTTCGGCACCGAAGCCCTTGGGAAAGCACTGCAGGGACGCGTGGGCCAGTGTATTCTGACTTGCCCAACGACAGCCTGTTACAACGGCATTCTGGATTGTCCCAAGGAAAAACAGATCCGCATCGGAGGCGGTATTCGCTACTTCGGCGACGGTTTTCAGGTTGCCAAGAAGTTTGATCATCGACGTTTCTGGCGTATTCCGACGATGGACGGTGAGTTCGTCTGCGAAGATTATTTCGGAACTGTAACCGGAGTCGCCGGCGGCAACTTACTGATCTGCGGTACAGATTCGTCATCAGCGTTGCTGGCAACTGAAGCGGCTGTGGAAGCCATTGGAAAAGGCACTGATGTCGCGTTGCCGTTTCCGGGCGGGATTGTTCGTTCGGGCAGCAAAGTGGGTTCTCGTTATCCCAAACTGAAGGCCAGTACGAACGACGCCTATTGCCCGACATTGCGAGGCGTCACGAAGACTGAGTTGCCAAAGGATTGTCAGGCGGTTTATGAAATCGTGATCGATGGACTCTCCTTTGAAGCCGTGCAGTCCGCAATGAAACGTGGGCTCCATGCGGCGGCAGCGTCGAAGAATGTTCTTCGTATCACCGCTGGCAACTACGGCGGAAAACTAGGCAAGCATCATTTCCATTTGAAGGATCTGCTCTAGCTGGCTCAGATTCTTTTGCGATGAACGTGTTGGGAAAGGGTAGGGGCAGTGGTCGCAAATGAGCGATTCGACAAAGGGACTTGGCAATTAAAGCTTTGCGACCTAACATGAGACACGCATCATGAGGTTTTCTGAGAGATTGCATGCGTCGCTTCTTGTCGATAGTCCTGATCGTGATAATTCTGACCTGCCAGGGTCTATGCTCATTCCATGCGCATGTCGGAATGGGATTGAGTCACTCAGAATCGCATTCCGCACGTCCACACTTTCATGTGCACGGCTCGCATTCTCATGGATCCCATGAAGATTCTGCAGATCACCATCATGATGAGGCACCGGTGTTGCCTGCTGTAACGCGGGTTCCATGTCCGTGGCACGATTCCGACGCCTGCTACTGTGCCGATTCTGTCCTATCAATGACCCAACGTTCCAGTGCAGCCGAGACACTGGATTTCATGTTGCTGGAACTGGGTGTCTATAGCCTCGGGGTTGTTCAACCAGAAGTCTTCTCTGCTCTTGATCGTTGGTCTGATGCGCCACATCAATGGAGCAATGCGCACACTCCGCTGTACTTGCGCGATCTTTCGATACGCTGTTAGGCCTTGCGAAGCAGCCTGTTTTGCCACGGCAGTGCTGCCGCTCACTTTACCGATTCCGGCAAGGCTTTAATCGTGATCAAACTCTCATCTTCCATCTGTGCGTGCTTCCGGTTAAGTGACAACTAACCGCTTAACTGCCGCGAACAATCTGCTCGCTTCCTGTTCTGTCTCAAGGTGTTCACATGCGCCTCGCAAAATCATTTTCCGTTGTTGGCGTTCTTGTTCTTGTAGGAATCGCCGCGTATCTGACTCGTGATACGTGGTTCAAACCGCAGAAGCTAAAGAACGTTACGCAGGCTCAGAAGGAGCAGGCTGCTCCGCCAATTCAGGAAGCGAAAACGCTTAAGATGACCGAGCAGGCCCGCAAGAACCTCGGGCTGGTTTCAAGGCCGACTAAGCCACAGGCGTATTGGCGAACGATCGAAGTGCCGGGGGAGATCGTGGATCGGCCGGGCTATTCTGATCGAGGTGTCACGTCGCCAGCGGTCGGAGTCGTAACGGAAGTGCATGCGTTTCCTGGTGATACCGTGAAGCCGGGGGATCGACTCTTCACTCTGCGACTCTTCAGTGAGTACCTGCAGAATACTCAGTCGGAACTGTTCAAGGCGACTCGGGAAATTCAGCTTATCACTGAGCAGTATACGAGGCTTGAAGGTCTCGTGAAATCAGGCGGAGTCCCTGAAGCTCGGCTTATTGAGCTCGACAATCAACTTCGACGACAGAAGGCCTTGATTCAGTCGTATCAACAGGACCTGCTCACACGCGGGCTGAATCCTCAGCAGATCAAGAGTGTTGCCGACGGAACGTTCGTTTCAACGATCGAAGTTGTCGCTCCTCCGGTGGTTGATCATTCTGTCAAGCCCCCGGAAATTCAGCCTGTGGCGTTTCGGGTTACTGGCAGCAATGCTGACGGAATCGGGTACGAGGTGCAGGAGCTAAACGTCGAATTGGGTCAGCAAGTTCAGGCGGGCCAGCTACTGTCCACTTTGGCAAATCATCAGGCTCTGTTCATAGAAGGTCATGCGTTTAAGCGAGAGGCCTCGTTCCTCGCGAAGGCCGCTGAAAACAATTGGCCGATCCGCTGCAGCTTTTCTGAGGATGATCAGGTCGACTGGCCTGCGTTTGACCAAACACTTGAGATCAGGCACCTCGCGAATTCCGTCGACTCCGAAACTCGAACGTTCAACTTCTTCATTCCGCTCCAGAATCAGTCGCGAGCGTACGACAAAGACAATCAGACGTTCATTGTTTGGCGATTTCGACCGGGGCAGCGTGTTCGGCTGCAGGTGCCCGTCGAGGAATTGAAGAATGTGCTTGTCCTGCCTTCCGCGGCGATCGTTCGAGAAGGACCGGAAGCCTACGTATTTCAGCAAAATGGTGACTTGTTCAATCGACTCCCCGTGCACGTGCTTCATGAAGACAGGCTCCAGACAGTGCTGTCCAATGATGGCAGCGTGAAAGCCGGACTCTATCTGGCTCAGAGCGCAGCGGCTTCACTGAATCGAGTCCTGAAGGCTCAGGCGGCCGGCGGTATTCGTGCGGACGTCCATGTACACGCCGATGGAACGGTGCATGCGGCCCACTGAGAATTGCCGATTGGAGATTGCCGATCGAAGATTGGAAAGAGCAAAATGAGATGGAGATTGAGGGATGGACAACGTTGAATTGAAGAGTCGGACGAAGCAATTTGCGTTGCGGGTTATGAAACTGGTGGTGGCTTTACCAGTGGACGCTGTTGGAAAGACCATTGGGGCGCAGCTCGTTCGAAGTGCGACATCTGTGGGAGCCAATTATCGAGCGGCCTGTCGAGGTCGATCGAAGGCGGAATTCATATCGAAGCTGCAAATTGTCGTCGAAGAAGCAGATGAATGCTGCTACTGGCTGGAGCTGATCATCGAAGGAGCCCTCTTGCCCGAACCCAAAGTGACCCCGCTCCTCGACGAAGGCAATCAGCTTACCGCCATCATGGTCGCCTCCCGTAAATCCGCCCAAAGCCGCCCCTAACTGTTTTGCAATCGCCAATCTCCAATCGGCAATCTTCAATGCTAAATTCCGTCATCCGTTTTGCACTTCGATAGCGCATGCTGGTTCTTGTCATCAGCATGGCGCTGATGGTGTATGGATCGTATCTGGCCACTCAGATGCCGATCGATGTCTTTCCGGATCTCGACCGGCCGCGCGTGATCATCATCACGGAATGTCCGGGACTTGCGACGGAAGAAGTCGAGACACTTGTCACGCAGCCAATTGAAATCGCTTTGCTGGGTGCCAGCGGCGTACAGGCTGTCCGTAGTCAATCGACAGCCGGACTGAACGTGATCTATATCGAGTTCGACTGGAATACGGATATCCGGGCGGCTCGGCAGACCGTTCAGGAGCGACTCACAACGCTGGGCAGCGTTCTCCCCGAGGGCATTCTGCCGCAGATGACGCCGCCCGCGTCGATCATGGGGCAGATCGTGGTTGCTGGTCTGTACCGACAACAAGGACCGACCGGCGGGGAGTTGTTTCCTGTTGAACGCACTGAGCTTATGATCGAGCTTGTGCACGCAATTGCCATCAATAATGTCTTTGACTCTTCCTCTGCCAAAATTCTTGCCTGGCAACCAGTTGATCGTCATCGCGTTGGCACATGGAAGCCCATCTCTATTGACAAAATAGAGTGGCACGCGGCTGAACAGATCAATGTTCAATCTGGTGATGACGACAATCCAGGGTTCCAGTTATCCGCCACAATCGTCATCAATGGCAAGCAACACAACGTCGCCTTTCCATCAAAGGCCCAAAGGCAGATGTCATTGCGAACGACGGCCGACTGGGTTGTCCGACCACGGATTCTGAAAGTCACGGGTGTCGCAGAAGCGTTCTTGCTGGGCGGCGACAAGAAACAGTATCAGGTTCTCATCGATCCAGCGGCCCTCATTGAGTACGACGTAACTCTGCAGGAAGTGGAAGAAGCACTCAAGCAGAGCAACATCAATGCAAGCGGTGGGTTCGCGGTTCACGGAGAAACAGAACGTCCTATTCGCGTGCTGGGGCGACTCGGTCCGGATGCCTGGCGAGTTCTTGAAGACCTGCGGAAGATTCCTGTTAAGAACCATCCTGAACGCTCCATTCTGCTGGGCCAGGTTGCACAGGTGGTTGAAGGGCCACAGTTCAAACGTGGCGATGGCAGCGTGAATGGCCATCCGGGCGTTGTCTTTACAGTTGTGAAGCAACCTCACGTTGACACTCGTTCGCTGACAGACAGCCTGGAAAAGGCATTCGCAGAGGCGGAAGCATCGCTTCCTGCTGACATAGTGATCAACTCAGAACTTTTCCGCCTGAAGAACTTCATCGATCGTGGCATCTTCAATGTGGGCGAAGCCCTTGTGATTGGAGCTGTCCTGGTTGTCATCATCCTGTTTCTGTTCCTGCTCAATTTTCGCACAACCTTTATTACGCTCACCGCGATCCCCTTGTCGCTCGTCATCACGACTCTGGTATTTCGAATTTGGGGATACATCACAGGAACGCATCTTTCCATCAATGTCATGACACTGGGTGGCATCGCCGTCGCGATGGGAGAACTCGTCGACGATGCAATTGTTGACGTCGAAAATATCTTTCGTCGGCTGAAGGAGAATAATTGTCGACCGGAGATTGCCGATTGCCGAATGGAAGGCAGTTCGTCGGATCTTCAATCTCCGGTCTTCGATCGGCAATCTCCAATCGGCATTCGAAAATCTTCCCTTCTTGTCGTCTACGAAGCGAGCAAAGAAATCCGCAGTGCCATCGTGTTTGGCACGGCTGTCGTAATTCTGGTCTTCCTGCCACTTTTTGCGTTGTCCGGCGTTGAGGGTCGGCTGTTTGCTCCACTCGGCGTGGCCTACATCGTTTCGATTCTGGCATCACTCATTGTGTCACTGACGGTAACGCCTGTCCTTTCGTGGTATCTACTGCCGCAGTCAAAGGCGACTCACGCGGAACACGATGGCGTGCTGCTGCGACTATTCAAATGGGCGGCCGCATATCTGATCCGCCTGAGCATCGCTCACCCGCTTGCTTTGATGGCGTTGACGTGGCTGATGGTGGCTTATGCTGGCTGGGAACTGTCACAACTCGGGCGAAATTTTCTTCCTCAGTTCGACGAAGGAAGCGTGCAGATCAATCTGACATTGCCGCCGGGTTCGTCACTGGATGCTTCAAACCAGGTGTCGGGAGTCATCGATCGCAAGCTGCAGCAGATGCAGAAATCCGACAAGAATCCTGATGGTCCGATTCTGCATTTTGTGAGGCGAACCGGTCGAGCAGAAATGGACGAGCACGCTTCGCCCGTGAATACGGGTGAGTATATTCTCAGCATGAACCCGGACATTCAGGCTCATCGCGAAGAAATTCTTAAGAAGTTCCTCGACGAACTCCGCGAAGAAGCTCCCGGAGTGGATGTGGAGGTCGAGCAGCCACTGGCACATCTTATCAGTCACATGGTTTCCGGTGTGTATGCTCAGATTGCGATCAAGATCCACGGCGATGATCTTGATACGCTGCAACAACTTTCGGAGCAGGTGAAACAGACACTTCAGTCTGTCCCCGGAGTAACGCCGCCAATCGTCGAGCCAATTCGGCAAACGGAGGAGTTGCATATCCGCCTGCGACCTGATGACCTCGCTTTTTATGGTGTTACAAGAGCATACGTAGCACAAGTCGTGCAGACAGCATTGCAGGGTGAAGTCGTTTCACAGGTGCTGGAAGGTCAGCGACGATTCGATCTTCTGGTACGACTCGAAGAAAGTTATCGCACGGATTACGCCAACATCGGACGACTGCGAATTGATCTGCCTAACAACCGCGGGCAAATCGAACTCCGGGAACTGGCTGATATTGGCGAAGGTGCAGGAGCCAACTCGGTGAATCGAGAGAACGCTCGCCGCCGGATCGTGATCCGCTGCAACACTCAGGATCGAGATCTGGCCAGCGCCGTTGCTGAGATTCAGCAGCGAGTTAGCAAGAACGTGGTAATGCCGGAAGGCTACTTTGTTGAGTACGGCGGACAGTTTGAAAGTCAGCAAAGTGCGACTCGCACAATCGTCGTGCTGGCTGGAATCTCGGTCATTGGAATGTTCGTCGTGCTGATGATTCTGTTTCCGTCGGTTCGTGTGGTGCTGCAGATCCTGAATGCACTTCCGACAGCATTTATCGGCGGAGTGCTGGCATTGGTGATCACTCAGCAGACGTTAACCGTTGCCAGTCTGGTAGGATTCATTTCGCTTGGTGGCATCGCCGTGCGAAACGGAATTCTGCTGGTGACTCACTACTTCCATCTGATGAAAGAGGAAGGCGAAGATTTTACTGAGCATATGGTCGTCCGCGGCAGTCTTGAACGTCTCGCCCCAGTATTGATGACGGCACTCACCGCGGGAATTGGACTTGTGCCACTGGTTCTTGGGGGACAGGAGCCCGGCCGCGAGATTCTTTATCCAGTAGCCACTGTCATTCTCGGTGGGCTGGTGACGTCCACGTTCTGCGAGTTCCTGATTCATCCTGGATTATTCTGGCGTTTCAGCGGTCAGGATGCCGTCAAGCTTGCGAAGATGAGTGATGCGGTGGACGAGTTTGGTGAAGGAGAATAACCAACAGCATGTCGGTTATTCATTCTTGTCCGACGGTAATTCGACGGGCAAGAATGCCCATCCTGCATGACGTGATGTCTTGACGAAGCAGGCAGCGCCTTGTTGACGTTGTCAAAGTTTAACTAAATCGAACCGGAGTCGGTTCGAAGCAATTGTATGTAAGGGAGATTTGATCATGAAGAAATTTGCCAGTCTGTTGTCTGCATTTTGTGCTCTGGTTGCTGTGACTTTTATCGTTGGTTGTCAAGAACCGGCGGCGCCGGAAGCGGCCGCTCCGTCCAACACAGCCTCTGCTGCTGCTGAACATGGCCACGAGCACGCGCATGGCCACGGAGCAGGTCCCCATGACGGAACGCTCGCCGACTGGGGTGGTGGCAAGTATCACGTCGAATTCACTGTCGATCACGAAAAGCAGGAAGCCACTGTTTATGTTCTTGGCACCGATGAAAAATCACCTGCTCCGATTAAAACCGACAAGATCAGTCTGATGATTGGGGATCCTGAACTGCAGGCCGATCTTCTGCCGGTACCTCTCGAAGGCGAGACTGATGGGCTTTCATCACGGTTCGTCGGTAAGCACGAGAAACTGGGAATCGTTCAGGAATACGCGGGAAGCATGAGTGCTGAAATTGAGGGAACGCCGTATACCGGTGACTTCAAAGAAGAAGCTCACGACGCTCATGATCACAAGTAACTGTTGAACAACACTTGTTCGCTTTTGGACTCTCTCGGACGCCTCAGAGTATTTGAGAGAGTCCTGACGTTTAGGAGAGTGTACGGCATGATGAACGTGATCCTGCGAATCGTGATTCCTGCCACGATCATCTTTACGGTATCAGAATTGTCGCGGCGGTCACCTCGACTTGCCGCGTTTCTGCTGACGCTGCCACTGGTCAGCATTCTCGCGTTTGCAGCGTCGTGGTCGAAAGAGCATGATCTGAAAAGTCTTTCGCAAATGGCGAAGGAGACTCTGGTACTCGTGCCCCTCGGGCTTCCCTTCTTTCTGCCAGTGGCGTATGCCGATCGCCTTGGCCTTGGTTTCTGGAGTGCCATGCTTGCCGGTCTGGCGCTCGCCTCGCTGACTATTGGCCTATGGCTGATGTTTGGCCCGAAGTGATCTGGGCGAGACACCTTCACGGCACCAGATTCAGGCTGCCCTCTTTGCATCATCATGCGGCACGGGAAGCCTAATTGATGCCTGGACCATTGGCATCGCAAATTGCGGTCTGCCCGGGACAGGTTCACTATGGAACTCCTGGAGCCACACTGGTTGGTGAGACATTTGTGCTGCCATCGCGTTAAGTCCATCGGCCACATTGTCACCGCTGAGGGAGCTGGATTCGCGTCTGGTACAGCTGATCGATCATCGCTCGCAATGATCGCTGTTGAATCGGGCCGTGCAGGCAGATCGCCACCCGATGGTGACATACGCTGATTTATCTTGCTTTTTCGATCGATCCGATTTGGCACACATCGTGCTTTACTATGAGTGATCGAAGCGGAAGGCCTGAAAGTTCATGGCCTCCATGATCAAGAAAACTGTCAGGAGCAGATTTATGTTGGGTTACGCGCTTACTTTTATGATCATCGCATTGATTGCTGCTGCGATGGGATTTGGTCTGGTAGGCGGCATGGCTTACGGAGCAGCGAAGATTTGCTTCTTTGTGTTCCTTGTACTGGCAGTCCTGTCACTTATCGGCGGTCGACGAGTCAACACGAACTGATGTCGCGACGAATTCGCCGACATCCTGCGTTCCCGCACATCGTTGGAACCTCATTCCTTAAAGTTCTCAAGAAGAAATCAAATGAAGAAATCATTATTGGTCCCGGCAATTGCGGCGTTGGGGTTTTGTATCGGATGCAACACCGGCCCTGAAGATGTCACCAAGGCGGAAACTGAGTATCAGAAGACTCAGCGTGACGGCGAGAAGCTGGTGGCTGATGCTCAGCAGGAAGGAACTGAGAACGTTCACGAGACTCGCAAAATCGTGCTGGACGATGTTAACGCGGAAACGCGCGAAGCTAAAGAAGCATTGGAAGATGAACGCTCTGTGGTAGCCAGAGAGCGGGCCGATGTGGGAGAAGCAGCTCGCGAGGGTGACAAGGAAATAATGAAGGCAGAAGCCGAAAAGCAAAAAGAGGTGGCGGAAGCCAAAGCCGCGGCTGACAAAAAGATCGCAAACGCGAAACGTAACCTGGAAGAAACGAAACGCAAGGCCATCGAGGATGGTCAGAAGCGAATCACTGAATGCGAAGAGGCCGTGACAAAGCAGCAAAAAGAGTTGACTGACGCGAAAGCGGAAGTGGCCGCCGCAGAAACTCGCCTGAAGGACGCGACGGATGACAATCGCGCTGACTTGCAGAGTAAGCTCGACGACGCACGCAAGGTCGAGCAGGAAGAAGTCACGGGCGTTTCAGAGGCGAAAGCCGCGCTAGAGAAAGAGAACGCCGAGCTCAAAAAAGTGGTAGCAAAAGTCAATTGACCTTATCTGAAACGCAACTGGCAATTTACACATTATTGGAGATTACCGAGTTGCGGGGGTCCTCGTCAGTTCAGAGTTGTTCTGGACCGAGTTGAATCATTCGTCAGGTAACAAGGTCTTCAAGGGAGAACTTAAATGACAAAGAAATTTCTTCTCACACTGTTAACATCCGCTGCACTACTGATGGGTATTGCAGGATCATCGGTCGAGGCTGCGAGATGGAATCGCGGCATTGCGCGAAGAGGCGTGCAGTATCGCTATAGCGGTGTTAACGGACGCGGATTTGGCAACGAAAACCGTCAGTTGAGACGACAGTTCAACAACTCTGGTTATTACGGAAACCGGAATAGCTTCGGAAATCCATACGGCAATTCCTATCGGAATGGACGGGGAGTTTACTTTGGATCCAACAACGGAGGTTTCTACTTCCGATATTGATCTCTGCTCCGCCGATAAGTTTCCGGTAAAACGAGCCTCGCAGAATCATGCCGAGGCTCGTTCTCGTTGAACGCTATCCCTGCGATCACTGTGCCTGGAGGTGCTGGACCGAGACGGCTTGCGGCTTAGGACCAGGTAGCGAACCGGCCTCCGCGTATCACAAACTTGCTTCCCTGAGACAATCGTCCACGTCGAAGTAACTAGACTGCGACAGATCTGGAAAGCTTCTCAAACAGCGACTGAAGGGCAGCAATATCGACAGGCTTCAGCATGTGCTCGTGGAACCCGGCCTCAAGCGCTTTGTCGCGATCGGAAGGCTGACCGAAACCAGTAAGAGCGACGAGGCAGGCTCGAGAGCAGTCGGGACGTTGACGGATTCGTTGAGCTAATTCATAACCCGACATTCCGGGCATTGCAATATCTGAAAACACAACGTCGGGCGTAAACGTTTCCAGTTTGATAAGTGCCAACGGACCATTCTCAACAACCTCAACTTTATGCCCGAGTTTCTCAAGCAGGCGAGCAGTCATTACTCTCAATGCTCGCATGTCCTCAACGACCAGCACCTTGAATGATTTTGCGGACACGGCCTGAGGTAGTATTGCTGGAATTATTTTCGACGAAGTCAGATCGTGGACCATGGGAAGGCGAACCGTAAAAGTACTTCCCTTTCCGACTCCATCACTTTGGGCGACGACCGTGCCGTCGTGCAAATCGACAATCGCTTTTACCCACTTCAAACTAATTCCCAGCCCCGTGCTGCCTCGTTGAGGTGTATTGTCCGCCCGAGAAAACATGTCAAAAACATTCGGCAACACTTCTGGAGCAATCCCAATTCCATGATCCCGGAAACTGATCTCCGCCACATCGTTTGATACGACGACGGCAAGTTCAATTCCTGAGTCGGGGAGGCTGTATTTGGCGGAATTATTCAGCAGATTCGAGATCACCTGAGTCAGCCGTAAAGAGTCCCCATACACGCAAACCTTAACTCCGTCAGGAACATTAATGATCAGTTTTTGACCGTTCTCTGTAATAGACCTCGACGATGTATTAACGGCTGCAGCAATAATCGCCAGTAAATCAACGATCTCCCGGCGGAGCGAAATCTGGCCGCGGCTGATCTGTGAGACATCCAGCAAGTCATCAATTAACCGCACCAGCTCTTCGACTTGTCTCGCCATCATCTGGCGCAGTTCATCGACCTCGGGATCGAGCTTAAGCATTCCCATGAGTTGAACGGCGTTCTTGATGGGAGCGAGCGGGTTGCGTAGCTCATGAGCCAGTGCCGCGAGGAATTCATTCTTGCGACGCTCCGCTTCAGCCAGCGGAATCGTAGGCTCCACGTGTTCATTCTGGGATCCTTTTGCCGACGTCAGGTCACGCTTAACACCATCGCCGATACTGGCGAACGTAACGAGCAGGCGTTCGCATTCAGAATTTTGAACTGCAGCGGCAGTTTCCTTTTTCTTCCGGCGATGTTGTATAGTCAAGAATACTGCTGCGACGAGACTCAATCCAACAATCGTGGAGATCAACGCTGTCGGCAGTGCTATGAAATAAGCCTGATCTGATGCCTTGGCATACTCTTCCAGAGAACGATTGTACGAGGATCGAATCGAGGTCAGTCGCTGGCTGATTTCTTCGAAAGACCGATTGCCAGAGTCGGCATTCTCGGCGACCTTGATGGACAACTCCAATTTGTCGATCGCTCGCAAGTGCTCACGGGTTTCGGCGACGAGGTCTGATTTCGCACGCATGCGATGTATGCTTTGAAGCACCATCGCTACGCAGATAATCAGTACACACAACACCGCAGCGAGGAGCAAGGCGTACCGATTCTTCCGTTCAAATGGATGCGGTGATCTTTCATGCGTCGCTTCCAATTCGATTCCCCGGAACGATTGCTGTTTAAGAGCCTCAAAGTAACTCGAGAAGCCTTTTATCCGGCCCCCAGTGAATGTGACTCTTTCCATTCCAAAAGTGCATGCGACAACTGGCTCAACTGTTCAGCCAACGTCGGAATCAATGACGACGCCTCTTGCAGTGTCGCGGCCATGCAGGCTGCTTCCACTGCGGCCCCGGCCCGGGTGGCAGCTTCTGCTTCAAAGTTGGAACAGAGCCCCTTCAGGCTGTGCGCAACCCGACTTGCCTCTGCATCGTCGCCAGCATCAATTCGCTCCCTCAATTCCTGTAACAGTAACAGGGAATCCTCCAGAAAGTAATCAACCATAGTGTGAAGCAAATCGGTATCAGCCCCCATTCGCCGTAAAGCGACATCCGGATTCCAAAGCTTGTATGGCTCGTTGGATTCTGACACTTTCACTTCGTCTTTCGCTGCGTCTTTCGCTTCGCATTACGTCTAAGTTGAATTAAGAACGCCTAACAAAACATGCGTACGTAGCCGGATTCGTGAGAATTCGGAGCGATTTCTGAGCTCTCACGAGCTCAGCTACGGTTTTGTAACGGGTTCTAAGAATTACAGTTTCCATCAAGAGACGCAAAAACTCTGAACTCATTGATTAAGGATGAGAGGTACTGAGGCACCCGAGTGACACGACCACTGCGGTCATTCTTCAACGGAAACAACTGTGCCCAGTGAGATTTGAAACAGGTTCACTCGATCGCGGATCTTGCCCCGCGTGATGCCCAGAATCTCTGACGCCTTTGTTTGATTTCCCTCAGTCACCTGAAGCACACGAGTTATCAGATATCGTTCCATTTGCTCTAATGCTTCTGCGTAAAGATTTCTCGAGTCTGCTTCGAGGCGACGATTCACAAACGGTGCAAGATCAGACGGAACACCTGTAGCATTGTCGATTTGTGGCAGCTCGGGAGTTTTCGAAAGCATCGGGGTGATGAGTTCTGGCGGCAGGAAAGATGGCACGATGACCGGTCCTGTTGCGTTCAGGAGCGATTGTCGCACGACACTCTGCATCTCACGCACATTCCCAGGCCATGAATATTGTGTAAGCATTTCAAGAGCTTCCGGCGAGATGCCCTCGCAATCATGCCGATTCATCTCCCTCGCGCAGACTCGCAGGTAATACTCAAGCAGCAGCGACACATCCTCGCCACGTTTACGCAGAGGTGGCAAGGTGATCGTGATCCCGTTCAGTCGATAAAAGAGGTCTTCACGGAACTCGCCATCCAATACCATCTGGTCAAGGTCCAGGTTTGTGGCTGTGACAATTCGAACATCGGTTTTGATTGTCTTGTTTCCACCGACCCGTTCGAATTCCTGTTGCTGCAGGAGACGCAGTATCTTCCCCTGCACCAGCGGCGACATGTCACCAATTTCATCGAGAAAGATTGTGCCTCCGCTACAGGCTTCAAATTTTCCGATGCGCTGCTTGTCTGCCCCCGTGAAGGCACCTTTCTCGTGTCCAAAGAGTTCACTTTCCAGCAACGCGTCAGGCATCGCCGCGCAGTTGATCGCCATGAAACATTCGCCCGATCTGGCGCTGTTCTGATAAATCGCACGGGCGACAAGCTCCTTGCCCGTACCGCTTTCTCCTCGAATCAACACAGGCACATTCTGCGCCGCGACTCGTCCAATGGCCTTGAATACCTCCAGCATGGCCGGACTTCGACCAACGAAGGATTCTGTTTCCGGAAACGGACCATCACTCATATGCATCGCTACGGGAGTGTTCATCATCCGCCGCGTGGCAATCGCCTTTTCAACCAGCTCACTCAGTGCTGGAAGATCGAGTGGCTTGGTGACATAGTCAAATCCACAGAGTTGCATGGCTCGAATCGCTGTGGAGCTGTCACTTCCTGCCGTGATGAAGATGATCGGCAACTTACGATCGATGTCACGAATCTTCTGAAAGACTTCCAGCCCCGATGTTCCAGGCAGCATAACATCCAGGAGCACGACATCGGGAGATACTTTGCGAATGAGAGTCAAGCCATCATCAGCCGTCGCGACAGATGAAACCGTCAGGAAAATCTTCTCGAGGGACCTGCGGATCATTTCGCATACACTTCTGTCGTCATCAATGACCACAACGTTCGGCATTTAGATCACAACTTCCTTTTGGACGCGGAATCCCCTGATATCAGCGAATTCGGTGATATCAGTTTGCGTGCGAACAAGTGGCAATTAGTGGAGTCTATCGATCACGCGTGAGCAATCCAAACTACAGAATCGCTTGAAGAACCGAACGACCTTCTGCCAACGCGAGAGACGACCAGCCACTCAAGGTTTCAATTCTGCTGAAATCCATCGCTGATTTCTGTGGGCGAACTGGATGGACAACTGATCCGCGAGTCGGGGTGAAACACTCTGACTCTCTGATTGGAGCGTGTCGCGGAGTTAACAGCTGGTCCTCTTTCGGGAGGCTGTTTTGTGTAGCCGAGTACCTCGATCATCTTGATCGACCGATCAATCAGCATCTGGCTGAATTCGAACGCAAGACTGCGTGTTGAACGGATGAATCGGCGAAGAACAATGCCCACAGCTCACCGAGGTGATGCTGTTATCCTCCGCCGGAAGTTGGGTTCACTTTGAGTGGCTGACAAAACTCGCACTATGAAAACAACGGAGCAATAATCTGTCCGGCGTTGATTTTATGCGGTCGACCGAGACGGTCTGTCATCATGGTTTCCGGATCGATTCCCAGAGCCGTAAAGATGGTGGCTCCAAGGTCAGCCGGATACCAGCCACGAGTCGCCGGGTAGGCCGCCTGATCATCGCTGGCCCCGATCACCTGACCTCCACGAACTCCAGCTCCAGCGAAGACGGCAGAGAACACGCCAGACCAGTGATCGCGTCCACCGCCAGGATTGATCTGAGGCGTACGGCCAAATTCACCTACAGCAACTACGAGCGTGGTGTCGAGCAACCCACGTTCGTCAAGATCCGTAAGCAACGCCGACAAGCCCTGATCGAACGGTGGCAGCAGGCGGTTCTTTAGTTGTCCAAAGTTATCGCCGTGCGTATCCCAGTTATTCATCGTTCCCATGTTCGCCTGAATGATGGGCATTCCTGCTTCGACCAGTCGGCGCGCCAGCAGCAGCGATTGGCCGAAAGAATGGCGACCATAGCGATCTCGCATCTCGGCAGGTTCGCGAGTCATATCGAACACATCACGAAACTTACCGGCAGCTCCCAGTAGTTGATGAGCCTTCTCCACCGATCGACTAAGTGACTGGGACGCGGCCGGGGTTTGAAGATACTGATGCTGGTCATCCAACGCTGTCAGCAGGCTGCGTCGACTTTGAATACGTTGATCCGTCAGATCCTGCAGCAGAGTCAATTCATCGATGTTGAAATCCGCAGCGTTGGGGTCCTTCGTAACATGCCAGGGATCGTACTGACTTCCCATGAAGCCACCAGTCTGCCCGGAGAACCCATAGCCGTTGTGGATGTACGTCGGCAGCATCACGCCGGATGGTACGCCGTCTATGCGCGGCCGAACGGCCTGCATAGTGGCCGAATAACAAGGCCAGTCTGCGCGGCTGGCCATGTGTGTTGCTCCCGGTGGAACCTGATTCACGCCGGTCAGCACAAAGTGCGTGGCATGTTCGTGACTCGGCAAACTGTGAGTCATGGAACGCACGATGGCAAACTTGTCCGCAACCATGGCCAGTCGAGGCACATGCGGTCCGATCTGAACTCCAGGAGCGACGGTATCAATCGGTCGAAACTCACCACGAACTTCCGCCGGAGCATCGGGCTTCAGATCCCAGATGTCCTGATGCGACGGCGCGCCGGAAAGAAACAGCAGGACCACACTTTTCGCCCGTCCGAACAACGCATTTGATTCCGTTGCCGCGTTGACTTTACGCCCGGTCGCAAGGTCCGCCAGTCCTAATCCGAGTGCACCTGAAAAGCCAACCTGCAAAAAGCGGTTGCGGCTGATCGCTGATGTTGCATGGATCGATGGAAGATGAGGCATGGAAAGCTCCAGGGCGGAGTAGCAGGAAGAGGCGGAGGAGCAGGCGAGGAAATCATGAGCGGGGTGTGGAAGCATACGTTCTATTATAAATGATCCGCAAGGGGGTTGCGAAAAGAATTGCTCGTCTCGGCCAGTCAGACCCTCAAAGCCGTTATTAACAGCCTGTCTGGTTGCTGGCGATGCTGATTGCCATTAGCCGGCCGATGCGTGGAGGCGATGTGCGGGAGTCGTGCCGTGCACTGGCAGTCCGTGAACTGTAACCGAAGCGGTTGGAGCTGAAGGCCAGTGTTGCGGCGATCGTGAATGTTCAGAGTGTGGAAGTGGTTTGTGTTGAGCAGAAACGGCGATCCGTGAAGGGAAACTGCCCGGCTACCTGAATCGCACGCTGGCCGCGCCCAATGGCGTTTCATCGGTTGTCGGCGAAAGGCAGATTGGTGATCTCAACCACGCCCATCAGTTTTCAAGCAGTAACGGACTCAGAATCTCGTCTTCAGTCAGCACCAACTCTAAATGTTCTGTCAGAAGAATTGGCCGACCAAGCTGGTTTTCAACAATTCGGGATTTGACCCGGAGACGTAAGTGATTGACCAACAATATGACTGCACTGCAGGGATTCTTTGTCACAAGCTTCGACGTCTCGGTCGATGTGACCGGAGGGCCTTAGAGCTTAAGTAGGAATTCCTCAGGCTCTAAGAATCGCTTAACCATTGCCTTCATGAAGAAAACGCAGTTGTTCGATCCAGACGATGCCGCGGCCAGACTTTCCAAACCTCGTCAAATGCTTATTCATGGAAGTCCGCAGGAATCAGCGCCGTATCAGTCAAGAACCGGTACCCACGTTCAGCCGCTGAATTGGCCAGAGCCGCCAAATCTGACGCCGGGCCCTGAGGCAGGCTCAACGGAATCAGGAACGCGGTGATGGCAATAAACAAGAACTGCTGCAACATGGGCTCGTGCTCGCGTGGCCTGCGAACTCAGGATTGGGGATATGCGTGTCAGGAAAGATGATAGACCTGTCGTTCTGCCTCGTCGCGTGGAAACTTCCTGAACACCCGATTCCATCCTTCAAAACATCAGTCTGTTGGCAATATGGCCCACAATTCAGGACGACCCACGTTGCAGTGAACGGCCCTTGCGAGCGGACCACCGAATGCCCAGCTCAGGTAGAGCGCGGTCCTTGCAACATTCCACGCAATTACGTGTTGCGGGCCTTCCTTCGCAAGTGACAACAGCCTGCGTTCGGGACAGGGGATTGGCTGGAAGATGGATTCGGCCGAAGCAGACCGCGTCGGATCCTGTTCTGTAAGCTCGTCGATCTCACGAATGGCCTCCTGCAATTCAATTTTGCTGACATGAGCAGCAACGTGATGATCCAATGCGAAAACGCCTTGCCGGTTGAGCGCGGGCAGTAGCAGCAAGCCCACAAACGAAAATAACAGGAACCATAAAAAAGTGGTGACGAGATCGGCGACCGAGACTATTGCACCGCCGGCTAGCAGAATCGCCACCGTGAAACTGATGATGTTCCACAGCATGGCCCAAAGAATACCGCGAGACCGCCCACCGGAATCTCGAGCAGCAATTCGACGCTCTATCAACAAATCCAGATTCGACGGGTTCAAACGCGTCCGCCAATCTGCTGGAATCACGATACTCTCGAACCCCGGTATTCCAGTGATGCCTCCAGCGAACCTTGGATCGAAATGCGGCACGAACTGAATTGCACCGTGACCTGCAATGCCTGCAGTTTGAGCCGCCATCGTGCGCCAGATCAACTCCTGACCAGCAAGCAGCGCAATCTGTAACATCGCGAAGATGACGATCAGCCATGGAGCTCCGACTCCTCGCCCAATCTGCAGGTAAAAAAAGAACGTTATGGAGTAAAAAATGACCTGGATGCCAACAGACCGAACCCAGCGTCTCAGCCACACGACCGGAATTGCAGTTTGTTTCTCCGAAGAGACAGGAATCCAAATGCCTCCGATGAGGTCGAATGGCAAAAGCAAAAGAGCTACCGAGGAAAAAAACATCAGGAACGCGATGAAATCAGCGGGTCCACCGCTGGGCGTTTCCGCAAACAATGCATTAGCAGAGTCATGGAAAAGCATGGCAACGGCGATTGTTACCAATGTTCCGACACAGCTGATCCCTGTCCACAGGCGTGCCTTTCCAGGATTCATCTCATCTCCTCGGCTTGTTTGGCAATCACGATACGTCTAATCACTCGTTCAAGGGCGAAACGTGCTGCCGGGGCAAACGTCCGTGCTTGTCGCCGATTCGGCACTTGTGTTGTCTTTACCGCGTTCGATCGCAACAGCTAACACCTCAGGCGATAAACTCTGCGCCTTTTGAGGATATCGCGTCGGTGATCGCCACGGAAAAACTGACTGGAGTTCGCTGAACTTCCGTTGATTTCTACACTGGCCTGTCTATGAACAGATCGATGAACTCAGAAAGACCAGACTTTGGTTGGCCTTGAATGATCCAAGCTCCACGGTTCTCGACCGCAACTCAATCTGTTTTCGTCCTCTGTATTCTTGCGACAGATCTATTTTGTGGTGGCGTTGCGTGGGCGCAGGTCTTTTTGACGGCGATTGTCTTACAAAGCCGACCACAGTCTGGAGACGAACGTTTGCTACTCATGGCATGCAGCTTGGTTTGGCTGGTGATCTTTCGCTGGATTCTCGTTCGTCAGGTATTCTTTCCCTATACATTGCATTTAGCTGCCTGCGTAGTGCTCTTCGGATCAGACTACAACAAATGGCGAGGGTACATTCAGGGAATGATCGTCGTGGCAGTTTTCATTGCCATCCGATTTCTGCAAGGAGCCACGAATCGAGTATTGATAATCGAGTTGATCGTTGCTGCAGGGATTCTCGCTGCAGCCAACGGCTTCTACCAACTCACTCCTAAGAATGCAGCCTCAAGAGCGATCGTTGTGGTTCTATCTTCACTCGCGGCCGTTGCCGGTCTTGCCATTTAAAATGCGGGGAACAGTGGCTGATGAGAGCACTCCGTTTGGTAAGCTCATCGAGCTCCAGATGACTGCGGAAGTCTCGACGCTCTCGCGGAAACTGGACCAGGATCCTCAGCAATCAACTGGCTGGTAACTCGTGCGGACTCGTAGATGACGGGGAGCTCGCTGCCGGGATTCGCTCCACCACCGACCAGATAAACATCTTTCAGATCTACGAAGTGATTGTTTGGTCGCTTACGCAGCATTTGAAGAAAATTCTGAGCCATGTTGAACTTAGCACCGTTGTGGACATGGTGACTGGAGTCCCGGTCATCGGCAGTCACAATCGTCTCAGACCGGAATCGCCGCCTCTGATTATTGAGGCCCAGTTTCTCAATGTGACTAATCACATTCTCGCAAAAGGCCGGAGCCTCTTTCGACCAGCCCACATTGGGGTGCTGTGAACAACAAGTCAATGTATCGCAGAGCGGTCGGAAAGGACTCATCCTCATCGGGCGAATCGGGAAGCCTTTCAGGGCCTTCTTATCACGAACCACCGAGGGATTCTTTAAGCCTTCGATCAAGTGCCGACCTCGTAGGCGTCAGGAGTGGCAACTGCGAACAATTTTTGCCGACAAGCGGATGCGGTTGCCTGGACCGCAGACGTTCTGCGGAAGCGAGATTCACGGCTCCGGTCCGACACCCCGGAGTGCCCTCAGTCGATGTGACCGGAGAGCAGCGAACCACTGGACGCGAAGTCACATCGGACGGGCTCACCCTGGCAGTTTCCCGCCGGGCTTTACCGACGCCAACGTGGCGAACGAATTGCTACGGCCACACTCACCGTGGGCTACAGAATGAGCCCAAAGAGAAATGCGCCGATCAGCTGTGCCACAAGTTCTTCCCACGTGCGCATCAGAAACTCCTCCACCACCATTACCCGCTATCCATTATGTCCACTGGTCCCACGAAGTTGACGCTCGTTCGTCGTCGGCCTTAGTTGTCGGGCATTGCGATCAGTTTGGATTCGACTCCCATGCCGTTGTGACGAAGAGCAGCGACAGAATGCCATTCGCCGTATAAAGCCGGTTCATTCCACGTCTTTGGGAATGAGAGACAGTGGTAAAGCAGCCGTCAATCGATCGTCGGAATCATCGACGATGCTGTTGGCGTTTGTGGAGATCTTTTCCGCGGCGTGACAAAGCGCACTCAGATCCAGACCGCCCAGATGACCAGTGACTCCATCGATCAGATTCTCAGAGACCAATTGAAATAGCTCGCGTGCGCGTGACGCGTGTCGTTGAACTCCGATCGGGCGACCCTCACGCACCTTGACACCGGCAGCGGCCAGCTTGATCAGGCCCTTCAGAAAATCGGCCTCTCGACCGGATCGTCCGCATGCAATCCACAACTGCTCCCAGATCTCGTGAGCTTCCCAATAGAATCCATGGTTGAACAGGTCGATGCCGAAGAGATAGTCGGATGACACTTGCCATCCGGAAACCAGACCGACCGACGCGACAGGCCCGTGCTGACCTTCACCCGGTGAGATTAAGTGCTGTCCGTAGCTGTGTCCCGCCGGGTCGCTGATCGGATGAGGCAGACGTCCGGGGACGTACGAATACGTCGGAAGAGGCCGATCAGGGCACAGGCGTAACATGAATGTCATTCCTCAATGCTGATTATGCGTGTTGACGCCATTGACCGTGGCATCGGCGGCACGTTCACGCGGATAGTGCTGCCAACAGGGCAGCGGGCGGGCCGCCAATGGTGTGTTGTCCCTGGCCGATCAGTTTTCGAGAAATCATGACGAACAGCTCACGTACGACAATCCGCCGACCTCAAAGAACTCAGACGGCTTCAGTCGATAGTATTTTTCCTCCACGTCCTTCGACTGCTCGGCGTACGGCTGCGTCATAACTTGCTGCAGCTCTCGAACGAGAGCGTAGTTCCCCGCCGTCGCTTGCTGATACGCAGGCACAACAAACCACTCTCGCAGACTGTATTTTGGGTTGACGAGTTTCATCTGCCTGGAGAGCTCCTCACGGGAGTGGGGTGGAGCAGCATTCGCGTCGGTCGTGCTGGCGCTGCCGATGAGCGATTTCCATTTTGTGAGCCACTCGGACCAGCGATTGTCCATCCCTTCGCGGTCGTTGTAGAAGCTTTTTTTGAGTGGACCAATGTCGTTTGGTGCCGTGGAGAGCTCGCGGAAGAAGATGGTATAATCGACAGGAGTTTGCACCATGAGCGTTTCGAGCTCACTGAACAACGCCGCGTGAAAAGTGCCAAGTCCAAGTTTGGCAGCCCACATCCTCTCCATGTGCGATTGCATCACTTTCGGAAAGTCATTTCGAATCTCGTCAAACTGTCGAAGACAATCCTGATGCGACGTCAGCAACGGACGCAACGCCGTCCAAAACATGTGGAAATTGCGTTCCGCTGCCACTGGTTGGTTCAGGAAGGAAAAGTGATGTCCGCCACCCGTCCATGGCTGGTAGTGCGGGTTGAAGTCATCACAGAATCCGAATGGACCGTAGTCGAGTGTGAAGCCACCGGCCGCGCAGTTGTCGCTGTTGAAGTTTCCCTGGCAGTAGCCGACGCGGATCCAGTTCGCCACCAGCGACGTGAGGCGGCTGCCGAACTCGTGCGCGAGCAACACCACTTGTTCGGCGGTGGTTAGTGCCTTGTCGATGACGTCACCGTACTCACGATCGATCAAGTGCAACACAATCTTCTCGAGCTCCTCCAGCGCTTTTGAGTGTTCCTTCTTGCGGGCACGGCGACCGAAGAGCTCGAGTTGGCCGACCCGGATGAACGACGGTGCGACGCGCGTCGAGATGGCGACTGCCTCCGAAATAAACATGTCGGGATCCTGCGAGCGCGATCCCTCCGAGTACCACGGCCGCTTGACCTTCTCCGTTTTTGAAACGTACAAACTCAGAGACCGTGACGTTGGCACACCGAGCGCGTGCATGTGCTCCTGTGCCAGGAACTCCCGGACACTCGACCGCAGGACGGCGCGACCGTCCGCGCCGCGGCAGTAGGGCGTCCGGCCGCCGCCTTTCAGCTGCATTTCCCAGCGTCGACCGTTGATGACGGCCTCAAGCACGGAAACTGCGCGACCGTCGCCGTATCCGTTGCCGGTTCGGAATGGGCACTGCTGGTAATATTCGGTGCCGAAGATCGAAAGTGCGTACCCACAAGCCCAACCGACGTTGCGCATCGGCGGCGGAACTTGCGAGATGTCGCCGGAGAACATGCGGACGAAGTCTGCCAACTGCGCCATGCTGTCGGCGAAGCCAAGTTCGGAAAAAAACGTCTTGCTGTGTGCGACGTACTCGGGGTCCTTGATTGGCGTGGGATTGACGGGGACATAGTGGCCCGCGAAGACTTGTCGCGGCGCGTGGTCGACTCCGTTTGCTTTCGCGTCAGGATCGCAGTTGAGAGTGTCCATGAGCGAGTAGTTTGCCAACTTTGCAAGGTCGTCGAGCGTCGCAACGGTTGGGGAGGTTTCCTGGGACAGTCGATTTGGCATAGGGGCACCTCTAAAAATGCAGGGGAGGAAAAGGCGATAACCGCCATTCTTCAGGTGACGCAGTGAAATCTGTCGGCACAGTGCCTTGTGAAATCCGAGCCGCGGCGAAAGCCAAAGTGTACAGGTACCAGCCGGTAAACTCGACAGGTCATATGCTGTCCACATTAGCTTGGATAGGGAATCAAATTACCAGAGTGTGTCCGTATGGATCCTGATAAGTTCGTCGCATGATCCCTCGCAACGCTTCGGGCAGGGATCGATGTCATGCTCCTTCTGGATCATCTTCATGGTCTGCCGGGAGATAGTTTTAATCCATGGTTTTCTGAATTCCCCGAGCATCCCTGTGCAGCCCCAATTGTTTTGACGGGCCAACTTCAGCACTAATTCTCGCGGTTCATCCATCGTTCGAGGTCGACCGGGTTTTGGGTCGCTGACCACCACCTTGATCAACATAGAAGCTTGATCAACACAGAAGGCAAACGCTGGCCATTCTTTCAATTCGTGGTTTTGAAACGCGCTCGACTGTAATCCGCAGACCCAAAAAGGACTTTTTCTCAACTCAATGGATCGCCGGTTCGCGCCCTGTATTGAGACAGATTCTTAAGGAACCGGATTGCTGCCCTTTACGAAAAACGATACGCTCAGTCAGACATCGCAATCAAACAATTGCCAGTGCAAATACTGCGAGCAACACAGTCGGCCATCACTTTCCAGTCGACCCCAAGAGATGACAGCGCTGCAAGCTTCACTCCAGTTTCTGCCCTTAATCTCATAGTCTTATCCCGGTGGGCACCCGAGTCTGTTGACTGACATTCTGTCAGACACCTGTTTTCCAGGCGTTCTAACGAGGCGTAACAATGAAATTCATGCAAGAAGCTTTCGTTCGAGTTTGGCGAGACACCCGATTTCCTCGAAGGCATCAGGCCCGAACCCGTGACAAGCTGAGACTTCTGCAGCATGAACAGCTTGAACAACGATGCTTGCTGACTCTCCCGGCCACACAGAATTTCGCTGAGGGCGATTTGGTTGTGTATAACGGCCCGACTGTCGATTTGGTCAACGACACGCCCTCGTTTGATGCGTTCATCGACTTCGCCGGTGATGTGGATTCCTATTTCTTTGCCCCCCAGTTTACCGGAGCCTACACGATTGACGTGGGCGACTTTGGAAATACCACTGATCCTGAGGTCGCGGTTTATGTTGCCAGTACGGGGGCACGTATTGGTTACCCGACGACGTGTCGGCGTTCAATGATGATGCGAAGTTGACTATCAATCTCACTACAGATGTTCGCTACATCATTGCCGTGGGGGATGAGCCAGGGACGACGGCGGGCAATGTTTCGATTGTCGTTTCTGCCCCCTTAAAATCGGGCTCGTTCGTATTGACGCCCGATGCCGTTGGTGACGCTTCATCCTCAGTGTTGTTGGATGTCCCGACCGACATCGACTACTACTCGATCACGGCCCCTGCTGATGCGAACGGGGTCTTAACAATTTCGGCAGCGGCTGCGACATTTAATCAGCGACTGGCCCTTTTTAATGCCGCTGGAACGCTGCTCCAGGGGCCGCTCACTTCGATAAATATCTCGAATGCGGTTCCCAGTCAGGAATACCGCATCGCGGTGTATTCAAGCAACTACGCAACCTCTGGTTCGATGGACCTGCTTGTCAACTTCGCCACTGAGCGCCCGGACATCCGCATGACGAGTGCGACGGGCAATGGGGGCACCGGAATCGCGATTACGTACGAAATCGCAAACGGCAATGTTGCGCCGTTCAATATCGACATTTTTCAGTCGATTGATGGACTGATGGACAACGTCGATACGCAAATCGGCACGTTCGCTCCGGGTCCTGCTGACCGTACAGTGGGAGTTCACACGGTCAATCTGACACTCGGAAGCGGTATTACCCTCCCCGGTGCCGGAATCGCTGACCTGAATACCGACTATCGTCTGCTGTTTACTGCAGACAGTGCGAACCTTGTCGTTGAGCCCGACGTCGATCCACGGAACGAAGATAATACGGTGGCGTTTGAAGGAGTCTATCATCAGCCTGTCGGGCCGGTGATGGCATTCGGATCGGATTCTGCCGATACCGTCACGGTCACACCCAACGGGCTCAACGTTGAACTGAAATTCGGCACCCTGAATACCGCGACCTATATGACATCTGACGTCTCGCAGTTCCGTCTGCGAGGCGCTGGTGGTGATGATATCTTCAATTCAGGGGCCGCCAGTGCGACGATGAGCATTCCTCTGGCGATCTAGGGTGGTGCAGGCCTCGACACAATGCAGGGCGGCGACGGCAATGACACACTCTCCGGCGGTGCCGTCAAGGCGGAATCGCACGGATTTGCGTAACGCACCTGCGCAGTTTTATGCTCTGTGGAACATTCCCAGGCCCTTCATTGTGAGGATACTCATGTGGCGATGTATCCTCAACTCTGCGGCGTTGAAGGGCCAGTGTTCGACTGCCTTCACTTGTGAGGAATCGTGACCGGAATGCATCTCGCTCGCATCTGCCCCGGAAGCGATCCTGAAAGAACTCATCCTGCCGGGAGATAGTCAAAGAGGTGCGTGATGATAAGATGAAAGCGAAATGTCTCCGGAGCGGTTCGAGGCTCATGCGAACTGGGAATCCCGGACACTCCCTTTATTCTTCCTTCGCTTTTTCCCTTGATGGAAAGCCGGAGCAATGAGTCCCTATCGCAAAATCAACTCGGACCCACGAGGTCTGCAAACGAATACTGATATTCAGCCGCAATCTGCCTTGTTGACAAGGACGTTGAACACGTTCGTTCCTTTTTCGGCGATGGTCTTGATGGCCGCCTTGTTGTGTTCCTCGAACTTACTTTTTGCTCAGGCCGATAACACACCGACTCCTGTCGTCTCCGACAAAAAGGCCTTCGACGAAACCGTCTCTCCATTCTTGAGTAAGTACTGTTCAGATTGTCACGGCCAGAGCAGCAATGAGTCCGGTGTCGTCTTGTCCAGCATCAATTTCGATCTGGCATCCGGCCATGACATAGAGCTTTGGAATACGGTACTCCGGCAACTGCATTTGGAAGAGATGCCACCGACCGGGAGCGAACAACCCCAGCAGCACGAAAGAGATGCCGTGATGCTCTGGATCAATGCAGAATTGAAAAAATCCGGGAACGTGTCTGATCTCTATTCGAAATTGGAAAGTCCGAGCTTCGGAAACTATGTGAACCATGAAAAGCTCTTCAGCGGCGAAATCACTGCGGAGCCTTTTTCACCGGCACGGTTGTGGAGAACAAGCCCAGAAGTTTTTGAAAATGTGAAATCCAACTACGGTGAGGGAGCCCGGGATTTCAGGCAGCCTTTTCCGTTGGAAGACAAAGTTGGTATCAAAGACTATGCCAACCTCCTGTTTGCCGATTCAGCGGTTGTGAGTGTGTTGATGAGCAATGCGGCTTTTGCGGCCGATGAACTCATTAAGCATTCTCCCGTGGCTTCTTCAGACGCAAGTCCCAGTGATGACATGCTCGCTTCTGCTATCAGCGAACATTTCAGGATGGTCGTCTATCGAGAACCCCTGAAAGAAGAGATCAGCAATTACTCGGAGCTCTTCAGAAAGACAGCCAAAGAGGGCGGCAACGCCGAGGCCATGCGATTGGTCTTGATGGCGGTGATGTTGCACCATGAATCCGTCTACAGAGTCGAGATCGGTCTTGGCGCAGAAGATTCTCACGGGCGTCGCATGTTGTCGGGGACTGAAATGGCATTTGCTATTGCTTATGCTTTGACAGATCGCCCGCCCGATGAGGCACTGCTTCAGGCCGCCGAAGCGGGGCAGTTGAACAGCAGCGCAGATGCGCAGTTACAGATTGCACGCATCCTTCAGGATGACGCGATTGACAAACCAAGGATTCTGCGTTTCTTCCAGGAGTTCTTTGGCTATTCCCAGGCCCATAAAGTCTTTAAGGACGAAGATCGCTCGGGGGGATTCGCCTACTACGGCGAAAACTATCCTGCAATGTACGAAAAAGATGCGGATTTTTTCGTGATGAACATCCTGGAGAAAGATCAGGATGTATTAAGGCAACTGCTGACGTCAGACGAGTACTACATCATCAACCGAGCGACATTTCGGAACACGGTCTACGATTTTTACAAGAAGAACCAACAGCAGCTTGATGCAGGAGAATATCCGGAAGCTAAACAGAAAGAACTCCTGCAGAGACTGAACCTGAAGGGCTGGCATGAACTAAATGTGAAATACAACCTGCACAACTTCAACAAAGGATTCGATGGCAGTGTCGCTGCGATAAAGCAGATCGTCGAGGAGCAGTATAGTTGGATGGACACCAAAGACGAAAACATACTTCTGCATCGCATGCAGGCTCTGTATGCAAAATACCCAATGGTTTATGACCTCAGGGATGAGGAGCAGGACTTCCTGTTGCCGCAACCTTACAAGCGACCGAACCGTGCCGGGATGTTGACTCATCCTGCCTGGCTGATTGCACATTCATTGAATGACAGTACGGACCCAATTCGAAGAGGGAAATGGGTACGGGAGCGATTACTGGGAGGCGTGATTCCTGATATTCCCATCACCGTGGATGCCTCTATTCCGGAAGACCATACGAAAACGCTCAGAGAAAGGTTGAAAAAGACAGAGAGCGTTGAATGCTGGCGTTGTCACAAGAAGATGAATCCCCTGGGATATGCCTTCGAGATCTACGATGACTTCGGACGGTATCGAACGGAGGAAAGTCTGGCCAAAGGAGATACCAAGCCGGTCAATGCCAGAAGTGAACTGGCTGACACGGGCGAGGAGAAATTGGATGGCGAATTCAAGGATGCTCTGGAACTGATCCACAGACTTGCCGAATCAGATAAAGTGCGGCAGTGTATGATCCGGCATGTGTTTCGGTACTTTATGGGACGAAACGAAACGCTCACCGATTCAAAAACACTCGTTTCCGCCGATCGAGCTTACCTTGAAAGTGGTGGCAGTTTTAAAGCACTCTTGATTTCCATACTTTCGTCTGACTCATTTCTTTACCGCAAAACACTTGAACCGACTTCAAGGTAGCACCATGAACCATACACGACGCAGAACGCTGAAGAATCTTTCACTTGGCGCGGGATCCTTCCTGTTATCGCCTTTTCTGCGCCAGGTAGAACTCCAGGCCGCAGGGAACTCGATCGCGATGCCCAATCGATTTGTGTTTGTTGTGAAATCGAGCGGCATCATTCCCGATGGTATCACGCCTGACGCATTCAAAGGCAAAGATTCGAGCAGCAGTTTATTCAGTCAGGATCTGACTAACGTTCCTCTGCCGTCATCAATGCACGCCCTCGAGGCCTTTAAAGATCAGCTTTCGATCGTGCAGGGGCTTTCAGGGAAAATGTGCCGTGGTGGTCACTCCAGCTGGTTTGGCATGATGGGTGTCTACATGACTGGAGGTGAATTTGATGCAGGCGCGGTGATTAGAGCCACCGCCGATGCAGAATTGGCCAAACTCAACCCGGCGCCGTTTAATCATTTAGGACTGGCGATCAGAGGGAAGGCGTTGAGCAGTGACTATGGTGGGACCATGTATCCCGGGATCAGCGCCGTCGGGCCGGGACAGGAGCTTCCGTTTCAGGGGTCTCCTGATATTGCCTACGAACAACTGTTTGGCTCGGCCGTTTCGGCCAGTAGCGGAGCTGAAAAGAGGTTCAAGCTGCAAGGGAATCTTCTTGATTTCATGGTCGATGATATCAGGAAGGTCACAAAGGCTATTCCCTCTTCGGAACATGGCAAGATGGACGCCTACCTCAATGCGTTTGAGGAGCTTCAGGTACGTCACAGCAAGTTGTCGAGTATGAAGGAACAGATCGCCGCCAATGCGCCGGGGTACTCTGACAAGTTCACTTCTACCGTTGAGGAGGTTCGTCAGGAAGCACAATTCGATCTGGCCACAGCAGCATTGATTGCAGGCCTCACCAACGTCGTCACGATTCGCCTGGACAATGTGGATATGACCTACAAGAAACTGGGTATCGACGAACATAACCATGGCATCGGACACAACGAAGGCACGAAAAGCCAGACTGAGTACCGTGAGATCATCCAGCAACATCATTCAGAACTTCTTGCGACGATGGCCGGGAAACTGAGAGCAGTTCCTGAGGGTGATGGAGACATGCTGGACAACACCATGATTATCTTCCTCTCTGATTCGAGCGATAATCACCATGGAACCGGGATGGAGTGGCCCTATCTGATCGTTGGCGGAGGCGGCGGTAAACTTAAGCTGCCGGGGCGTTACCTGCGTTACCCAAAATATGGTGAAAAGGGCTGCCGTACCATCGGCGATTGGTGGACCACTTTGCTGAATGCCTATGGCAACCCCATCAAGTATTATGGCAATCAGGATCTTGTGCTGAAACAAAATGGCTGCTCACATGCGGGACCACTTGAGGAGCTTTTCGTTTGATCGCTCCGGTGCCGAAACTTGAGGCGAATCAAAGTGGTCGAAGTAATCGCGTGGTCCTTGGACGCCGGTTCCGACAGAGGCCATATTAAGATCAGAGCTGTTTGGCCCTTATCTCCGGTATTGTTCTATTTCGGGGTATCAACAGGCTGGGCTTCCATTTCGTCAAACTGAGGAGCCTCCGGGAGGCGAAGTCGGTCGTCGCGTCGACGTGGGAAGTTCTGCAGATCAAAGGCTTCTTCGGATGCCTTGCCTGAATCTTCGTATCGCTGACTGTTTTCTCGTGGTTTCAAATCGCGAGGATAGCGTTCGTCCTGACACCAACGACCGTGTGTACCAATGCTTGCGAACTGTTCTTCAACGAAACGAATTCCGTGTGTTTCAAGTATCGTGCCTGTCTGACGCTCCAGGTCGGCGAGGCCTGAGTTATACGAAGCAAGTGCCTGGGCTTCGGACGCTACGGCATTGCCCCAGTCTGTAACGCCCTGAAGAAAATTCAGGAAGTTTTCGTTGCCCGTAAACAGACGCTGGACACGTACTTCCAAGTTTTCTTTCGCTGCCTGGCGAGCATCTCGAAAGGCCTCATACTGAAGGAAGTTTTGATCGATGGTCCGTACGGATGTCGCCAGCTGATGTTCGATCAGATGCAAATTCTGTTGAATGAGCGCCCGATCCTTCATGATGAGCAGTTCGTGATTCCGCACCTGAGCACGTGACTTTCTGAGGCTGAGTGGCACGGAAAAATTCACGCCCATTGTCCAGCTGCTATTGTCACCCATGCCGGACGATAACTGATTTCCATTGATGACCTGGCCACTTAAACCGTCCCACCGCTGAAGTGCGACGGCGTCCAGTTGTGGTTGAGCAAGGTTTCGGCTCTGCACCAGCCGCTTTCGATCAGCCATAAGGATTAGATTCAGCTCAACCAGATCTGGACGCAGTGACTGCGCGGTATCATTAATCTCGTTCCAGCGAAACTGCACCTGATCTCGCGTGGGTGGGGTTGAAGGCACGATCTGGACGCCATCTGATGGTGGAAGTCCCATCATGTTTCGAAGTGCCGCTTCGCGCTGCAGGACATTGGCACGAGCGGTTACGAGATTGGCCCGAAAATTGGCATACGCAAGTTTTGGCTGTGCAACATCGCTCTGGTTGGCGAGCCCCTGTCGAAACTGTGCTTCCAGGCGCAGGAACGCATTGCGTGATTGATCCACCTGAATCTCTCGCGCCCACAGTTCCGTCCGGGCCTGCACCAGAGACCAGTACGCAGCGATAGTTCCGCGCACAAGCTCCTGCATGCTGTCCTTGAACTGAAAGTAGGAGATCTCCTGCTGCAGACGAGCGATCACAATCGGAGCGGTATTGGCATCACGTCCCAGTCCGGCAAGCAGCGGCTGAGTGTAGCTGAGCGATGCCGACGGCAGATTGCGATTGAGAAACCCTGCGACCGCCGGATCATCCAGTGAGTTGGCAAAACTCAGGTCTACGGTTCCCCCCAGCGTATTCAAGTCGCGCAGTGAGACGCCGGAATCATTGCCCGCGGTCTGACTGCGAACGATGGAGCTTCCGAGCGCATTGAGACCCGGAAACTCGGTGTGTCGGAAAGAACTGTTCGCAGAGAAAACAGGATCAAAAACTGCCTTCGCCTGATCGATTGGTGTGACGGCGATCGCAGTGTCGTAGATCGTCTGACCAGATGAGACGGCAGAAACACCGGCAAGAACACGAATGGCTTCTGAATGCTGCAACGAAAGCCGGATGGCTTCGTCCAAAGTCATCAGCCGCTCGGTCTGGGTTGCTTCGTTGGTTGCGACCGTAACTGGTGCGGGTCCCTCGCTGCGACGGAAAACGGAAAGCCGCTCAGCCTCATGCCAGCGAATACGCCGTTCGTCATCCTGCAGTTGCGCGTGGCAAACTGAGGAACCGGCGAAGACCGCCACCAGCACGAACAGAACCATCCTTGGCGCTTGTTCGAAGTGGTAACTCATGCTGTCGGAGATCGACGCTCCGACAACAGTCAGGTGACTCATTCCGGCAGTTCGGCCTGCACGGACGGTGCCTCTTGTTCGTCTGGTGAGGATTCAAACGCATGTAACGAATTAAAGGCATCTTCAAACCGCGTCGTATCCATCCCAATCATTCCATCCCGCATAACCAGAATTCTTTGGGCGTGTCGGGCCACGTTAAGATCGTGCGTCACCAGAATGATCGTAATTTGTCGTTCCTTATTCAATTTCTTAAAGAGTTCGATCACTTCTCGACTCGTTTTCGAGTCCAGGTTTCCCGTGGGCTCATCTCCCATCAGGATCGACGGATTTGTGACCAGCGAACGTGCAATCGCGACTCGCTGCTGCTGGCCGCCGGAAAGCTGTCCGGGGTGATGATCAAGTCGATCTTCCAACCCGACCATGGCGAGCATTTCCTGAGCTCGCTTGCTGCGAGCTCGGCCTGACATCGCTGGCCCATACAACAGCGGCAGTTCGACGTTCTCCAACGCCGTGGTGCGCGCGAGAAGATTGAAATTCTGAAACACGAAGCCGATATGCCGGTTCCGAATTGTGGCTCTGGCATTCCGATTGAGTGTTGCGACTTCCTGCCCATCGAGCAAATAACTTCCCGTCGATGGTCGATCAAGACAACCCAATGTATTCATCAGGGTTGACTTGCCGGAACCGGACGGGCCAAGTAGTGCAACGAACTCGCCACGATCAATGAATAAGTCTGTCGGCCGCAGAGCATTGACCTTCACCTCACCCAAGTCATACGTCTTGGAGATGTTTCGAAGTTCAATGAGCGGCATGGGAAGAATTCAGTGTCTGAACAGGATTCATGGAGTGGCTGTGATAATAGAGGCTTCGCACTAGTCCCGACATCACAACTCGACGCGTCAGTTTTGAAGTTGCGCAATTCAGTCCCTTCTCCCCCGCATCGGGGGAGAAGGTGGCCGTCAGGCCGGATGAGGGGGCTTTCGTAGGTTGCAGCGTTCTAAAACAGCCCCCTCACCCTGCCCTCTCCCCCAATTCATTTGCGACCAACTTCAACCTTTGACGACGAACTAAACTCGCAAATGAATTGAGGGAGAGGGGACATCATCAACAAAATGTGCAACTTCGAAACGCGTCAGCGAGGGATCGGTGCCAAGCAGAGAAGTCCCTCACTGACGTTTCGAGTGGTGATTTTTCACCGCAGTAAAAACAGGATGCTATTTCGGGACTGTTCCTTAGTGTAGTCAGAGGGCAATCGCTGTGCACACACACAGCGGCCACTGAAGCTCAGTTTGATTCAAAACGCCGGCCCTAATCTGTCGTTCTGCTCCAGCATGCCTGGTAGCCTGTTGAATGAATCAGCCGGAACACATTCGCGTCCGGTTTTCGCCACCGGAACCGAGGAAAACAATCCGGGGGCTAGCGACCTGCGGCTGATGACGCGACTAAGTAAACAAACCGTAGCTGAGCTCGTGAGAGCTCAGAAACCGCCGCGAATTCTCACGAATCCGGCTACGTGCGCACGTTTTGTTATGCGTTCAGAATCAACAGGCTGCTAGACGTCCAGCTCGTCAGGCAGGATGTGTCGAGATCCGCGAATTCACCCGATCATGACCAGACACGGAGGATTGCTTCGTTTGCGACGAGCCCGGTGATATCTTACGGCGCAGGGATTGAGTGACATTCAACTTACTGCGGCTGAGATCCCGAGGGTAGTTCGAGTTCTGGAACACGATCATACGCCGTGGACCTGATAACGCGTCAGTCAACGTGATACTGCAAACGAGCGCCGGCGAAAGCCAACTGCCCGAGAGAATGAATACTGGACCTGTCTTTCATGCGAACTTTCATCAAAGCTTTCATCGTTCTCGCCGTCCTGGCTACTTTGGGATATTTTGGTTTCACGAAAGGCCAGCAGTGGCTTGCAGAACGCAACAAAACTCGATTTCGGACAGCACTGGTGGAAAAGGGCGACCTGAGAATAACGGTCAATGCCACCGGCCAGCTTGAACCGACATTATCCGTCCGCGTGGGCAGTTTTGTTTCAGGTCCAATCCTCGAACTCAATGTCGACCACAACGATGAGGTCAAGGCCCAGCAAGTTCTGGCCAAGATTGATCCTCGAATCTACATTGCATCGGTTCAGCGAGATGAAGCAGCGCTGGGTGCTCGAGTCGGTGACGTGGCCCGAGTGCAGGCAGAATTGCAGCGGGCGCGTAACGATGAACAACGGTCGGCTGCGTTGAAGGCGGAGAATGAAGACTTTATCTCGCAGGCAGAGTTGGATCAGTTTCGTTTTGCTCGGATGTCGCTTGAAGCTCAGTTACTCATCTCCGAGTCGTCAGTGAAGCAGGCGCGGGCGAATCTGGAAAACTCCGAAGCGAACCTCGCCTATACGGAAATCAGATCACCGGTCGACGGAACAGTCATTGATCGCAAGATTGATCAGGGCCAAACTCTGGCCGCTCAGTTTCAGGCGCCGGAGCTTTTCGTGATCGCGCCGAGAATGCGGGAGGAAATGCTCATCCGGGCGTCGATCGATGAAGCAGACATCGGGTTGATTCGAGATGCCAAAGAGTCGGATCAGCCGGTCTTCTTTTCAGTCGATGCATACCCCGAAGTTGTCTTCAGCGATGCCAAAATTCAGCAGATCCGGCTGAGCTCCACGACCACTCAGAACGTCGTGACGTATCCTGTCATCGTGTCGACTGCGAACCCGGAACTAAAGCTTTTGCCGGGGATGACGGCCAATCTGACATTTCAAGTGAGAGAACTGAAAGACATCCTGAAAGTCCCCAATGCTGCCCTGCGTTACTTTCCGGACAAGGAACTTGTTCGAGAAGAGGATCAGAAGCTGCTCGAGCTGAACCTGTCGTCCGAACAGAAGGATGAAACTGTCACCAGTTCAGATACGCCACCGGTCGACGATGCGGCGAAGGCTACGATCGCCTCCAGTAATCGCATCGTGTGGGTTCAGGAAACAGAAGCCGATCGCTCTCGATTAAAATCGGAAGCCATATCTGAAAGTCGCCCCACCGATGCTTCCGGATCTGCGAATAGTCCATCAACGACTCTGACTGGCAAGCTTCGGGGTATCCGCATTCAGATTGGTGACAGCGACTACCGATTTACCCAGGTGCTATCCGGTGATCTGAAGCCGGGCGATGAACTGATTGCCGGCGTTAAGCCACCGGGGGCTCCATGAGTTTCCTTTTGACGATCGCCGTAGCCATTCGCGCCCTACTACGAAACAAGATGCGCGCCACACTGACCGTATTCGGTATTGTGATCGGGATCTCTGCCGTGACAACAATGGTGTCTGTGGGAAGCAGCGCTGGTCAGTTGTTGCAGGATCAGCTGCAGTCCATCGGTACGAACTTTATCGTGGTGCAGCCATCGTTTGAAAAACGCAGAGGTGTCCAGACCGGCAGTCTGCCTTCACTGACCGACGAAGATGCACAGGCTATCGGTCGTGAATGTGAAGCCGTCCTTGCATTTTCTCCGCTGGTTTTCGGACTGAAGCCTGTTGTTCGCGGCAACACGAACATGCAGCCCAAGGAAATGTGGGGAGTCGGTGTCGATTATCTTCGAGTTCGCACATGGGATATCGAAGCGGGCGGTTTCTTTACGGAACGCGACGAACGGGCCGGGAACTGTGTCTGTGTCGTCGGGCATACCATTGTGAGAGAGTTGTTTCCTGCAGACAATCCGATCGGCCAGCAACTGCGAGTCGGCAACATCCCGTTCACGATCGTCGGTGTGCTGGGCAAAAAGGGAGCGTCCCTGACTGGCGACGATCAGGACAATGTCATGCTGATGCCATATACAACAGTTCTGAAACGGCTGCAGGGAACTTCGTTTCGAAACGTGAACGCCATTCTCGTCGGAGCTCGCGCACCGGAGTTGATTGATCTGGCGAAGTCGGAAATTCAACAGCTGTTGATGGATCGACATCACATCGCAGTCGGGCAGAAACCGGATTTTGAAGTCGTCACCAGTGCCCAGTTGTCAGAGCTGTTTGGTCGTATCACTGGAATTATGACAATGCTGCTGGCATCGATCGCCGGAATTTCTCTGCTGGTCGGCGGAGTGGGCATTATGAACATCATGCTTGTTTCTGTTACCGAACGCACTCGAGAAATCGGGATCCGCATGGCCGTCGGTGCTCGAGGCCGCGACATCATGATCCAGTTTCTGATTGAATCTGTGGTGCTCAGTTGCTTCGGCGGAGCCATTGGTCTGGCACTGGGAATCCTCGCGTCGCTCGGGATTACACGCCTGATTAATTCCATCAGTAACGGGGCCGACTGGCCAGTTGTTGTGTCCATTCCCGCTGGCATAGTTGCGATGGTTTTTGCTGCAGTCGTGGGACTTGTGTTCGGACTTTATCCAGCGTGGCGTGCCAGTCGACTCGATCCCATTGATGCGCTTCGCTATGAGTAGTTGTCAATTGCCTGATGCTATCAGCCCGCAAGCAAGAGGTTGATGACTTAGGCAGGGTCCACATAACGGCGCATTGAGATATCTTTCGCACAAACTGCTCTGGTCTGGCAGGCGGTTGCCTCTTAGGGCAGTGGCGGCAACGAACTGGTAGAGAAGATCAACTCCTGTCAACAGTGGTCCATCGTGGCGGTTCGGGTAGAGTAAAAAGCAGAGTGAGAAGATGTGAGTATGCGACCGCCGCGCCCCGAACGGACGAGGCGGTCGACACAAACCGGCTCCCGAATGAGTTTGCTCATTCAACGTTTGAATTTTGCCGCAGGTTTTCTCAATGGCCAGGCGAAAACACTGCCGGTGTACAATCAGGCAGAAGCAACACCTGGCGTCTTGCTGTGCGCGTTCTGCGGGAAGTCAAACGTCAACACGAGCGGTTCTGTTCCCGTGTTCTCGATCTCCACACCGCCGTTCGCCAGTGCTGCTTGTGTGATGAATCCGATCTCGGGATAGATCTCGCCGAGAACCATATTCTGGTGATATCGCACGGCGAGTTTCCCAACGCGACCGCTGCCGCCGTTCGTGTGGAACATCGTGGGGCACTCGGGACGGAAAGTTGTCTTGGCACCGGGTGCTACGATGAGCCGGAGAATTGAGCACTTCTGGTCGCCGAGGAAATTCCCGTACACGATCCACTTGGCGTCGACGCCGTTGCCCTTGAATTCTTCGGCCGGGATCGCCGGACGGGAATTCTTCAGGACGAAATCCGGATCCTGGTTTGCCGCGAAGTCGAACTTCTCAACCAGGTATTCCCAGTCTTCATGTCGAGCCTTCGGATAGTCCTCTTCCCGGCAAGCGTAAAACGCATCCTTCGCACCGATACGTCCGTCAAGCGTAAGATCTTCGGCCAGGAAGTGCTCGTCCATTGTGACGTGCAGTTCGTGGGTGCAAAGGTTTGTCGGGGAATGCAATACGCCATTGGGCATCACGAAGCCGTTATCAATATGCATCATCGTGTGCGGCGACAAATGGCGAACTCCGTTGTACGCGCCCTTTCCAAAACTCTTCATGCAGGCGAGGAATTGAGCCTTGGTCACGAACGGGTACAGACCCATTGCCGTGGTGTGATAATGCGACGGACTGACTCCAGGATTGTCATAGGAGTTGATGTCATACACTTCCCACTTTGACCAGTGAAGGTGATGCGGGATCGGATTCAGATTGTCGAACTTCTTCGAAACAATCGGCCAGGTGACGTTGCCAAAGAGCTGTTTTGACAGGGCTGTCACTTTGTCGCCGAGGACTGCCTTGGGATTGGCAGAGATCAAATTCTGGAGCGAGATCACCTGTCCGTCTGAAGTGAGAACATGCGCTTCGCCTTCGCGAAACGGGGCCTTCTTTGTTCTGGTGTCGATGACGCCCGTCACAATGGGAACGGTGCAGCACATCCAGAGTTCATCGAGACCTGTACCGCCCATGTAGTCCGGGTAGTACGATCGCGCGTCAAGGCGAAGGCGTTTACCTGGGGTGCAAAATGTCCGGCCAGCGTAGCGGTGGAGAAGTTGGAAGACTCCGCCGTTCTTGTCGAGACAGTTATCAAGAACCGAAGCGATGCCGTCGCTGGCCCCATCGATCAAATTTTGTTGGGGATACTCGTGCAGTTTGTCTGCGAGAATCGAGTTCGTACCAGCCATGTGTATTGCTCCTCTTTGAGTCTAAAAGAGACGTGTGGGTTCCAAAACATTCAGGAAAGACGAAAGATAGTGTTTTGGCTGAAAAATTCACGAGAGGGGCGAATGGATTTGAACCGGATAACTTAGTTCAGGAATCGAGAGTTAAAGAAAGGGTGTGCGAGAAGCGATTTCGATTGCGTTTTCAACCTGCGTCGCGGATGGCGACCAACCAACCTTGGTAACTCGCTGTGAGAATCCGGCTTGATGTCTAACGTGGACAGGTCCTGAAAACCGGCGACATGTCGCTGCTCCCTCGGCGGGAGAAAACCTGGAAGCGTTTCAAGCAAGTTCGCTCTGGCTTTGTTCATAGTTCGTCCGGGATTTGATCCCTTGTCTGCTGGCAGTCTTACAGGCAGGACTCTGCCAATCGAGCCCAGTAGCTCGCACCAACGGGCAGCAAGTCATCGTTAAAGTTGTAGCGAGCGTTGTGAAGAACTCGGCCATCATTGCATGGGCCATTTCCGGCCCAGATGTAACAACCCGGACACTTCTGCAGCATGAATGCGAAATCTTCGGAACCCATACATGGAATCGCCTGCAGATCCACGTTCTCCGTTCCGGCGATCTCAGCAGCCGCGGACGCTGCGACGGACGTCTCTTTCGGCGTATTAATCGTGGCGGGGTAGCGTCGCTGATAGTAAACGTCCGCTGAACACCCCATTGCAGTGGCAATTCCGGTGACAATCGCTTTCATCCGCTGTTCCGCCAGCATCTGAACAGTTGGCAGAAATGTCCTGACTGTCCCACGAAGCTGTACTTCTCCCGGAATGACATTCCACGTGTCGCCTCCGTGGATCTGAGTCACACTGACAACGATCTGTTCCATCGGATTCACATTACGACTGGTGATAGTCTGCAAGGCCGATACGATCTGAGCAGCAGCCACGACCGGATCGGCACCCACATGAGGCATCGCCGCATGACATCCGCGACCTCGAACGTTGATTTCAAAAACGTCAAACGCGGCCATGATGGGGCCCGTGCAGAGCGCAAAGTGCCCCACATCCATACCGGGCCAGTTGTGCATTCCGAAAATCATGTCGCAGGGGAACAGATCAAAAAGTCCCTGCTCCACCATCACTCGACCGCCGCCTTCATTCTCTTCGGCTGGCTGAAAGATCACATGCACAGTTCCGGAGAACTGTCTGGTCTTTGCCAGATAACCGGCGGCACCAAGCAGCATGGCCGTGTGGCCGTCATGCCCGCAAGCATGCATCTTCCCGGGATACACAGACCGGTAGGGCAGATCATTCTGTTCGGTGATATCCAGAGCATCAATGTCAGCTCGAAGCCCGATGGTTCGCCTGCTACGTTCAGGATCATGCAACGCACCTCGAATGGTGCCCACGACTCCCGTGCCCGCAAGACCTCGGTGAATTTCAACACCCCACGATTCGAGACATGTGGAGATCAGTTCAGACGCGTATGTCTCTTCGAAGGCCGTTTGAGGATGGGCGTGCAACTTGTGGCGCCATTCGGTCATTTCACCATGCATTCTCTGCAGGCCGGGGATGATGTTCATTGAAAACTCCATGATGGCTGACAAAGCATCGGAGATGCACAGGACGTTGCTTCAGTGTCCGGATCGATTACTCTTCAAGAGTTCGTTTACAGCAGACAAAAGTGAATGAATCCGGAAGAATGAGAATCACGGTGTTTCAGAATTCTAGCAAGAGAGCGTGCCGTCATCTGACTGCGAGCATTCTTGTTCTTTGTTAATATCGGGTTTTGTATTCTGACGTCGCTGGTGATTCCGCAGGTTATGGCAGGTCACGTAATGTTCTCACTTTGTTGCCTCAAGGGAAGAATTCCAGTGCTTCACTCATCATTGATTTCTATTTGTGCCAGAACCATCGTGTGCGGAGTGAGTCTTCTTTTCTGCTACGGTCTGCTCGGGAGCTCTTCCCTGGCCCGGGGATCCGACGGCGAACAGGTGGTTGGACGATGGTCAAACGCTGATCCCGAGTTGACGTTGAACAACAGGCATATTCTGGGGGCTGCTGCTGCGTTGCCGAACGGTCGAGCAATCGTGGCGGGTGGACTGGATGCGGGACCACTCCTGTTTCCAGCCACTGCGACAGCAGAGATTTATGATCCCGTCGCGCGAAAATGGTCGCCCATCAAGCCAATGTCGATCGGGCGATGGTCGCTGGACAGTGTGGTGCTTGCGAACGGAAAGATTCTGTTTGCCGGTGGAGCCAGTGCATTTAAGGCTTCTGCGGTGCTGGATTCGGCTGAGCTGTTCAATCCGCAGACGATGCAATTTGAGCCTGTCCTGAATACGCTGTCAGCGGCTCGACATAGTTTCGGAATATCAACTCTGAGTGATGGTCGAGTCCTTCTGACAGGCGGTTCGGCGGAGGGAAATTCCCTCAATGGTGCCGGCCTGAAGAGCGTCGATATTTATGATCCGGAGACCAACCGATTCGTCCCAGCATCGTCGACCATGTTCGGGCGATCTCTGCACGCTCAGGTTACGCTGCGAGATGGTCGAGTCATTGTGATCGGCGGCGCTCAGAACAACGCTGAAATCTATTCACCAACGACAAATCAATGGACGACCTTCACAGGTTTGCTGCCGACGACACTGAAAGATATGAAGGCATTCGAAACTTTTGATGGTCGCGTCTTTATCGCGGGTGGTCAGGACACCGTCACCGGGCTGACCACGGATCAGACATGGTTCCTGGATGTGAACAGCGGCCAGTTCACTCCCGGGCCCAGTATGCAGGGATTTCACTATTCGGCCACAGGGCCCCAGAAAGGCTGTAGTGACTATTCCGCCTTTGATCTGTACCCGGAGCAACATCCGCTGCGAGGTCGCTTCTTCCTTTACGCCGGCGGGGAACACGATCCGCCGGCTGGTCCCGACATCGAGTTGCATTCTTCTTGTGTTTTCGATGTGGCTCGCAATGAGTTCTTTGACATGGGACCGATGCCATTTGTTCATGATGATCACACTGAGGCAATATTGAGTATCAACGCAGAGGGGCATCCGATGGTGCTGCTGCTGGGAGGCAATCAGTGTCAGGGAACAAGTGTGTTTGAGTTCTTGTTTCCTTCAAAAGCTGATGGCGAACAATCGAAGTGAACAATCGCCACGGATCTGATTGCGCGTGATCCGCATGATCACAGTGCAAACTTGGGGTGTTGATTCCGCGTGATGATGCGGTAACTTGCTCCGGTGAGACCGAATGTCGTCGCGTTATGCATCGTTGCAATCTGCATCAGTCGCAACGCCGGCGTGTCGGTCCGGGGCTTTGAAGCAGGCGGCTGTTTGCCACGTCGGTCGTGACCAACGATGCGTCTTAAGATGCGAAATCTGCTCATGACGGGATCTTCGTGTCTCCCGCGTACGCCCAGGGAAACGTTGGAAATCGCTGCCTTTTCGAGATGAAGTGGTCGGTCTTTATCGACTTTCGGCTGTCGACTAGAATTCGCCCGGAAATGGAGCCGGAGAAAACTCCTCGCAGTTGGGCAGGACGCCTGTAGATGATCTCTTTTGCAATCAAAACGCTGCTGTCGAATCGCAGCAAGCTCTTTACGGGGGTCGCTGGCGTCATTTTTTCGCTGGTGCTGGTCAACATTCAGGGCGGCCTCTATTTGGGTTTGATGAAGAAAGCCAGCCTCCTCGTAGACCACAATGAAGCAGATCTCTGGGTGACGCATAAGCTGGTTGAGAACGTCGACCTTGCACGTGAGATTCCTGAATCGTGGCAACAACGGATTCGAGGATTGCCCTCGGTTCAGAAGGCAGTTCCCTACATTGTTGGTAAAGGCACTGCTTCGTTGAACTCCGGGCACATGGAAGACGTCTGGGTCATCGGTTCGGACCCGGACTCCATGCTTGGAAGTGCCTGGGGGTTGGTGGCAGGTTCGCGAGCAGACCTTCGGCGGCCGTATGGCGTTAGCTTTGATGAAGTTGACAGTGAAAAGTTGGGCCATCCACAGATAGGTGAATGGTTGGAAGTGAATGGCCAACGAACGAGAGTCGTTGCTCGAACCAATGGCATCACGGGCTTCATCACGATGCCCTATCTTTTCACGACATACAACACCGCGCGTAATCTGGTGCACATGCCATCGGGACTTACCTCATTCATCCTCGTGAAAATCAGGCCCGGGAAGGACCGCATCGCGCTTCAGCAATTGATCCAGAAAAGAATTCCGGACGCATGTGTCTATCTGCCGGAGGAGTTTGCCTCGATTTCACAGAAATACTGGATGAAACGGACCGGCATCGGCATTAGTTTCGGTGCAGCGACTTTGCTGGGATTACTGGTCGGCCTGACGGTGGTCGGTCAGAGTCTTTATGCGATGGCTATTGACCATCTGAAAGATTACGCCACTCTAAAGGCCATTGGTGCTCGGGACTCGGACGTATGTAGCGTCATCCTGACTCAGACGATCTGGATTGCAACTGTGGGGACATTTCTGGGAATGTTGGTGGTCTACCTGATCGCGAATTTCTGGAACTCTCCGCTGGCACCCGTCTATATTCGTCCCATGCTTTCTGCGGCTTCGGTTGTCGTGATGTTTGTTATCTGCATCGTTGCTGCTTTTGTTCCCTACCTTCGAATACGAAAAATCGACCCTGCGACGGTGTTGATCGGATAGTCGCTCTGCCATGGAAGTCCCTGTCATTGAAACCCGAGGGCTCATCAAAAGTTACCGGACCGGAGAACATGCCGTGCCTGTACTTCGCGATGTCAGCATGTCGGTCCATCGCGGTGAATGCTTGTTTCTCGTCGGGCCCTCGGGGAGCGGGAAGACGACTCTGCTATCGATTCTGGGATGTGTCCTGTCGGCGGATTCCGGAGAAATCAGGATTCTTGGCCACGATGTGAAACACCTGAAGCCGGAAGAACAAGCCGAATTTCGACGTGAGAAGATAGGGTTTGTCTTTCAGCGATTGAATTTGTTCGACGCATTGACGGCCCTCGAAAATGTTTGCATTCCGCTGCAACTTTTGCGATGGAAAAAGGCTGCCGCTGTCGCGCGAGGCAAACATCTGCTGGATTTGCTGGGGCTTGGTGGATTGACCGATCGGAATGTCACACAGTTAAGTATGGGACAGCGACAACGCGTCGCGGTTGCACGTGCTTTGGCGGCAGATCCGGAATTGATTCTGGCTGATGAACCGACTGCTTCGCTGGATGAGAGTTCCGGACTGCAGGCGATCGCCACGCTGAAGGATCTTTGCCGAAGTCTGGGGAAGACCGTCGTTGTCGTTACTCATGATTCCCGAATCTTCTCCTTTGCTGACAGAGTGCTGACTCTGAATAACGGGCAAATGAAACCCTCTGCGCCCACGGACAGCCTGAACGCAGTCTGGATGGACACGAATACGCCCGAGCCCGGAAGGAAGGCTGCATAATGACACGGCAACGACAACATCCTGTCAGTCGACTGCTGCTGGGCTGCACTCTTCTGAGTGTCGCCGCGACGCTTTATGTGACTCGTTGGGGCTTCTCACTTCCCGATACGGCACCCGCAGAACACGCTGCGATTCATTCTTCGTCGGGTGCGGTTGAGCAGAAACTGATTTTTGCTGCCGGAATTGTGGAGGGGCTGACTGAACCGTTAGAGGTCAGGTTTGAGGTGTCTGGTTGCATTCAAGAAGTTCTCGTTCAGGAAGGGCAACTGGTCCGGAAAGACGACGTACTGGCAAAGTTGGCCCCTGAACTTTACGAACTTGCTGTCGGAAAAGCAGAATCCGATTTTCAAACGGCGGAACTACTATCTCAGACGCTTGCCACGCCCGGAACGGGTCGTTCAGCTCTGACCAACTCCTCCGGCAATTTCAAGAATGCAACACGGACAGTCTCAGGCGCTGTTGAAGTGAACTCCCATGAGCAAGCGATAGCCATCGGACAAGCGACCAGTGCTGAGCTTGCACTCCAACGAGAAAAGATTCAGCTCGAGAAAACTCAGCTCAGATCTCCAATCGACGGAACGATTATCGAGTGTGCTATGCATCCCGGCGAGCTCACAGGCCCACACGAAAGGACGGCAGTGTTTCGTGTCGTCGATCGAACCGAAATTCGAGTACGGGCGTGGGTTGAAGAGATCGATGCTATGGATGTGACGATTGGGATGCCAGCCGTTGCAATTGCCTCCGGATCTGTGGATCGCCGCTATCGGGGAACGGTCATTGCCTGTGCCAGTTACATGCAGCCCAAGTCGGAGCGACATTTGCATCCGGGTGAGAAAGTTGATGTTCGTGTCCGAGAAATCATCGTCAGGCTCGATGGCGGACAGGACCTTCTGTTGGGGCTTCCTGTTGAAGTATTTCTCGCTCACGGAAAGAGCAGCCGAGCAAGCAGAGTCTCTAAGTCGTTCAAGCAGCCCCCGGCATCCGATTTTGGGATTGCGGAAGAGTCCCGGTAAGACTTAATTGGCCTTAGAACCGGAGTGCGCCCCGAGCCCGTCCCTGCTCCGATCATATCGCCGGGCTCCGGGTGCGAGTTTTCATTTGCGTGCTCCGCTAGTCACGAACAACGCGACCAATCTCCTGGTCTTGAGCGAGTCGAAGCGGTGTGCAAGCCCCCGCTCTGGTTCGAAGTGAACTCACGCTTTTTTCGTCCTGTTTCCAATGGCCTGATCAATCTGGTCTATGTTTCTGGCTCCGATCAGGACTGACGTGATGCCGGGTTGATCAAGAACCCATGACAACGCCAACTGAACGTGCGACTGACCCAATGCCTTGGATTCTGCATCCAGCTTTTCCAGCACCTGATAACCGTGTTCAGTGAAATAGATATCCTGATGCCCAGGGATCACGTCGAATCTGGTGCCAGATGGAATCGCCGCGCCTTGACGATATTTCCCCGTCAGGAATCCTGCAGCAAGAGGGCTATAGCTGATCACGCCGATGTTCTCAGCAGCACACAGCGGCAATAGATCTGCCTCAATGTTACGCTGGACAAGGTTGTAAGGTGGTTGCACGGAGACCAGACGGCTGAACCCTGCAGTGTTGCTCAAAGCAAGAGCAGCCTCCAGTTGCTGAACCGAATAGTTGCTGCAGCCGATATGTCGCACTTTGCCCTGCTGGACCAGCGTTGTCAGGGCTTCGAGCGTTTCCTCCAGTGGAGTGGATTCATCCCAAACGTGAGTCTGCAACAAATCGATACGATCCGTTTGAAGGCGTTTCAAACTGGCCTCTGCCGACGCAACAATACGATGTCGCGTCAGCAGACCGTTGATCTTTGTGGCGAGCACGACTTTGTCACGCGAGTGACGAGTTTTCACCCATTCTCCGACGACTCGTTCTGACGCCCCCTGAGCATAAGCTTCGGCCGTGTCGAACAGTGTGATCCCCTGTTCGAACGCATGATCCATGATCAGCAGCGACGACTGCGGATCCACTTCACGTCCGAACGTAACGCACCCCATCCCAATGGAGCTGACAGAAAGGTCAGATTGGCCCAGGCTTCGATATTCCATTGGTGTTAATCTCTGCACGGTGTGAATTGAGGCTGGATGTTCGCGGAAGACCTTCAGAGGACCGCCTCAATCTTGGCCACCCATAGAAAAATCTCAAACAGCGACAGGTAGTGCACCAGTTTCCACGAGCTTACCGGTCTCTGCAGCTTCATAGATCCCAAACACTGTTCGTAAAGCGTTCAATGATTCCTGCGTCGTGATGGGCGGTGCGGCGTTGTGGGCGATGGCGGTGACGATCTGAGCAACGAAGGGAGAATAACCGCGTGGTTCGATTGGACCATCAAAAGCCTGCATCTGTTTCGCCTTTGGTCCAGTGTTTTCATACCACGTCATTTTCTCTGGCCCGGTTGAATCGAGATTCAACCAACCCTTTGAGCCCCAGATCCGAATTTGAGTGTGGTAGCCGGCATCTAGATAATACCCGGAGTTCAATGTACCCAGCGTTCCGTTGCTGAAGTGCAGTGTCGCGACTGCAGAATCTTCTGCCGAGACAGGTTGCCCGCCGACGTTGGCAATTGCACCCGAGGCCCTGACAATTGCCGTATCGGTGAGAAACATTGCAAGATCGAGCCAATGAATGCCGAGCCAGATCAGGTGCCCGCCACCGGCTCGTGTTTTGTCGGCGTACCACGTGCCGTGATAATCGGGATTCGTGAGACGCGTCTGATCGGCGACGATGTGCATGTCGATACTGTAGACTTTGCCGATGCGTCCCTGCTGAATCATTCTTCGCGCATCCAGAGACTCAGGATTCGCCCGATTCGCAAATGCCAGCATCAGGTGGAGATGTTTTGATTCTGCGAGCGTGGCTAGCTCTTCAAACTGCTGCAGAGTGACACAGCCTGGTTTCTCCGCGAACACATGGGAGCCGGATTCCAATGCGGCTTCAATGACCTGCGCAGCGAGTCTGGCTTCCATCGTTACTACGCACAATTCAGGCGTTTCTTTTTCGAGCAACTCTGCATATTTGGAATAGCTGCGAGTGAGCTTTTCACCGAGGAACTTCCTCGCTTCATTGGCCCAGTGATTATCCGGATCTGCGATCACGACTTCGTCGCAGTCTTTCGACTCAGCCAACGCCGAGAAATACGCACCCAAATGAGCGCCACCGGCGTGTGTGAGAACTGCAACTTTCATTTGTTTGGTGCTCCAGGGCAAGTTTGGAATTCACCTCAAGAAACTCAACGCCTGACGGTTCATGCTCGGTTTCGGGGTGATCTGATCGGAGCCGTTTGCGGTGAGGTACGACGTCACTCCGCTTCATCCCTTGTTGTCTGCTCGAGGAAAACCTCCGGGACGTCGAGATGCGACTGAAGCTTCAATAGAGTTAGAGTATGAAGCCCACGTAGTCGTCAGGGCTGGGATAGCCATAGTCTATCCGAATCTCTTCGTTCATTTTAATATCTTTGATTGCACGAAATACAACTTCGCCCGTCGAGAGTCGTTTTTTGAACGCAGCGTTAGGGCAGGTCGCGTGGTTGAAGAGTCCGCCAAATCCAAGGGCGAGAGCCGCCAGGGAGTCGTCCTTTCCCCAGCAGAAGACGTAACCGGCCAATACAGTCTTCGCAATTTCTTTGTAATCTTTCTTGCTGATGACGATGATGGGGCATGCCTCAATCACGGCCCCTTTCTTAATGGACGTCCGAGCAAAAACACCTCGTCCGCACTTACCGACTTTTTTGCAGTAAATGAGGGGTGAAGGTTGTGACTTCATAATTCGTTGCGCCGGGGTTAAGGGAAAAAGAGTTATCGCATGCCGCCAGAATTCGCCTCACCGTTCAGTGTCTCTGAATTCTCGACGTTTGAACCAAGGACAAAGCTGCGTGGAGGGGAGTAAGATTCTAGCCGTCTCACAGGCACTTTGCTCCTGATATGAGGCTGGGTCTCGTTGAATAGTTCTCTTCAGGTGCAGCCGAACGGGTTCACTACCATTACGTAGCTGCTCGATTGTCTACTCAAATCCCAACTCAAGGTGTTTCACGGTCTCGCGCCGGAATGCTTCGTTCGTCATGCACTGATGGTTCGTTGTGCTCATCTGCAACTGACCATCGAGACTGGCCGGCCGTTCCCATGGCATTTGCGGGGATCTGTGGACCACGCAACTCTTCGGTTATGAAGACATCAATGCGGACCGTGATACGCTGGCTCAATGGCTGCATGAGCAGGTTCGCACCACTCGTCTGTACGACCAGATCGTCGAAGAGTTGCTGACGAGTATCGGTGAATCTGCCTTTGAAGGCCCGGTCAATTTTCTGTTGCGGTATCCGGACGAACCGGTAGTGAAAGTATCGCGAGCATTTCTCGGAGTCCGACTGGACTGCGCTCGCTGCCATGATCATCCGTTTGACCGGTGGTGGGGCAATCTTCGAGCATTGTGTCGATGGGACGGAATATCGATCGAGCCGTGTGATTGACGGAGACCGGACGCGCGAAGAGTGCGTACGAGAAGATTTCCTGAGCCTTCGCTACACGAAAAGCTGGACGCTGAAGACTTTCATGTCATTCCCGGCTATTCCTTCAAACGTCGATGATTGGCGTTGCTAAAGTCTCGGCCGTTGTAAAGATCACAGGCAGGCACCGGAGATTTTTATTCGGTGTCGAATTTTTGGTCGTCGGACGACTCCCCAAATGGCAGCTCATTTTTGAGCAGCCAGTTTTCAAGTAAGCCGACGTGATTGAGTACCTTTGGGTGCTCTGTCACGTCGGCTTTTTTTATGCCTCAAACGAAGGACGTGGTCGAATGAAAACGAAACCCAATACGCTGGAGAACAGTCTCACCAACAGCGTCGTCGCGACTTTCAAAACACACTCTCAGGCGGAAGAAGCGGTCAAGCAACTGCAGCATTCGGGCTTCGATATGAAGTTGCTGTCGATCGTTGGCAAGGGGTATCACACGCAGGAAAACGTAGTCGGCTACTACAACGTCGGCGACCGCATGCTGTACTGGGGCACTCAGGGAGCCTTTTGGGGCGGTTTCTGGGGTTTGCTGTTTGGCTCGGGAATGTTCCTCGTTCCAGGCATCGGCCCTGTGCTTGTCGCTGGGCCGTTTGTCGCCGCGATCGTCGGAGCTGTGGAAACCGCTGCCGTGGCCGGAGGATTCGGCGCTCTGGGAGCGGCCTTGATGAGCATCGGAATCCCAAACAACAGCATCGTCAGATACGAAGCCAGCATCAAGTCGGGCGAGTTTCTTATGGTTGTGCACGGAACACCCTCAGAAGTCGAACGCGCAAAGATCCTACTCGGCGAATTTGGCGCAGAGGATTCCGAACTTTTTATGGTGGATCAACCCGTTGCAGGCGCTATGTAGCTTGAATAACGATCGACGGTCGGATGTGTTCACCGAGCTGACTTGGGGAAGATGCCCACCATCAGGCGTCGCAGCTCGCACTCTTCGTAACCATGGCTCGGAAGTCTCGGGAGAACGTTCCATGCTTGTGGGAATCGCGGCCGACCACGGAGGGTTCGTGCTGAAAGAACAGATCGCGGATCTACTGCGACGATCAGGGCACGCGGTCACAGACTTCGGGGCGTACCAGTTGAATGCAGAGGACGACTACCCCGATTTTATCATCCCTCTGGCCAAAGCCGTCGCCTCCGGGCAAGTGAAGCGTGGCGTTGCACTCTGCGGCAGCGGCGTTGGCGACAACGCTGTTCTCGACATTTTCTCTCATCATCGCTTGTCTTGTGAAGACTCGTGAACGCTTCATGGGAATTGGGCAGGTTCTCACGATGCCCATGTTCTTCGCGAGCAACGCGATTTATCCGACGGCGATGATGCCGAACTGGCTCAAGGTGGTTTCGCATCTGAACCCGCTGACTTACGTCGTCGACGCATTGCGAACCACGATGCTTGCGGACAGTTCCAGCCTCTTTGGACTGACAACCGACTACGTAATCCTGTTTTTCACGACTACGATCCTGGTGTTGGTCGGCGCGCGATTGTATCCGCGTTTGGGCACATGATTTCGACGCCACTGGCTTCAATGCCGTGTGAGGCAGAAGACATGCGGAACACTGATTGTTGCTAATCTTCGCTGATTGCGGATTAGTGTTCGATCAGTGTTCCTGCACCCACTTCGACGCTAAGCCCCAAAACCAAAACCAAAACCACACGCCGCATCCCCATTTTCCCAGAGATTCGACAAGCCCTCGAAGACCTGCTGCCCATCACTGGAGGGTCTGAGTACGTTATCAACGTTCTGCAAAGAAAGTCGAAGAACTGGCGAAGCTCGCTTCAGAAGATGATGATTCGAGCAGGGCTTGAACCTTGGCCTGCCGTGTTCAATACCATGCGAGCATCGGGAGAAACCGACATCGCCCGAACTCATTGATTGCGTTGTGCGGTTCAATGGGTGGGCAATTCTGTCCAGAGTGCCATGAAGCATTTCGTGCGAGCCACAGCCGAAGACTTTCAGAGGGCTGCGAGTCAGGACACCAGTTTCGTGCCCAAGGTTGCTCCCGAACCTGCATGCATGGGGGCGAACAGGCCTGAACTGCTCCCAAGGTTGCTCCCATCCGGAGCCAATGAGAAGCCCGCAGAACACTGCAAACCCAATAAAGAACGGGCCTCAGGAGAAATCTCCTTGGCCCGTTCAGTGGACGATATTGGACTCGAACCAACGACCTCCACGATGTCAACGTGGCGCTCTAACCAACTGAGCTAATCGTCCTTGTGGCGGGGAATTTATCGTGCGGCGGGCAGAAAAGCAAACTGCCCATTCCGGAAATCCCGGTTGCTGCCGAGATGAAGAATTCGCGGAGACCGTACAGCCGGAATCAGCGGTAAAGCTGATTCCGGCTGGTGGGTTTGACTAACTGGGGGCGTTCGCACTCGGGACCAGAAAGTAGCCGGATTCGTGAGAATTCGGATGCCTTCCGTGGAGTCGCACCGAATTCTTACGAATCCGGCTACGAAGAAACCACAACCGGAGGGCTCGCGCCCTACGCTTACCTCAAACTCACGCCGTTGGCATTTCACGGGCGTAGTCGAACATTGGAGATGACAAATAGCGTTCTCCGGAGTCTGGCAGAATCACGACGATCGTCTTGCCAGCGGCTTCGGGGCGAGCGGCGATCTTCAGAGCTGCGGTCATCGCGGCTCCGCAACTGATCCCGCAGAGGATGCCTTCTTCGCGAGCTACTCGTGGAGCCATCTCCATCGCTTCTTCGTCAGTCACCTGGATCACTTCATCCACAATCGACATGTCCAGAATATCCGGCTTGAAGCCAGCACCAATCCCTTGAATGCGATGCTTACCGGGTGCGCCGCCGGAGAGAACCGGGCTGGAGGCTGGTTCAACTGCGATCGACTTGATGTTGAGTCCCTTCTCCTGCTTCAGGTAACGAGTGACCCCGGTGATTGTGCCGCCGGTGCCAACACCCGAAACGAAGTAGTCCACTTTGCCTGCGGTGTCTTCAAAGATTTCCGGACCCGTTGTGCGAAAGTGAATCTCTGGGTTTGCAGGATTCTTGAACTGTTGAGGAATATAACAGTTGGCTTTCTGAGCCAACTCTTCCGCGCGGGAGATCGCGCCTTTCATTCCTTCGGCACCTGGAGTCAAAATCAGGTTGGCACCGAAGGCTCGCAGAATCATGCGGCGTTCAACGGACATGGTTTCCGGCATCGTCAGAGTCAGCTTGTATCCTCGAGCTGCACAAACGTAAGCCAAAGCAATGCCGGTGTTCCCGCTGGTTGGTTCGACAACTTCCATGCCAGGCTTCAGCTTGCCGGTCTTCTCGGCATCCCAAATCATTGCGGCGCCGATTCGACACTTCACGCTATAAGCCGGATTGCGGCCTTCGATCTTGGCGAGGACGGTGGCCTTGAGCCCATTGGTGAGTCGGTTGACTCGCACAAGAGGCGTCCGTCCGATGGTTTCAGAATTGTCAGCAAAAATGGCCATGTGGGAATCAACCTTTCTCGGAATAACGTCAACGATCCGCAGACGCCTCAGACATTTGTTTGTCGGCGACGCGGTTTGATAAACCCTTCAAGACGCGTTTCATAGCAAAACTGGCGGAAATTGGCGAAGTGAAATCCACCGACAGGTGCATCGAGAGAAGAAAACGTAGACGGGATAGGCAAAACAGGGGCTCTCAGGACCAGTGCTGCGGCAAGACTTGATTGGCGGGGATGACGAATGTTCTGGCCCGTCGAAGCCCAGTCGGACAGGAATGTCCAACCTGCCATCGACGAGAAAAGTTGTCGCATTGGTAGAGCATTTCCGCGTTCATTATCAGGTATTTCGTGACCATCAGTGTCCTGGTGACTGAAGTTAACAGGCGATTAACCGGGACTTAACTGAGGCATGGAAAACTCCCACTGATCGATGTTCAGCGATACGCTCAACATAACGCTCAGCAATTCTGCAGACATGCTGACCGAAGCAGCGGACTCAGACAACAGGATGAAATCGGGTCAGCAGTGCCATTTTCGATCGAGGGAAAAGTGATGACCACCCTTAGCGCTTTGCTTAAGCAGCGTTGCACTCACAGCGCGCGATTGAGGCGATGGACCTGACAGGAATTGCCGGACGAACAGGTTTCTCAGTCTGGAATTCGAAAAACGGGTGATGAATGTTCGAGAGAGAACTCCATTGGCCTGAGGTTTGCCTTGAGGACATGCCAAGTCCCCCAATGACTCCATGGAAGATAGTTTAAGAGGCACTAACAAAACCGCGACAGATGTTGATTCGGGTCGCTTTCGCTGAGTGATCCCGGAATTTTTGCGGGAGCCAGTACTGGTTTTGTGAGCCGTTCAAGTCAAAGGAGATTATGCCGTGTTGACCAGGATTGTATTCCGAAAGATTCGAGAGATCTGGTTTCCTCTGGCCATGATGGTGATCGCATTCGTGTCACTGTTCGACACGTATCTGATCTGGCATTTTGAAGAGGAAATGTTGACAATTGAAGAGAATCCGATTGGTTATTGGCTGCTGCAAATCGACAATGGAAAAATTGGAATCTTCGTTCGCACAAAACTCGCTGGAACAATTTGTGTCCTTTCAACACTCCTGGTGATGTGGCGATTACGAAGTCGAATTGTGTTCCCGGTGACAACGTCAGTCGCGTCCTATCAGGTTGGACTATTCTTTTATCTGACGGTTGTCTGAACTTCTCGCAACATCGCGTTGAAGCTGTGAGGCAATCCCGTTGGCTGCGGGATGTCAATACCGTCTGATGGTTGCTTTCCCTCGATGATCGCCCTGGCATGAAGTGTGGGCGGATGAGTCCATGGCGTTTCCTTCAACGATAAAGTTGAGGATGATGCACGGCTTTTGTTCAAGGGCTGCCAGAACGGGGCATGGAAGACATGGTGAATCGCCAGCCATTTTCTGTGAAATGCGGCGGATATCGGAGTTCGTAAATCTTTGCGTTGGCAGAGGCAGATGATTCGGCTTTTGCTAGGATGCTCGTGTCAGCAGAAACAGGTTCTGTGACACCCGCCAGTTTTGTACCAACGCAAGTGACGATCGCCATGGGAAGAAGTTTCGAAAATCGTAAGGCCTCGATCTTCAAGACCGCAGGTCAGAAATCCAAGCTTTATTCGAAGTACGGCAAGCAGCTTTATGTTGCGGCCAAGAACGGTGTGCCCGACCCTGACAACAATCCTGCTCTGCGAAGCATGATCGAACGTGCCAAGCGTGAGCAGGTTCCGAGCCACGTTATTGAGAAGGCGATTGAAAAAGCCAAGGGCGGTTCAGGCGAAGACTTTGCCACCGTCCGCTATGAAGGCTTTGGGCCCGGCGGCTGCACCGTGATCGTGGATTGTTTGACGGACAACAACAACCGTACGATCACTGATGTTCGCACTTGTTTTACACGCACAGGAGCCAAGCTTGGCCCGACCGGCTCTGTGGCTCACATGTTTGATCATCTGGCGATCTTCTCATTCAAGGGCGACGACGGAGATACCGTCCTTGAAGCTCTGCTGAATGCTGACATCAATGTTGACGATGTCGAAAGCAAGGATGGTCAGGTCACGGTGTTTGCTCCGGCCAGTGAATTCTACAAAGCCAAAACGGCGTTGCTGGAAGCTTTCCCGAAGATTGATCTGGAAGTGCAGGAGATCACGTTTCATCCTCAGGCAAACAAAGATCTGAGTGCTGACGATGTGCCGATGTTCGAGAAGTTTATGAACCTGCTTAATGATTGCGATGACGTGCAGGAAATCTATCACAACGCCGTTCTGCCGGAGTGATGAGAGTTGAGTGATCAGAATGCTCCATCCCGCGTCGCAACTGATAGTCAGACATCAGACACAAAGCTGGTGCGAGGTCTCGGCCTGCCTCAGTCGATTGCGCTGAATATATCCAACATGGTTGGGATCGGGCCTTTTGTCACGATCCCTCTGTTCATCGCAGCCATGAACGGGCCGCAGGCGCTGATTGCCTGGGTCATTGCGGCTGTTCTGGTCATTTGCGACGGTCTGGTCTGGAGCGAATTGGGAGCGGCCTTGCCCGGAAGCGGCGGCACCTATCATTTCCTCCGTGAGATCTTTGGCCGCCATCGATCGCCGTGGGCCCGGCTATTGCCATTTTTGTTTGTCTGGCAATTTCTGGTCAGCGGCACTTTGGAAGTTGCTTCAGGCTACATCGGAGCCATGCCGTACGTGGAATTTGTTTGGCCACAGATGACGGAAACTCTGAAGCAATGGCATATCCCGGGCGGTGCAAGTACTGTGGCCGCGTTTTGCTGTCTGATGGTGACGTGGCTGCTGTCGCGTCGCATTGACATTGTCGGACAGATGGGGCTGATCCTGTGCGTTGGGACGATCATCACAGTAGCCGCGGTGATTGTGTCCGGGCTGATCCATTTCAACAGCGATTTGATCACGCTGCCGCCTGATGCTTTCAAGGTTGATGGGCAATGGGTTCACGGTCTTGGCGGAGCGATGCTGATCGCGATTTATGACTATCTGGGATACTACAATATTTGCCATCTGGGTGACGAAGTTCGCAATCCTGGCAAGACGATTCCGCGTGCGGTGATCACTTCGGTCATTGTTGTGGCCAGCATTTATCTGACGATGAATCTGTCTATCATCGCAGTTGTTCCGTGGGAAGAAGCGATGAAGTCAACACAGATCGCTTCGCTGTTTATGGAGACGCTCTATGGCCATCAGGTTGCCGTCTGGTTTACTGGGCTGATTCTCTGGACGGTTCTGGCGTGTATGTTTGCGATCACTCTGGGGTATTCGCGGATCCCTTTTGCAGCGGCCGTCAACGGAGATTTCCTGCCGCAGTTTGCGAAGATTCATCCGACTCGAAAGTATCCTGTCGTATCGCTGTGGACGTTAGGAGCTTTGACGGCAGTGTTCTGCTATCTGCCATTGCAGACGGTCATTGAAGCGGCCGTCGTGGTCCGAATTCTGGTGCAGTTTATTGCTCAGATTCTTGCGTTGCATGTTCTCCGGACAACTCGCCCGGATGTCCCGATGCCGTTTCGCATGTGGTTCTATCCGATCCCCAGTTTGATCGCTTTGGCGGGCTGGTTGTTTGTGCTGGGAACCGTTCGCTGGCAGTTGTGGGGCGGAATGGCGGTCGTCATCGTCAGTGGCACGATTGTATATTTTTTGTTCGTGCGAAAGCCGGTTGAGAATATAGGCGTGCCGAAGATCTGAGGGCGATTCAGATAAATGGAATGCGGACGCGATGTCTGCGTGCGAGAGTTGAGTTCAGCACTGACGCCTGCGGCTTACCGTTAAACGAATTACGGGATCAATGCTGCAACCACAGTACGCAGGCGATGGCCAGCAGAATTCGATAGTACCCAAATGGCGTGAGTCCGTATTTTCCCAGTGCTCCCACCATAAAGCGAACGCTCAGGACAGCCGCCACGAACGCGGTGACAAGAGCCACCAGCGGCATTGCGAGTCCATAGTCGGCAATCATTTCTTTGCCATGCTTCAGGCCTTCATATCCCGTGGCAGCTGTCAGAGTGACCAGGCCCAGCAGAAAGCTGAACTCAACCGACGCCATCATTTTCAGCTTCGCAAATCGACAGCCCAGAATTGTGGCGAGGCTTCGGCTGAACCCCGGCCAGAACGCCAGACACTGCAGAGTTCCAATGAGCAATGCGTCTGGCCGTGACATCTCAGAGATCTCTTTGCCTTCGTTGGGATTGCTTTTTCGTGTCACAAAACCGTAAACAATAATGATGATGCCACCGACCAATTGTGCGGCGGCGACAGGCATGACTCCGAAGAGATGCTGCTTCACCCAGTCTTTAAGCACCAGCGCCAGGACGGCTGCGGGAAAGAACGCGATCACAAGGTTGATCAACAGTTTTAGCCCATCCGGATCTTTTCCCAGCACTCCCACGACAATTTGCCTGATGCGTCCAAAGTACAACATCACCACGGCCAGAATCGCGCCTGACTGAATACAGATGGCCAGCGAGTCGGCGGCTTCTTTTTGTCGTTCGTCGGCGTCCATCCCCATCAGATGTTCGGCAATCAGCAGATGGCCGGTGGAGCTGACCGGAAGATACTCGGTCGCGCCTTCCACAATGCCCAGCACTAACGCCTGAAACAACGACAGCGTGGGACGTGCTTCCGGTGCACTGGCGGCCGCTTTCGGCACTTCATCAGCGTGAATGACATTGATGCAGGCGAGAATTGTGAACAGCATCGCCAGGGGGAGGAGGTATCGAATCTTCATGGATCGTTCTTCCGGAATGTTTCTATTCTCGCCGACGCCGTCGTGTCAATGATGACCAACTACGCAGCTGCGCGAGCGGAACAGGCCGCGCCTTGTTGCTGCAGCCATTGCACGACATGCTCCATCTGCATGCCTCTCGAGCCCTTCACGAGGACTACGTCGCCGGGAGTCATGATGCAATCCAGCATGACCTGCAGCGTTGCAAGATCATGAAAGACGGATATGTGATTCAGAGTCACTCCGGTCGATCGGGCGCCCTCCACAACGCTTTCCGCGAACTGCCCATAGACCAGCGTGTGATCAACCTTTGATGAAGCCAGTTGTCGGCCAATCTCAAAATGCGCGGCGGCTGAATCCTGCCCCAGTTCCAGCATGTCGCCAAGCACCAGAATTCGATGTCGGGAGTTGGGCCAGTCAGCGAGCCCCTCGATAGCTCCGACAACACTGGCCGGGCTGGCGTTGTAGGAATCATCAATCACAGTCCATGGCTCACGATTCACCATGCGACCGCGACCTGCGTCAAGCTGGAACCCGGCCAGCCCATCGGCGATTCGACTGTCTGCCATTCCAGCGATGCGTCCGACAGCGATAGCGGCGAGTGCAGCCGTTGCCAGATGGCGAGGCCCCTGGAACTGGAACTCGCGGCCATCCACCGTGATGACGGATCGGTTTGTATTTGTCACAACGTTCGTCGCGCGGACGTGTGCATCAGAGCTGAAACCATACAGCACGACATTGCCGCGAACAGAAGCTTCCATCTGCCGAACAGCATCGTCGTCGGCATTCAGGAAGACGGTTCCGTCAGGGCCGATGGCCTCAGCAAGTTCCTGTTTGGCCTGTCGTATCAGATCAAGACTGCCGAAAGTTTCGACATGGGCCGGAGCGACTCTCGTGATCACTCCGAATTCCGGTTGAGCGATCTCGGTAAGTTTCCGAATGTCGCCGACTCGTCCGGCTCCCATTTCCAGAGCGGCGAAATCATGGTCTGCTTTAAGCTGCAGAAGACTGAGAGGAACGCCCAGCTCGTTGTTAAAATTCCGGGGACTCTGGATGCCATGGAACTCACGATTCAGGACCGAAGCGATCATCTGTCGTGTGGTTGTCTTACCAACACTGCCGGTGACACCAATGATCAGAGCGGCTGATTGTTGTCGATTCCACGTGGCGAGTTGCTGCAGCGCCGTTAGTGCGGAGGGAACTCGAATGATGCGGCTGTCGATTTCCGCGCTGTCAGTGGAATGAAAACGCACCATCGGAGAGCGGAACTGATTCTGCTCGGCTGTTGTGGACTCGGCGATGACACATACCGCGCCTCGAGCGATGGCTTCGTCGGCGTACAGAACTCCATGACTCTTCGAGCCCGGCAGCGCAAAGAACGCATCGCCCGGTTTAGCCGTGCGGCTGTCGATGGAAACGCCGGTCACAGGTTCGTCAGCCTGCGAGGCTGTCGTCTGTCCGGATACGATCCTGATCAACTGCGTAACGTTGCAGGGGAACATGAGAGAGTTTCCAGAACCGTGATCAGGATTGATCCTGGTTCGTTGTGGGTTCAGGGGATAAGCCCCTGCGGTGAACACTGGAATTGGAAGTAAAGAAAATCAGGCGGGGACAGCGTTCGGAATTCGATGGTCGGAATCAGAACGAAGCGATTGCAGTTCCCGCACGATGCGACGAGCCACTTTTCGGTCATCAAAACTGATCGAGCGAGAACCAATCTGTTGAATGGACTCGTGACCTCGCCCGGCGATGATGACCACATCACCAGGCTGAGCCATACTCACCGCCTTCTGGATTGCGATGTTGCGATCGATGCAGGCTTGAACATTTTCCAGCGACGCGAAGCCCTGACAGATTTCATCAATGATTTTTGCTGGTGATTCTGAACGAGGATTATCAGAGGTCACGATGATCGAATCGGCAGGGCTTGCAGCCTGAGCCATCAGTGGTCGTTTCTCGCGATCTCGGTCTCCGCCGGCACCAAAGACCAGTATCACGCGTCCTCGAGTCAATGCACGAGCCGTCGCAAGGCAATGAGTAATGCCGTCTGGAGTGTGGGCGTAATCGACAAGTATTGTGAAAGGCTGGCCCAGGTCAATGCGTTCCATGCGACCGGGGATTTCTGTCACGGCCGAAAGTGAGTCGGCAATGATCGGGAGGTCTATGCCCAGCTGCTCGGCCATCGCAGCCGCCGTCAAAAGATTGAGAGCGTTATGGCGTCCGACCAGGGAAGAGATGAACTCAACCGTTCCGGACTTCAGATGCATTCGCAGAGTCTGAGATCGTGGAGTGGCCGAAGTCAGCTCAACACGAGTTTGTGCAGTCTCTGTGAAGCCAAATGTTGTCACATTTGTGCTTGAAGGCAGCAGATCGAGGACAGCTCGACAGCCCGGATCGTCCACGCCGATCAATAGCGGAGCACCAGGCTGAAGCAGATCGGCGATTCGAGATTTCGCAGTTCGATAATTGCGGACGTCGCCGTGATAATCGAAGTGATCTCGTGTGATGTTAGTAATTGCCGCAACGGCCAACGGCAACGCTGCACAACGACGCTGATCCAAAGCGTGACTGCTGATCTCCATAACGCAGTGGGAGGCTCGTTGTTTGGCCATGTCGGCAAACAGATGAGCAATCTGCGGTGGAGCTGGAGTTGTCAGTGCAGCCGCTGAACGTGCGCGGCCGTTGCTGTATTCGATTGTCCCCAGCAAGCCCGTGGTTTGGCCGGCTGATTCAAGGATCGCTCGCAGTAACCATGTCGATGTGGTTTTGCCATTGGTGCCGGTAACACCAGCGACCGTGAGATTTCGTTGTGGATTCCCTTGTTGGGCCAGACAGATTTTTGCAAAAGCCGCGCGGACGTCAGGGACGACGCATTGAGGAATGTTGATCCTCGCGTGAGGGCGTTCAACCATTACCGCCGACGCGCCGGCGGAAACCGCGGCTTCGATAAAACCGTGGCCGTCGTGAGATTTTCCGGGGACAGCCACGAAGACTTCTCCCGGACGAAGGTTACGGCTGTCGCAGCAAAACGAAGACGCAACAACATCCCCGGCGCTAACGAAACTGACCGGGCCTAATGTCTCACGGAGGCTGAGCGAGCTGACTTCCATGCCAGACAAATTCATTTTGTGAGCTGTTTGTTAAATAAGGAGTAACAATTGGCCCCTGATTGTCACTCTGGGCAAAAACTGGGTCAACCGCAGTTTGGCTTTCTCATCAAGCTGAATGCACATCGGACATGCGTACACGACGAGTTTCGGTAAAAAACTCCCAGAAGACTCGGTCAGAACCTTCTGGAGTGGCATGGAATCGGCAAAACAGCAGTGATGTTGACCGCTAATTCGCTTCAGCTAAGCAAAGTAGTCGGCATATTGCCATGTGAGGTAGTTTCGAAAACGAAAGGGTTTTCGCACTTGGCGGACGGAATGCGGAGCATACCGGCTACTTTTTTGAAGGGGATTGGCGTTAAGCGATCAACCTCACATCCCTTTGGCCCAAATCGGCCTTAGAGCGAACTGAGGTCCGCTCCCAGAAGGCCGACCTTGATGCCGTTGAGTTGTAAAACCGTCGTTGCTTTCTGGTTGACCAGCAGCAGAATCAAGAGACCAAGAATTGGCACAAGGCAAAGCACCCCCAGAATGATGCCGAGACCGGTTCCATTCGTCTTCATGGCCAGCAGGATGGTAAAAATCGCCGCGATCAAACCCACGACAAGCACTCCCAGACCAACCAATGGACGGATCTGCGGCGGTAACGCAAACTGGCCAGCAACTGCCAGAATATAAACCAGAATGCAAACCAGAATCCCCTTCTGGTATTTTGCCACCTTCAGCAGGTCTTCGCGAGATCCGCTGACTATTCCAACAACGCGGGAGTTTGATGCCGGGGCTTCCAAGGGGTTGTAGCTCATCGTGGTCTTTCAGGTAGGAATCCGAACTGGCACACAAAAATGTATCTTAGTGTTGGTTAATTTGTCACCCTTTCCAATGCCGACTTTGGCTTCCCCAGTAGGGTCCTGCTTGCGGGCGACCTTGATCATTCAGGGTGTCGGAAATGCACCAGTTTCAAAGATCGGTACGGGGTTTGGAGTCGCTAACTGAACTCGGATAAGCCAGTCTTGCTGGACGCTTTTCTCCGTGATTCCGGGACCGGTTTGGGAGTCCGTCGTGGTTCTGTCGGGCGTTCTTTTCTAATGTCGACTCCCATTTGAGGCCTGTACTCGTGATGCCAGCCGGGCCAAAGGGCGCTCTTGAAGAGATTTGCAGCCGCTCATTTTCCGATGGTTGCTCAAAGTCGCATTGTGAAGGTTTTCGCGTTCGCAGGATTTCGTTAATCTCTGTCAGCTGAACGGTTGCCTGTTTGGCGTAAGCCTGCTCAAACACACCGTTGCCCGCCTCGATAGAACCTTTACCCGCCCGGAGACTCCTATGAATATCCGAACGCCTCTGCTGGCTTCACTTGCCAGCGCGTTCCTGTTGGTTATTGCTCCTGCCCTGTCGGCTGCCGAAGTCCCGGAAGGCTTCCGCCCGTTGTTTAATGGGAAGGATCTGACAGGATGGCACGGAATGCCTCACTTCGATCCTCGTGATCTGGCCAAGATGCCCGCCGATATGCGAGACAAGCAGATCGCTGAATGGACCAAAGACGCGAAAGACCATTGGACTGTCGAAAACGAAGAGCTCGTTAACGACGGCCACGGTGCGTACCTGACGACCGATGAAGAATTCACGGATTATGAATTCCTGATCGACTACAAGACTGTCGCTCTCGCCGACAGCGGGATTTATCTGAAAGCCAATCCTCAGGTTCAGATCTGGGACTATACAGAAGAAGCCAAGTTCAGCATTGGTGCGAACAAGGGAAGCGGCGGGCTGTGGAACAATAGTCCGGGAGCGGCTGGGAAAGATCCTTCTGAGCTGGCTGACAAAGCTTTCGGTGAATGGAACAGTTTCAAGATTCGCCAGATTGGTGCTCGCACCAGCGTATGGTTGAACGGCAAGCATGTCGTCGACAATGCGATCATGGAGAACTATTTTGATCGTCCTTCACCACTGTTTTTGAAGGGCCCGATCATGCTGCAGACGCACGGTGGAGAAATTCGCTGGAAGAATATCTTCATTCGCGAGATCCCCGCTGAAGAAGCCAATCGTATTCTGGCCGAAAGCCATGTCGACGGCTTCGAATCGAAGTTTAATGGGACTGATCTGACAGGCTGGGGCGGAGCCAACGACAACTACGAAGTTGTTGACGGTGCGATTCGCTGCAAGGCTGGCCATGGCGGCATCCTGCACACTACTGATGAGTACTCCAACTTTGTGGTACGTCTTGAATTTCAGGTTCCACCAGGCGGCAACAATGGCCTGGCGATTCGCACCGACGGCACTGGCGACCCAGCCTACGCCGCGATGTGCGAACTGCAGGTATTGGATTCTGAACATGAAAAGTATGCAAAGCTTGATGCTCGCCAGTATCACGGTTCGGCCTACGGCATGATTCCTGCCAAGCGAGGATTTATCCGTCCGGCCGGTACCTGGAACTTCCAGGAAGTCACTGTTGACGGCAGCAAGATCAAGGTTGAAGTGAACGGCAACATCATTCTGGACGGTGACCTGTCCACCGTCACCGAATACATGGCCAATTCACCGCACCCAGGCAAGGATCGCAAGACCGGCTTCTTTGGATTCGCGGGCCACAATGATCCGGTTTCCTTCCGTAATGTAAGCATTAAGCGTCTGCCATAATCTGGCGGTGCTGATGGCTAAGAGTTTTGCGAAGCCCGGCTTTCTTCAAAGGCCGGGCTTTTTGTTTAGGCGTGGGCCTGTTGTTGAACGGCGTGTGGGAGTAATGCGTCATGATTCTATGTCGATCTGCTCTGGTTCTGTTCTGCTGTGCGTTGTTCCTGAGTCAGGCTGAAGCCGATGATCGACTGCTAACTCATCCGGTCTTTGAGCCCGTCCAGACCACTCCGATCTTTGAAGCGGCTCCCGGCCAATGGGACGCAAAGATTCGGGAACGTGGCTGGGTGATGAAAGACGGCGACTCATGGAAGATGTGGTACACGGGCTACGATCCCGACAAACAACCTCTGACGATGAAGCTGGGATACGCCACATCGAAGGATGGAATCACGTGGACTCGCCATCCGCAGAATCCGATCATTTCCGACTTCTGGGTCGAGGATATCATGGTCGTCCGTGACGAACAGAGATATCTCATGTTCGCCGAAGGGGCCGGTGATCAGGCTCAGTTGCTGGAATCCACTGACGGCATTCAATGGAAGAGACTCGGGACCATTGATGTCAGGCTCACTAATGGTCAGCCCATTTCAGCGGGACCTTATGGAACTCCCACAGCATGGTTTGAGAATGGTGTCTGGAATCTATTCTACGAACGACGTGATGCCGGGATCTGGTTAGCTCGATCAACCGACCTGAAAACCTGGACTAACGTTTCTGATGAGCCGATTATCAAGCCCGGCCCCGAGCCGTTCGATAGTCTGATGATTGCGATGAATCAGGTGATCAAGGTTGACGGGAAATACATTGCCGTGTTGCACGGTACAGGCAGCCCGGAGAAACCTCGCCAGTGGTGTACGACCCTGTTTGAATCTGACGACCTGATTCATTGGAAGAAGAGTGCTCACAATCCATTGCGGCCGGTTGCTGAAAATAAATCCAGCGGAGTTCTGGTGCAGAACGGCACCGGCTGGCGACTTTACACGATGCACGACAAAGTTTTTGTGCATGAGCTGAAGTAAGGTCCAATATCAGATACTCATCGCCTCAATATCGATCCAGCCTGTCCAGGATTCGCCGGGCTGCAGAACCTGCAAGCCGGCATCAATGCCGCGTAGTTCGAGGTTGATCGCATTGGTCACGCAGGTATAGGGTTCCATGCAAACGGAACTACTCCACGGAGGAGTAAACACGACCAGTTCACGAAAGATCGACGGGCATCGCTGTTCCACTATGACGCCGGCTGCTGGATCTGTGATGCGACAGGTCACGATGTTGTTCTCGGCTAAAACATCGGTGTAAATATCATCGACTTTCAGGCCCTCAAAGAGACAGCCCTGGTCCAGTCTGGCGTTTTCCGGCGGCACGGTCTTTTCGCCAGAAGGCAGGCATTCTGTCAGCTTCCAGACTTTCGATGCTGGCACTGTCAGCAGGCATTGATCGGCTGATGAGTCAACAGAGAGCGGAACGCGAAAATACGCATGCGTTCCGAATCCCCATGGCATCGTTTGATTGCCCGGATTGAAGACTCGAATCTCCGAACGCAGGCAGCTGCCGATCACCTGATAGCTCACATGAATCTCGGCATCAGTCGGCCAGCAATCGAGTCGATCTGGCGCGTCGATGCTGAGCCGAAAGGCTCCCGTAACTTTGTCGTCCGACTGCTGGATCACTCGCCACGGCCGATCAAGGCACAGACCATGAATGGCGTTTCCGTTGGAATCGTAGAGTACTCGGTCGGTCGGGATCAGATACTCTTTTCCGTTCCAGGAATAGCGGCCACCTTCTATGCGATTCGGATAGGGAAACAGCAGCGGATTCCCGTGATGCGTCTCGGGCTGTTTGCCATCCGCAAAATCATCAGTCGCCGCGAGCACATCGACTTCACGGCCGTCAGTGAGTCGAGCAAGGAATTGAAAACAGTTAAAGCCGCGATCAACGGTGATGCGAGCTGTCGAGCCGCTGTTGTGATCTTTGATGGTGACGATGTTCATGGGTGGGGATCTTTTGTGAAGCTTGATGAATTGGCCACGGCGTCAAAGAACGCAGTCGCCTGCGGCTTGCCATTAAACGAAGAGGTTAGGGCACTGCTGGCGTCGCATTGCTGCGAGGATTCCGAAGATAATAAAACCGGCCATCTTCTGCACCGCCGACGAAATCCGGGATCCCGTTGTCATCGAAGTCAACCGTGGTCGGACTCACATCATGGCCTTCGATGTTCTTTTGAGCCAAAGTCCCTGCATTTTTCATGACCCAGCGTCCGTCTTTGTGATCGACCTGCTGCAGGAAGTCTGCATTGGCAGAGTTTAGCAGCAGATCGCAGCGGCCGTCGCCATCCCAGTCGGTGACGCATAGCTTTCGTCGACCACTGCGGCCGGCGGTCCCGGGGTTCAGTCGAATGGGCTGCCCATCTTCCCCCACGAAAGCTCGTCGCGGCGATTTGAGAACGACCGCGTTGTCTCGTCGTTCTCGTTCGAAGAATGCCAGAAAGCCTTCATGGTCCAGCATCACAAGATCCTGCAGCCCATCTTCGTTGAAGTCGTGAACCACCGGAGTGGTTCTCCACTGAGTTAACAGGGCCTTCCCCTTCGGACGCAGCCAGCCCCAGGCCAGTCGCGGTTGCTCAGTTTCCCATTCCACATCCACGCTTTGGGCCGCGGCAAATTTCGGCTCCTTGCGGCTACCGATGTTCTTTAGCCACTGAACTTCGCTGAGGATCGAATTGAAAATGATATCCGGCAAATCATCGTGATCCCAGTCGGCGATACTCAAGGTCGTGTAGCCCCACTTCGCTTCGGCCGGTCCCTGAATACTTCCGTTCGGCCCCGCCATGATCCGAAAGGCTTTGCCGTTAACCTGCAGTCGCACGGGAGTCGCCCATGATGGCTGCTCAACCTTTGGGCCACTGAGATTCTCAAAGATCTCGACGTACCCAGCGGTGTTCCCCGACACAAGATCGGTATCCCCATCGCCATCCCAGTCAAAACCAACCGGAGTCGCCAGCGCGCCGCACTTCAGAGTATCCGCCTTTTGTTGGAAATACTGAGGAGTGTTAAACTGCGGCGGACCGGGCTGAGACTTCGCGGATACGTTCTCCACGAAGGCAACTCGACCATCTTCATCGCCGACGATTAAATCTTTGTCGCCGTCTTTGTCCCAGTCGAATGCGACCGGCACGATCATCTCCAGATCCATCGTCAGCGGGTGCTGTTGTTCGTTCAGCAGGCGAACACCAGCTGTGTAGACGGGCGAAGTTCGTGAACCGGTATTTTCGAACCATGTGAAGCCATCCAGAAATTCGCCGCAGATCAGATCGAGATCTCCGTCGTTGTCGAAATCTTCAAAATTGGGAGACGGGCACCCGAATACGTTGAGCCGTTCTCCAGCCGCTTCGACAAAGAATGGTTGCTCGTAAGCGGGTTCTGCGTTGGATCCTTTATTGACGAAAACATAAACCCAGCCGTGCAGAGTTCCGTTGGTCCATTCGCCGCGTTCATTCCAGGCGTCATCCCAGCCGTAGTAGCTCCAGTCTTCGATCCCAACAACCAGATCCAGAGCATCGTCGCCGTTGTAATCAACATAACGCCATTGATTGTGGCGAACCTTGGGGCCTTTGGGTTGTGTTCCCAGCGGCTTGTGAAAACTCGACTCAATGGGCAACTTCTGTTTCTTACCCAAGCCAGCGGTGGTGAAGTCAGAATATTCAAAACCGGGCGAGAGAACTCGCATGCCACCGTCGACATAGCTGGGCATGACATAGTGGACCGTGCGGCTCAGGAATTTGGCGGTTTCGAAAACCGGCATTTTGTGATCAGCCGTGTCGCCCTGAGTATTCTCGAACAGCCAGACTCCATTCGACGGTTTATCAGGACACGAGACGATCAGATCAAAATCGCCGTCTCCATCGGCGTCGCAGGGAACCGGCCAAGCCCAAAGCCCAACCCCCAAGTCAACCGTCAGCCCGGGATTGTTGTAAAGCAGTTGCGTGAGTCCGTCAGCCATGGGTTGGCCAGCTGATGCATCAATGGGGAGCAGCAGAACTGACAGAATCAGAATCTGGACGCAGTCAAATCGTTTCACGGGAATTATCTCATCCAAAGTTTTTGCCGGGCGTCTCTTTCGTGAGAAGCCGACTTAGGGGGCTCTAAACTATCGTGGATCGCGGGCTTTGCCGCGTTTGAGTGAACCGGAAGGCAGAATTCTTCGTCTTCGGTTGAAGCGAAGCACAACAGTCTGCCGAAATTGTCGCGTGGAGTTCTTGAAAAGATGGGTCGAAGGCTGTAGTCTTCCGCCTGTTCAGCCGCAAGGCAAGCGAGGGGTCGTAGCTCAGTTGGTTAGAGCGCCAGCCTGTCACGTTGGAGGCCGCGGGTTCAAGTCCCGTCGACCTCGCTTTCAAAAGCCTGTGTTCTCGAAAGAGACCTCAGGCTTTTTTTACGGACCAAAAGCACCTCAAGCGGGAGTTTCCAACCGTGCCCACCGCGCCTTTTCATTTTGAACCCCTGTTTGACCTGGGCAAGGATGAAACTCAATACCGCCTGCTGACTTCCGAGTATGTCAAAGTTCGCTCGTTCGAAGGGCAGGAAGTGCTCTGCGTCGATCCTCAGGCTCTGACCCTGCTGAGTTCTCAGGCCTTTCACGATATCAACTTCTTTCTGCGGCCTGCTCATTTGAAGCAGGTGGCCGCGATTCTGGATGACCCGGAAGCCTCCGAAAATGACCGGATGGTCGCCCTGACGATGCTGAAGAATGCGGATGTCTCCAGTGCCGGAGTTCTCCCGTTCTGTCAGGACACCGGGACCGCAACGATTCTGGGCAAGAAGGGCCATACTGTTTGGTCGACGGGCGACGAAGCCGCACTGTCCCGAGGCGTCTACGATGCCTACACGGAGAACAATCTGCGTTATTCGCAGAATGCCGCGTTGAATATGTGGGACGAAAAGAACACAAACACCAATCTGCCGGCGCAGATGGATCTGATGACCGTTGACGGCAACGACTACAAGTTTTTGTTCGTGGCCAAAGGTGGCGGATCGGCCAACAAGTCGTTTCTGTTCCAGGAAACTCGAGCAGTCCTGAATCCAAAATCACTGGTTGAATATCTCACCGCGAAAATGGTGACGCTTGGCACCGCTGCGTGCCCGCCGTATCACCTCGTGTTCGTTATCGGCGGAACCTCAGCCGAAGCCACGATGAAGACCGTGAAGCTGGCCTCCACGAAGTATCTTGATCATCTGCCAACCACCGGCAATGCGTCCGGTCGCGCTTTCCGAGACGTTGAGCTCGAAGCCCAGATGCTGGAGTCGGCTCGCAAGTGCGGCATCGGTGCTCAGTTCGGTGGGAAGTACTTCGCATTGGACGTGCGAATCATTCGGTTGCCGCGACATGGTGCTTCATTGCCGATCGGTATGGGCGTTTCCTGCAGCGCGGATCGGCAGGCGAAGGGCAAGATTACGAAGGACGGCGTTTTTCTGGAACAGCTGGAGTTTGAGCCGCTCAAGTACATTCCGGAACATCTGCGACATCGCAAAGACGACAGCGCGGTGCGAGTCGACTTGAATCGCCCGATGAAGGATATTTTGGCCGATCTGAGCCAGTATCCGGTTACGACGCGTTTGCTGTTGTCCGGTCCCATTGTGGTGGCTCGAGATATCGCTCATGCCAAGCTCAAGGAGCGGCTCGATGCGGGTCAACCGCTGCCGGAGTATTTCAAAAACCATCCTGTTTATTACGCCGGCCCAGCCAAGAAGCCGGAAGGCTACGCCAGCGGATCGTTCGGACCGACAACGGCCGGTCGCATGGATTCGTATGTGGACCTGTTTCAGTCTCACGGCGGCAGCATGGTGATGATTGCCAAGGGCAATCGTGGCAAGCAGGTCACCGACGCCTGTCATAAGCACGGCGGATTTTATCTGGGCAGTATTGGTGGACCAGCCGCGATCCTTGCGAAGGAGAATATTCGCAACGTGGAAGTCGTTGAGTTCGCCGAACTGGGGATGGAAGCCATCTGGAAGATCGATGTCGTCGACTTCCCGGCCTTTATACTGGTCGACAACAAGGGCAACGACTTCTTCGAATCCGTCGGCGGCGGTTGCTCACATTAGTGCAGTGTCTCGCAAGTTCCTTCGTTTAACCCGTGGCCGGGTGTTCGTGGGACACATTACGCAGTTCATGACCTCAGTTGTGACTGCGTACAGAATAAAGGTAAAAGTCGATACAACCGTAATGCCTGGAATTAGGATTTTGTTGAAGCGTTGGCCCGGCGTTGCTGCCTGCAACCAATAGTTTCAGAAAGGCACGATCTTCATTTTCAGGCCGAACTCATGTTTCAACGCATTCCGGTCCTCAGCAGTCTTGGCGGAGTCTTTCAAAAGAGGAACCCACGACACCAAGCCGGATTAGCGCTGTCGCGTTTGCTCACTCAGTTTGATTTGGGCCAGATGCCGTACGAGTCGGGATCGCGGCCCAGTCGCCGAACTGATTGCACTCGGAATGTGGCGATAGGAATCTGGCTGATACCGTTCGAGGAAAATCGAGGTCCTGAGAATGCGGACCTGCATAAGGCGATTCCGGCTGCCACCTGTGATATGCGTCGGCAGGGTATTGGCGTCCTGATGCCTGTGAAACTGGCAGCCAGTAAGTTTCTGGCGGCAGTCGCCGATCCGGAGAATGTCTGGCGATTCTTTGTCGTGACGGCACGCCATGTGACCGATCGGCCGGGGGGCTGGTTTCAGATGGGATTGAGCGTGGAAGCCATGTACGAGCCCGATTCTCTGCAAACGTTAAGATTTCGGCAACGCGTCGAAAATGCATTTACGGAATGAAGGAACATTCCCTCGGTTCACCATCGCAGATAGAATCTGAAACAATGCATTGTCGATGCTGATGATCGTCGCTGCAGCATTGTCTGCATTTTCGAGCCCTGTGGCGGATTTCTCTGTGGACCTGAATCCTGGCAAAGCCTCCTGATTCCGGGACCACCTCTTTCCTTTTGATGCAATAATCTTCGATGTCTGATGCTCTCTATAACAGTCGCTTCATGAAAGCCGTACGGCGTGAAGCGACGGATACGACTCCTCTGTGGATCATGCGACAGGCGGGGCGTTACCTGCCGGAATACATGGCCGTTCGCAGTAAAGTGACGTTCATGGAGTTATGCAAGACTCCGGAACTGGCCTGCGAGGTCACTATTTCCGCGCGGCAGGTTCTGGGAGTTGACGCGGCGATTCTGTTTGCCGATCTGCTGCCGATTCTGGAACCGATGGGCTTGAATCTGGAATACCAGAAGGGCGAAGGTCCGGTCATTCACAATCCGATTCATACCGGTCGCGATGTGGATCGTATTCGCGCATTGGATGCGATGGACAGCGTGGACTATGTCTTTCAGGCGATTCGCATGATTCGGCGAGCGCTTCCGAATGACATTCCTCTGCTGGGATTCGCCGGCGCGCCGTTCACGCTGGCTTCGTACTGTATCGAAGGCGGTGGCTCCAAAAACTACGTGCGTACCAAGTCTTTGATGTACAACGACGAAAGCGCGTGGAACGTGCTGATGAGTCGTCTTGTCGATACCGTGAGTCTGTATCTGCAGCAGCAGATTGCGTCCGGTTGTCAGTGCGTGCAGGTCTTCGATAGTTGGGCCGGTTGTTTGTCGCCGTCAGATTATCGACGCTATGTGCTTCCTCATACGAAGCGTTTGATTCAACAGGTCGAACCGTTTGCTCCGGTGATTAACTTCCTGAATGGAAACCCTTCACTGCATCCGTTACAGCGTGAAGCTGGTGGCCAGGTGATGGGGCTTGACTGGCGTTGTCAGCTGGAAGATGCATGGAAGACATTCGGCTATGACGTCGCCATTCAGGGGAACATGGACCCTGTCTCAATTTACGCCGATCTGCCAGTGCTGAAGCAGCGTGTCGCCGATGTGCTGAAATCGGCGGGCGGTCGTCCTGGCCATATCTTCAATCTCGGACATGGTGTGATGCCGGATATGAATCCGGATCACGTCAAGGCGGTCGTGGAATACGTGCATGAGCTGGGAGCGAAGAAGTGACCGCGACAGTGTCTGATTCTGATGCGAGTCGACCCTTGCGAGTGGCAGTTGTTGGTGGCGGGATCACCGGACTGGCAGCCGCTCAGCGACTCGTTTCAAAATCCGATGCTATGCAGGTGACGCTATTTGAATCTTCGCGTCGGCTGGGCGGAATCATTCGCACGGAAGAAGCTGATGGGTTCTTGATTGAACTCGGCCCGGACTCATTCATCACGAATAAACCGGCCGGTCTGCGGTTATGTCAGGAGATTGGTTTCACCGAGCATTTGATTCCAACTGATGCTGGCTATCGGCGATCACTGGTTTTGCGAAACGGTCAGCCGATGGCCGTGCCTGACGGATTTATGCTGATGGCGCCCGCAAAGCCGTGGGCCATTATGACGACACCTGTTTTGTCGTTGTGGGGAAAGCTGCGACTGCTGGCCGAGGCATTCGTGGGGCGTAAAAGTGTTGGTGACGATGAGAGTCTGGCCAGTTTTGTACGACGTCGCTTCGGAAGCCAGGCCCTGGATCGACTGGTTCAGCCGCTCGTCGGTGGCATCTACACCTCCGATCCGGAGAAGCTTAGCCTGAAGGCTACGATGCCCCGCTTTCTTGATATGGAGCAAAGCCATGGCAGCGTGATTCGCGCGACATTGGCTCAGGAAAAATCGGCCGCTCCGGGTGAAGGAAGTCCAGGGAGTGGAGCCCGGTACGGTCTATTTGTATCGGCCAACAATGGGCTAAGCAGTCTCATAGGAAGCCTGGAAGCGTGGCTGCAAAAAACAGGTCGAGTGAAATTCCGAACGGGCTGTACCATTACGGAAATCGCTCCTCCCAATCATCAACACTCGAAATGGAATGTGTCGACAGCAGGAAGCACCGTCTCGGAAGAATTCGACGCGGTCATTATGACGTTGCCAACTCATGCCGCGGCTCGGTTGCTGCCTGACCAAAGCTTTCAGGATTTAGTGACGCTGCTGAAGAAAATTGAATACGCCAGCAGTGCGATTGTCGTCAGCGGACACAAACTAACGGATTTTCGAAATCCGATGGATGCGTTTGGGCTTGTCATTCCAGCGATCGAAAATCGTAAGATTCTGGCCGTCAGTTTCTCCAGTCGCAAGTTTCCAAATCGCGCGCCGGAAGGGCATATTCTGCTTCGGACGTTTGTGGGCGGAGCGATGCAGCCGGAGCTGCTGCAAATGGATGATGACGCGATGGTCGCCACGGTGAACTCAGAACTCAAAGACATCTTCGGAATGTCGGCCGATCCGATGTTCAGCGAAGTTGTCCGGTATAACAACGCGATGCCACAATATCATGTTGGACATCTGGAGCTGGTCGCGCAGATCGAGTCTGCTCAGGCTAAGATCCCCGGCCTGCAACTTGCTGGCAGCGCCTATAATGGGGTCGGCATTCCCGACAGTATTGCCAGCGGCCAGGCAGCCGCTGATCGAGTACTAAAAGGTAAGATCGATTGACTCGTGCCCGGGCGACGGGGAGTTCTTGCGTTTTCCTGGTCACACGCCCTGCACATTGATCATCCTTCAATCGTGCATTATGAGGCGACAAGTTACGAGGCCATTATTTGCCCGCGGCTTCGTAGATCTCGGACAACTTGACGGCAATGTTTTCCAGTAGCGTCAGATACTCATCTTCCGGCAGGCTGCTTTTCA
>Ga0255095_1000053_pt1 | contig 74815 bp, 51 predicted proteins | sample Colum_Law_RepC_8_2_FD_188435 | JGI IMG/M metagenome (GOLD analysis project Ga0255095, IMG submission 188435) | Freshwater microbial communities from Columbia River, Oregon, United States - Colum_Law_RepC_8d | ecosystem: Environmental > Aquatic > Freshwater > River | place: USA: Oregon...
GGTGACGGCTTCCGGAACATTGCCCGGCTATGCGATTCATCAGTTGCAGCATCTGAACGACGGTGTTCCCGGAAATGCTCGCAGCTGGATTTCGAATGAAGCGGGGCGTGGCTGGGTGATGCTTGAGTTTCCTGAGGTTCGGGAGATCAGTCGGATTGTGTGGTCGCGGGATCGTGAGGGTCGATTTCAGGATCGTCTGGCAACGAAGTATCAGTTCGAGGTGGCGGAGCGATCTGGTGAATGGAGAGTGGTGGCGTCGGATGCTGATCGAGTGTCTGCTGGTGCATCGCCTGCGGAGCCGGAGTATGATTTTCGAGCTGCCGGGGGTTCTGAGCGCGAGGTGCTGCAGCGGTTGCTGACGGAGTTGCAGTCGCTGCGGGCCCGGCGTCAGCAATTGCAGTCTCCGGGGACGGTTTATGCGGGGACATTTCAGCAGCCGGGGCCGACACATCGACTGTTTCGAGGTGAGCCGACAGCGCAGCGGGAGCCTGTTGGGCCGGACACTGTCGCGGTACTGGGCAGTCTGGGGCTGGCGGAACAGTCCTCTGAGCAGCAGCGGCGTGTGGCTCTGGCGAACTGGATTGCATCGTCTGAGAATCCGCTGACGGCTCGAGTCATTGTGAATCGGCTCTGGCAGTTTCATTTTGGCCGGGGGCTGGTTTCGACGCCGAGTGATTTTGGTGCAGCCGGGGCGCGCCCAACTCATCCGGAGCTGCTGGACTGGCTGAGCATTGAGCTGATGGAAAACAACTGGTCACTGAAGCACATTCATCGCCTGATACTGTGTTCGCAGACGTACCGTCAGAGCAGTGTTCCGCGGGCGGATGGGATGGAGCGGGATGGTGGTACGGAGTGGTTGTGGCGATTTCCGTCTCGGCGTCTGGAGGCGGAGCCGTTGCGGGACTGTATTCTGCAGTCTGCGGGAGTTCTGCGGCGGGACATGTACGGTCCCGGGTTCAGTGCATTTCAGGTGGAGCTGGAGAATGTGCGGCATTATTTTCCGAAGCAGCAGTATGGTCCGGAGGACTGGCGGCGGATGATTTACCAGACGAAGGTGCGTCTTGAGCGGGAGTCGGTATTCGGGGTATTTGACTGTCCGGATGGAGCCACATCGGTGCCTCGTCGCAGTCGTTCCACGACTCCGCTGCAGGCATTGAATCTGTTCAACAGCAGTTTCATGCTGCAGCAGTCGGAGTTGCTGGCGGAGCGTCTGCAGCGGGAAGGTGGTGCTGTTGTCTCGGAGCAGATCCAGCTTGCCTTTCGGATCTGTTTCGGGCGAGCGGCAGCGGAGGATGAGTTGCGTGAATGTGCGGAATTCGTGCAATCTGAGGGGTTGGTGGCTTTTTGCAGAGCGGTACTGAACAGTAATGAACTGGCATTCATTCCCTGAGGCTCGTGATTTGTTAGTCCGAGTGCGGCGACGTATGATGCGGTTGCATTTCTGAAACTTCGGCTGCTGGTGCTGCATGAATAATCCTGCTGACGGGTCGGGTGTTCCGACATTTCTGGCATCGCTGAACCCTCGACAACTGGCGGCGGCGATGCATGGTACTTCGCCTCTGCTGATCATCGCTGGTGCGGGGACGGGTAAGACGACGACGCTGGCGCACAGGGTGGCGTGGCAGGTGGCTTCAGGCGTGGATCCCGCCGGTATTCTGCTGCTGACCTTTACGCGACGAGCGGCAGCGGAAATGCTGCGAAGAGTCGAGCAGATCACATCGACTCTGGGGGCTGATGATGTGCGGGATCCGTCACTCTGCCAGAAGTCGGCCATTCGTCGGATTTGTGGTGGCACGTTTCATTCAGCCGCTTCGGCACTGCTGCGAAGGCATGGTCATCTGATTGGGCTGCATCCGGATTTCACGATTATGGATCGCGGAGATTCGGAGGATCTGATGAATCTGGCGAGAACGGAACTGAAGCTGCCGAAGAGTGAGAATCGGTTTCCGCTGAAGGGGACGTGTCTGGATATTTACAGTCGCTGTATCAACACGCAGCAGGCTCTGCCGAGGATCCTGGAGCAGTGGTTTCCGTGGTGTCTGGAGCATCAGGCGCGGCTGTCCGAGCTGTTCAGTGTTTACACCGACACGAAGGAACGCCAGCGCGTACTGGATTTTGATGATCTGCTGTTGTTCTGGAACGCGCTGGCTGCTGACGAGGCTGGCTCGCGAATTTTCAGGCAGCAGTTCAGTCGGATTCTGGTGGATGAGTATCAGGATACGAACGTCCTGCAGGCGCAGATACTGAAAAACCTGTGTCCTGACGGTATCGGGTTGACAGCCGTTGGAGACGATGCCCAGTCGATTTATTCGTTTCGTGCTGCAACAGTGCGCAACATCCTGGATTTTCCGCAGGATTATCCGGGAACTGAGCTGATAGCGCTGGAGCAGAACTACCGCAGTACGCAGAGGATACTGGACGTCACCAATCGGGTGATTGCTGAGGCTGCGGAGAGACATCACAAGGAATTGTGGTCTACGCGTGGTCCTGGTGCCGTCCCGCGTTTCGTGACGTGTGCAGATGAGGATGCGCAGTGTGAGCATGTGATTGAGCAGATTCTGGAGCGTCGAGAGCAGGGCGTGCAGTTGAAGCAGCAGGCAGTGTTGTTTCGAGCCTCGCACCACAGTATGGCTCTGGAAGCGGCTCTGGGACGGAAGAATATTCCATTCGTGAAATACGGTGGTCTGAGATTTCTTGAGACAGCGCATGTGAAGGACCTCATCTCTTTTCTGAGGCTGGCGGAAAATCCACTGGATTCGATTGCCGGCTTTCGCATTCTTGTGCTGTTGCCCGGGATTGGTCAGTCAAAGGCGGCTCGGCTGCTGGAGCAGTTGCGGGAAGCGGAGGGGAGATTTGATGCGTGGGACAGCTGGGGGCCCCCCGCGGCTTTACAGGACCTGTGGCCGCAGCTGGTGCAGTTGCTGCGCCGGCTGGAATCCCGCGGGCGCAAGGGGGAAGGCGGAGTCAGTGCAGACATTCATGCTGTGCGGCAGTACTATGAGCCTTTGCTGCAGAGTGCGTATGAGAATGCGCCGGCCCGTGTCAATGACCTGAAGCAACTGGAAGCGATTGCCGTGCGTTATGAAAGTCGGCAGCAGTTTCTTACGGAAATGACTCTGGATCCACCGGCTTCAACTCAGGAGCTGCCGGCAGATCCGCTGCTGGACGAGGACTTTCTGATACTGAGCACAATCCATTCGGCCAAGGGCCTCGAATGGGATTCCGTGCACGTGATTCATGCGGCCGATGGCAACATACCGGCGGATATGGCGACCGGCAGTGCGGAGGAAATTGAAGAGGAACGCCGGCTGTTCTACGTGGCGATGACTCGAGCCAAGAACCATCTGACTGTGCTGAGGCCGGAGCGATATTACTTCCATAATCGGCATCGCAGTGATCAGCATTCGCTCAGCCGGGTTACGCGGTTTCTGACACCGCCGATTCTGGCGATGATGGAGCAGGTTTCCCATGGTCTGACCTCCGGTAGCGGTGGAGGTGGACCAGCTGGTGGACTGATCAGGGGGGACACTGCGGAGATTCGGCGTCGGATAGCAAAACTGTGGGGCTGAGATGTGGTCAGCTGCGAATCCCGTGAGCGTGTGATCGAAGAAATTCCAGAGTGCGAAGGAAGTCATTCGGGAGAGGAGCTTCAAAGGTCAGCTCGCGACCGGAAACCGGGTGCTGCAGTGTCAGGCGAAAGGCATGCAGTGCGTGGCGAGCGATCAGGATGTCCTCTGTATCACCGTCGGAACCGGGAACTGGTTTGGGGATCTGCAGTATGTCGGAACGTCTTAATTCAGCAGTTCCGATGTAAAGACGATCGGCGACAATTGGTGTGGCGATGTGCTGCATGTGCACTCGCAGTTGGTGGGTCCGACCTGTTCTGGGATGCAGATCCATCAGGGCGTAGCGTCCGAAGGACTCCGCAGTGCGATAGAACGTGACAGCCTCGCGGGCATTGCCACCTTCCGGACAGACCATCATTTTTTCACGTACTCGGGGATGCACGCACATATATGTGCGGATGTAGTCTGAATCCAGTTCAGGAACACCTCGAACAATCGCGCGATACTCCTTTCGCACCTCGCGTTGTTCGAACTGTCGGGAGATCTTCTGGTGGACCTGATTGTCGCGAGCGATGATGATGACCCCGGTCGTGTCGCGATCGAGGCGATGCACGATGCCGGGACGCAGTTTTCCGGCAGTATCGCTGAGCTGATTGAAATGAAACTGCAGGGCTGCTGCGAGTGTACCTCGCGAACTTCCCCGGCCCGGGTGAACGACCATGCCTGCAGCCTTGTTGACGACCACCATGTGATCGTCTTCGTAGAGGATCTGCAGTGGCAGTTCCTCCGGCTCAATTCCCGGCCTTTCAGCATCAGTGAGTGTGACGTCAATACGGTCATTGACTCGCAATCGCCGCGACGATCTGGGAGGCATACCATTGAGCTGCACGCCTCCGGCTTCGATGATCCGCTGCAGTTGTGCCCTGCTGTGATTGGGGAACAGCCTGCTGAGATAGTGGTCAAGCCGCCAGCCATGAGCGCGGGCTTCAACCGTCAACCGCACCGGGGCTCCGGTCTCAACCGGAACTTCCGCGGGAGTCAACGACTCGAGATCATCCTCCGAGAACAGTTCTTCCCCTTCCGGGGTCATTCGCTGGTTTTCTCTGCGGGAGCCGGGGCCTTGGGTTCTTCAGCCTTGGGTTCTTCAGCCTTGGGTTCTTCAGCCTTGGGTTCTTCAGCTTTGGGTTCAGGCTGAGGGTCCTGAGGAGCGGCAGGTGTGTCGCTGGTGGCGGGGGCCGTGCCTGGTGTCAGCAGGTTTCCAAGCGGGTTGATCCCGGGGAACTGGGGCACTGGGGGTACGCTGCCAGGGCCATCCTGAGGTAGTCCGGTTTCTTCTCCGGGTTTGGGATCCTGTTTCTGGAACCATGCATAGAAATCTCTGGTGGTTTGCTGTTCCAGTTTCTGCTGTCGAGTTTTGGCGAGTTCGGCAAACGTTTTCTCATCGGGGAACGATTTGGCAACCTGATCCCAGGCTGCTATTGCTGCTTTGACGGTAGCATCCTGGCCGTCGCACTGAGCTTCGGTCAGACGGGCCATTCCGACGAGCAGTCGGAGGCGGATGTCGCTGCTGAGGTCCTTGCTTTCCTCGAGTCTTTTGAAGGTTTTTTCTGCTTTGTCCAGTTCCTCCAGTCCAACCTTGCGATTGGTAAAGAGGCTGGAAAGTGCATTCTTCAGAATCAATTCGGCCTCGCGGAGCCGGGCGTAGTTGCCGATAGGGGTACCAACGGCGTTGTCGGCGGCATCTGCATATTGTTCCGGAGTCGTTGCAGCGAGCAACAGCTCTGATTCATCGGAGGTTGCTGGCGGTTGTCGTGAGATGTAGACGTAGACAGCCGATACAGCCAGTACAGCGGCGACTGCGTAGATCAGCGTTGTGCCATTCCGCTGCAGCCACGGGCCTGATTCCCGCAGGAGCTTTGCCAACAGCACTTCATCTTCACGGTGAACGTATTGCTCATCCGACATCGTCGGGACTTTCCAGTGAGATCCAGACAAAACCAAGGCCAGAGAAGCCCTGTAGTATAAAAAAATCGGGGAATCGTGGTCAAGCGGGGAGGCACAGTGAGCTGCAAGGCTCCTGACAGTTGAAATTGTCGGTTTTTTGGGTGTTTTACTCAGAATAGACGAATTCGTTCATACTGAAAATGGTCTGGCAGAGGTCGGTCAGGGCCTGTTGTCGGGGGTTACCACTTTTTCCTGCATGCTGTGTTTCCTGATTTTTGAGGAACTGCAGGGCGGCCTGATGCTCTTCGGCGGTGGGCTGTCGGCTGAATGCCAGTTGCCACGCTGTATTGATCGCATCGGTTGTGTTTTCGGCGGGCAGTCGGGCGGCAAATCCCGTGGCCCACCGGCGAGCCAGGGGGCTGTTCATAAACATCAGGGCCTGTGGAGCGACCGTGGTCACGGGGCGCTGTCCGATGCTGACAAGGTGTTCGGGCCAGTCAAACAGCATCATCATAGGAATCAACTGACTGCGTTTGATGAAGAAATAGATGCTGCGCCGCTGCATGTTCTGGTCAAGTGTTCCCGGTCCGAACTGCTGCAGGTCCAGCAGACCGGCGACCGAGAGCATCGAATCACGGATGGCTTCGGCCTCCAATCGCATGGGGTTGCGTCTCCAGAGCAGCACATTTTCACGGTCAAGTTGCGACCGCTGTTCGTCAGCAGCACCGGATTGCATCCATGTGCTGCTGGTCATGATCAGTCGGTGCAGTCGTTTCAGGGTCCAGCCGTTTTGAACAAGATCGGCTGCCAGCCATTCGAGCAGTTCCGGGTGTGACGGTCGTTCGCCTGAGACACCGAAATCGTTGGGGGTTGCGACGAGTCCGCGGCCGAAGTGATGCTGCCAGAGGCGATTGACCATCACGCGTGCGGCCAGCCTGCCAGCGCCGTGATCAGGGTCGGTGATCCAGTTTGCCAGCGAAGCCCGACGAAAACTGGTGCGATTCCAGCCGGATGGAGGCTGCATGAGCCAGTGCTGGGAGCTGGTATTGGCGGGCATGAGGACCTGCAGGTAGCCGGGCTGCATCACCTGCTGTTTCTGGTGTACATCTCCGCGCTTCAACAGCCACGTTTCGGGGTAGAAATGCGGGAAGCCACGATCATCTGCGTGGTGCCGCAGGTGCGGTAGCCCTTCGCTGGTCACCATGACTGTGGCCAGTTGAAGTCCGGGGCCCTGTTTTTCCAGTGCCGCCACAGCCTGCAGGTGCTGCTGCATCTGCGGATCAATCCCGGCGAACCATTCGATTGCCGTCTTGAAGTGTTCCGTTGAGCGATCGGGGTTAGTGCGCAGCAATTTCAGTGCGGTGGCGACTGTTCCGCTGAGGCCGCTGGAGCCGACTTCAGCCTGAGGCTGTGGACGGTCCGTCACCGAAAGTCGGAATCTGCCGAGTGTGTGCCGGGGATTGGGGTGATTCAGGGTAAGGGTTATGGTCCAGCGAACCGGACCAGCAATTGAGACCGGGCGTTCGAAGTCAAAGACCGCCGCTTGATCTGTGCCGATCCCACCGGCGTCGACTGCCCACCCTGAGACCTCGCGATCATCGATGGAGGCTGCTGCGGAGAGTTCGCCGGCATCCTGCTGATGCGTTGCGCGGGCGGCAATCAGACGGATCTGCTGTGGTGTGGCATCGCCAGCGGTTTCAGTCGGGATGCAGGTCACCGCGATGTTTCCAAGAGCGAAGTTTCCGTTGGGTGCCCTGCCCGGTCCACCCTGCGGCAGACTCTGGTGAGTCAGCGCTTCGAGCCGGATGGCGGTCACCGCAGGACGCGATGTTTCACAGGTGAGAGTAATCACCTCACGTTCCGGCGCATTTCCGGTGGACAGGATGGAACCATCCGGTTGCAACTGGAACACAGTTCCGGCACTGGAGGCCACCTGTTTCAGGTGCAGTGTTTCCCAGGGGCCTGCGGCCTGCTCTTCTGAGTTATTTCGCAGCCAATCCAGCAGCCGTTCAGGCAGCACAGTGTTGCGATAATCTGCAGCTGCCTGTGTGGCGGTCTGGAGCTGCATCTGGAATGACTGCTGCCGCCTGCGATTTTCGTCAGGAGCAAGGTCCAGTTGAGTTTCGGAACGAATTGTGGTGGTGAAGGCGGCAGCCAGCGAGTAGTAGTCGCGGGCCGGAATCGGATCAAACTTATGATCATGGCAGCGAGCACAACCGACGGAGAGCCCAAGAAAGGTGACTCCGGTTGTCATCACCATGTCGTCGAGTTCGTCGTACCTCGCTGATTCGAATTCTGTTTCTGTGAGTTGTGTGGGGAATGCACCCGCTCCGAGAAATCCCGTGGCCATCATGGCATCGGGAGTCTGCGGGGCCAGTTCATCTCCGGCCAGTTGCCAGCGCACGAACTGGTTGTAGGGCATGTCTGCATTGAAGGCGCGGATCAGGAAATCTCTGTAGAAGTAGGCCTGCGGGCGGTCGTAGTCCTGTTCATAGCCGTGTGACTCAGCGAATCGGGCCACATCCATCCAGTGACGGGCCCAGCGTTCGCCGTACTGCGGTGATTCCAGCAGTCGATCGATCAGTTTCGGCCATGCCTGCGGATCGCTGCTGTTGACAAAGCCGGAGACTTCAGCGGGGGTCGGCGGCAGTCCCAGCAGGATGGCATAGGCACGTCGGATCAGGGTGCGTTTTTCCGCCGGGGCATTCGGCCGCAGTCCGGCAGACTGCTGAGCGGCGAGGACAAAATGATCGATCGGGTTCTGACACCAGTCGGCTGTGGTCACGGCAGGAACGGGCGGAGACTGCAGCGGCTGAAATGACCAGAAGCTGCGGTCTTTATCTGAGACGGTCATTTCTGCGGCGGGTTTTTCGGTGCGACTGCCCAGTGGTGCGTCGTAAGGTGCTCCGAGATCAATCCATTTCGAGATGCTGCTGATTTCCTGGTCAGACAGTTTTGGCAGTTTCCATGGCATGTGTGGCTCAGCGGCGTGAGTTATCAGCTGCACAAGCTGACTTTCGGCTGCTGATTCTGCCACGAAACCGCTGTTCATCAGGGCATCGCGGGTCGCCAGATCAAAATCACTTTTGACAGATTCGCCACCATGGCATGCAAGGCATTTGGTGGTGAGTACTGATCGAACCGTTGTGCGGAACAGTTCCAGTCCTTTTTTGGCCCGTTCGGGGTGATCCGGGGGAATCTTTCCCGTTGTCGGTGGCTGAGCTGAGACAGATGTCATCAGCAGGCTGAATGCGGCAACCAGTCGCAGTTGGAACATGGCAGGTCGCATGGGCGGCGGTTTCCCTTGGGCGGGGTCAGAGGCGGGACGGACTTTTCTTCAGTTTACCTCGTTGGTGCCAGGATTCCCAGATAAAAGGCTGTGGCAATTGCAACTCCGAACTTCGTTCCTGCGGGCAGTCGGATCACTGCAATCTGTGCTCAGTCCCTGTATACTGCGTTCTGTGGGCGTTCAGACAGCATTCCTTGCGGATTCTTCCTATGGCTTCAGCGTGGACCAGACTTCGTGGTCATCAGGAGCAGCGAGCACTCTTTGAGCGATCCATGCGGAACAATCGCCTGTCTCATGCCTATGTACTGGCTGGACCGGATGGAATTGGCAAGCGGACCTTTGCGCGATTGTTGGCACAGTCGCTGTTTTGCCAGCAGACAAGTGGTTCGCAGTTGGAGGCCTGCGGTGCGTGCCGCAATTGTCGCAGTTTCGAATCCGGAAACTGGCCGGACTACTTTGAAATCGGGCTGCCGGAGGGCAAAACGGAGATTCCTCTGGAGCTGATACTGGGTTCAGCCGAGAAACGGGGGCGTGAGGGGCTGTGTTTTGAGCTGTCGTCTGCGCCGTTGGCTTCCAATCGCCGGATTGCTGTGATTGATGATGCCCAGCGGATGAATCTGGACGGTGGCAATGCCCTGCTGAAAACTCTGGAAGAGCCTCCCGCCAACGCTCTGATTCTGCTGATCAGCGACAGTCCCGAGGCCTTGCTGCCGACTATCCGTTCGCGGTGCCAGTTGATTCGGTTTTTCCCTCTGGTTCAGGAGGAACTGGAGCAATTGCTGCTGGAAAAGGGCATGGCTGCGACCACAGATGAAGCTCGGGCCGCTGCATTGCTGGCCGAGGGCAGCATAACTCAGGCGGAGCAGTTACTGAACGCTGAACTACGGGAGCTGCGGGATCTGGTCGGTCGGGAATTCCTCGCATTCGAAGCGATGAAGCCGCAGGAAGTTGCCAAACAGATTGCTGATCGCATCGAAAAAATTTCGGGCAGTGCTGAGGATCAGCGGCAGAACGCCCGCTGGCTGCTCAGTTTTCTTGCTGACGCTGTGCGATTGAAGCTGCGTCGGATCACAGGAGGAGATTTGACGGATCCGCTGCTGCAGAGGATGGGGCTCCGCTGTGCTTCTGACCTGCTGGCGATGCTGATCGACAGGATCCTGCAGGCAACGCTGCACGTGGATGGAAATTCGCCAGTCAGGCTGGTGCTGGAATCGCTGTTTGACGATCTTGCCAGATCGATGCGGCTGGGACCAGTCTCGGCACGCTGAAACAAAAACGGGGCCGCCACCAGGCAGTGGCAGGCCCCTTGCGGATGGCAGAGTTCAATTTGACTGGCGAATCCCGCCTTTACTCTTCCATTTGTGCCAGATCAATGCCGTATTTCAGCCAGATCGAGTTGCGCCAGTCATTCATCACCGGCTGCGCGATCAGGCCACTGACGAGGCCGGAGATTTCACCGCTGGTGAAGCCAAACTGCTTGCCTTCGGTCAGGAATAGCTGCTGCAGTACCGCTTCGTCTCCGATGCGATCAGTGACCTGCACGACGTAGTAGCTTTTCAGCTCATCATCGGCCACAACACCAGCCTTGTCAGGTCCCAGGTCGTCAAACACGGACTTCATGAAACGATCGCCTGCAGCCTTCAGCACACCGCCGGACTCGTCGGACCAGTTGATTGTGCCCAGTCGCAATTGTGGCTGCTGGAAGCTCATCGCTGGAGCTGATTCCTGCTCCAGCCACGAAAACAATTGTGTCTGTTTCACGACCAGTGCGGCGGATGCCGTTTCACCAAGAACCGTCTGTCCCTGCAGGCAGTCAGCCATGGATTTTCGTTCGGCTTCCGGCAGGCTGAGCCCATCTGTTACCAGTTTCGCCAGTTCCTTGGCTCGTGCTTCCGCCAGTTTGCGTGCCTGCTGACGCTTGAGAGTCAGGATGACTTCTTCACGGATACCTTCATCTTCGAGCGTGGGAATGTGCGATGCAGAGAACTCGGTGATCCACCAAGCGTAATGGGATTCGTTTCCGGACAGATCGAACTGGTTTCGCACCGCTCGGTCGCTGGCGAAGAGGTTGGCATCTTCCCATGGATCGCGCTGGGGGAATCGTGAAAAGACTTCGTCGGCAACCGGTGCTCCGCTGGTGTAACCCAGCGCCAGTCCGACTGGCGTCTGCTCACCCGCAGCCAGATCCATGCGATTCAGAAGTTCTGTACGTACGAAGCTGAGGCCGAGTTTTTCGCCCAGAGCCTGCATTTCGTTCAGCAGCGACTGATGTTTTTCCTGCATTTCCGCGGCGATCTGTTCTGAGGTCATGGACGGGTTCCTGTCCACGACCTGGCGTCGTTCGGCCGACCGTTTTCGTTCAATTTCCCGAAGCCCGGTCATGACGGCGTCCATTTTTTCATCAATGGCTTTGCGGATGCGTTCCTCATGCAGTTGTTCGCGAATCTCAGATTTGAGTTCGTCATCGAGCGGACGATATTCGACGGGTGGGATGACAAATGGAACGGGATCGCCGCCGTCTGCGGCTGGTGGCTGACTGGCTGTCTCTGCGGCTGGCGGCTGAGGAGCAGCATCTGGTGCGGCAGGAGCATCTGCTGCTGGTGTATCCTGTGCAGGCGGTGGTGTCACTGGTGGATCGGCAGGCTTTGTGGTTTCATCCTGGTAAGGGAGGCAGCTACCTTCAGGCTTTGGGTCTGATTCTGCTGGCTGTGCCGGTGGAGCATCCGGTGCCGGCGTTCCTGGCTCAGGAGCATCTGGAGCGGGAGCATCTGGAGCGGGAGCATCTGGAGCGGGAGCATCTGGAGCGGGAGCATCTGGAGCGGGTGTGGCCGGATCCGGTGTCACTGGAGTTGCCGGGTCAGCTGGTGCAGCGTTGGGTGCTGCCGGGTCTGTCGGTGCCGGCGAGGGCGTGGCGGGGTCGGTTGCCGGTTTTTCTTCGGGTTCTTTCCGGTAGAAGGTATCTTTCTTTTCGTTGTAAAAAGTCTCGATTTCGGCATCTGTGGGTGCCGGTGTGCTGTCCTGGGCAGACTTCCATGAGAGTTCAAGGTATGCGAGGGACGCTTTATTGAACTGGCGGAAGCCGGGGGAGCCTGGGCCATCCATTCCAGGGAATTTCTTTGCATACTGTGCGAACGTGGATTCGATTTCGGCGGTCGCGGGTTCGGGAACTTTAGCGAGGAATGCATCCACATCCAGTTGGACGGCATTGAGTCGCTGGCGAACCTGAGTTCTGCGGAACATGTCGTAGTAGACGCCGGGGGGTTGAGCGACAGCGGCTGTGGATGGCGACAATTGTGTGAAGGCGAGCCGGGCGGCTATTTCGTGTCGGAATGCTTCGAACAACTGGTCTTCAGTGACCGCCAGTCCGCCGATGTTGAGTCCGGTTCGGATTTCTGCGAAGGCTTTTTCCGAGAGACGGCCATCGACTGCCTGATTGATGAAGTCCGAGACCATTTCGTCGGTCACAACGATCTGCATGGCGTCAGCTTCGGCTTTTAGCAGTTCGCCGAAAATGGCATCTTCCTGGAGAGTTGTGTAGTAGCGGAACTGTGGCGCGAATTGCTCGGTCCCGGCACCGTAGACTTTGCTGAAGGCCTGCGCCATGAAGGCATTGCAGATGCTGCGGCGTGTGGAAGTTTCCTGGATCCGCTGGTCATCGAAGGCCCCAATGGCGGAGTCCTGGTAGAAACCGTCAGTTGACGAGACAGATCCGGGAATCAGCCAGCCGGCGATGCCACCGAAGATCGCACCGCCGATACTGTACTGCAGCCAGCGTCCCTGCCGGATGCCGGAGAAACCCATGATGATTCCGCCCAGCAGGACCCCCAGCATGACAAAGTGATTTGTCTGGTTGGACATCATGTCGTCGATGGTGAAGGCCACCATCGAGAGAATCACGATGCTGACCATGGTGATCTGTTGATGGCGACGCAGGAAAGTGAACGGAGTGCTCATGAGTAAAAACTCTTTGAAGCCGGGTGTTCCGGAGGTGACAACCGAACGACTGACTTGACAGACGTCTGTATGATCACTTATTCCAGTAACGCGGGAGGCACGGTCGTGGGTGAACAACGGGAAAAGCGGGGATTCTAGCCGTCGGCAGTGCAGAGGCAAGGTCAACCGGGGTTTCCCTGTCTGCGGTTTGCCGTGAGAACGGAGGCAGTATGCACTGGGAGGTTGGGTTGCGGGACCCTGTCGGGCTGCCGGGCCCTGGTTTTCTCGATTTTCCCGGAAAGTGGTGCAAATCGCTCGAATGTGTTGAAATCCCCGGCCGTTCCGGCTTTGTTGTAGGGGAATCTGCTGAGGCTGTACTTATGCCGGTTTGACCGGCTTTTCAGAAACTGATCGTTCATGGCTGCTCTCAAGAAAGCGCTGGTGATTGTTGAATCACCAGCAAAAGCGAAGAAAATTGCGGGATTTCTGGGCGATGATTACATCGTTCGGGCCAGTATGGGGCACATTCGCGACCTGCCGTCCAGTGCCGCTGAAATACCGCCTGCGCTGAAAAAGGAGTCGTGGGCGACGCTGGGCGTCAACGTCAATGACGACTTTGATCCGCTGTACGTGGTGCCGGCGGAGAAGAAGAAGCTCATCACTGAGTTGAAGGACGGCCTGAAAAAGGTCAGCGAGCTTGTGCTGGCGACTGACGAAGACCGTGAGGGAGAAAGCATTGGCTGGCATCTGGTGCAGGTACTGAAGCCAACTGTGCCTGTCAGCCGCATGACATTCTCGGAAATCACAAAGCCAGCAATTCTCGAGGCCATCCGAAACACTCGTCAGGTGGATGAGAATCTGGTGCAGGCACAGGAGACCCGACGAGTTGTGGACCGCTTGTATGGTTACACGCTCAGTCCGCTGCTGTGGAAGAAGATTGCTCGGGGACTATCCGCTGGGCGAGTGCAGAGTGTAGCGGTGCGACTGCTGGTCAATCGTGAGATTGAGCGAATGAAATTTCGCAGCGGTCGCTTCTGGGACATCAAAGCGCGTCTGACTGCCGAATCGGGGGTTCCCTTTGAGGCATTGCTGCAGTCGCTGGGGGGGCGTCGCATCGCGTCGGGCAGGGACTTTGACGAGCAGACCGGTCGCCTGAAAGTTGGCGCGGATGTGCTGTTATTGTCCGAAGAGCAGGCACGGGCGACGGTGCAGAAGATCGAAACACTGCCGTGGGTGGTGACTGCGATCGAGCAGAAGCAGCAGGTGCGGCGTCCCTATCCTCCGTTTACGACCAGTACCCTGCAGCAGGAATCCAATCGAAAGCTGGGATTGTCCGCTCGGCAGACCATGCAGATCGCGCAGCGACTGTACGAGGAGGGCCATATCACGTACATGCGAACGGACAGTGTGAATCTGAGCGGTGAAGCGATTCGCGCGGCTCGGGGGCGGGTGGATGATTTGTATGGTCGCAGCTATCTCAGTCCTGAACCGCGGCAGTTCTCGACCAAAACGAAAGGCGCCCAGGAGGCTCACGAGGCAATTCGCCCGGCTGGTACGGACATGCGGACGGCTGAGGAACTGGGGCTGTCCGGGCCTGAGTATCGTCTGTATCAGATGATCTGGAAGCGGACGATGGCGACACAAATGGCCGACGCGCAGCTGAGGTTTGATACGGTTACGATTTCGGCGGGTGAAGCCGAGTTTCGGGCGACGGGCAGGACGGTGGAATTTCCGGGGTTCTTCCGCGCTTATGTGGAAGGCAGTGATGATCCGGATGCGGCGATTGAGGATCAGGATTCGACCCTGCCGACGATGCGTGAGAAGGACCGTCTGGATCTGCAGCAGGCCGAAGCAAATGCTCATGAAACCAAGCCTCCGGCACGTTTCACTGAGGCAACTCTGGTGCGAACGCTTGAGTCAGAGGGCATCGGTCGTCCCAGCACCTATGCCAGCATTCTGAGCACGATTGTGGATCGCGGTTATGTGCGGAAGAATGGGAATCAGCTGATACCGACATTTACGGCAATGGCGGTTACTCGACTGCTGGAAAACTACTTTCCGCGTCTGGTGGATCTGGGGTTTACGGCGCAGATGGAGCAGATGCTGGACGATATCGCGACAGGATCGGCAGAGCGTTTGCCGTATCTGCGTGAGTTTTACAACGGCCGTGAGGGTCTGGATGAGCAGGTGAAGCTGAGGGACGGGGACATTGATCCTCGTGAGGCCTGCACGCTGTCGATTGATGGGTTGGACGCTGCAGTCCGAGTTGGTCGTTATGGCCCGTATTTCGAAAAAACTCGCGGTGAGGAAAAGCTGACGGCTTCGATTCCGGACACGATTGCCCCGGGTGAGATCACCAATGAAGTCGCGGATCGCCTGCTGGATGAAAAACAGCGTGGTCCAACGGCAATCGGTATGCATCCTGAGGAGGGTCTGCCGATTTATCTGAAGCGAGGTCCGCGCGGCCCTTATCTGCAGATGGGGGATGTTACGGAGGACGGCAAGAAGCCGAAGTACTGCAGTGTTCCCAACTTCATCAGCACTGACAGTCTGGATCTGCCGACTGCGCTGGAATTGCTGGCGTTACCGCGGCAGCTGGGTAAACATCCGCTGACGGGGAAGGTTGTGAATGCGGGGATCGGAATGTTCGGCCCGTATGTGACTCACGATAAGGTGTTTGCGGGTTTTGACCGTAAAACGCATCAGTTTGAGCATGACGGAGAGACCTACAGTGTGCTGAATGTGCCGCTGGATGTGGCCGTTGAGATGCTGCGGAATACGCGACGCAAGTCAGCGCCGGTAGCACTGAAGGAACTGGGTCCGCATCCGGAGGATCAGGCTGCAGTGCAGATCTTCGAGGGGCGTTACGGTCCGTATGTGAAGCATGGATCGGTGAATGCCACTGTACCCAAAGACACGGATCCGGCCTCGGTCACGATGGAGCAGGCGCTGCAATGGCTGGCGGCGAAGGCTGCCAGCGGTGGGAAGTCGGCGGGGCGTCGTGGTGCTGGGGCTCGTGGCACCAAAAAGGCCGTGAAGAAGGCCGTGAAGAAGGCTGTCCGCAAATCTGCGGGTAAGGCTGCCAAAAAACGCAGTCGGGATGTCTGAGCCGGAAGTCAGCAGGTCTGAAACGGAAAAAGCCCGACTGCTGGAGCGGTCGGGCTTTTTCATGGAATTGATCGGTGATCGAGATCATTCAGCTTTCGGTGCATCAGCAGCCGGGGCAGCGCCTTCAGCAGGAGCAGCGGCAGGAGCGGCAGGAGCGGCAGGAGCGGCAGCGTCAGCGGGCTTTTCGCCTTCAGCAGGAGCGGCAGCGGGTGCAGCCGCGTCAGCCGGCTTTTCGCCTTCAGCAGGAGCGGCAGCCGGGGCAGCAGCATCGGCTGGAGCGGCCGGAGTTTCGGCCGGGGCAGCAGGTGCACCACCAGCAACTCCGGAACCAGCGGACGCACCGCCACCAGCAGCACCAGTCTGCTCGCCACCACCACAGCCCAGAGTAATTGACACACCAGCCACCAGCACCAGTGCAGCAAGAGAACGCATCATCTTCATGTGACCCAGCCTTTCAGTTTCCATCGGCCATCATCGGCCCAACTTGACCCTGTTCCGCCGAAACCCCCCGTTCCGGCTACAGTCAACGACTACTAAACTACGGAAACCGGGTATAAATTCAACATCCAGCGATGCGAAAATCGATCACTTTCAGTTTTGGTGGCTGAGGGCCCGATATCTGCGGGAATGCCGCCACGACCCTGAAAGTCTCGCTACAATACCCTGGAAAATTCCTTTCGGAAGCGGAACGCGGGCGATTTTGCCGTCGCGGTGCTGGGAGCAATTACTGGACGGAATATCAGATTATGACAACAGGAGAGGAACGTGATCAGGAGTGTCCTGAGGATGGCGGGGACGATGACGCGCTGACTCCGCGCAGGAAAGTGCGTCGATTTCCGACTGGCCCGGGCGTGTATCTGATGAAGGATGGTGAGGGGCGTGTGATATATGTTGGCAAGGCTGTGAATCTGCGGAACCGTGCTTCGAGTTATTTTACGGCAGCAGCGGAGGTGGATCGCAGGACGGCCGATCTGGTACTGGAGATCCGGGATGTGGATTTCATTGAGGCGGAGAGCGAGGTTGATGCGTTGTTGATGGAGGCGCGGCTGATCAAGGACATTCAGCCTCGTTTCAATTCTCTGCTGAAGGATGACAAGACTTTTCCGTATCTGCAGATTACGACGCGGGAAGATTTTCCCCGCGTTGAGTTTACTCGTCAGCCGGAAGCGTCGGGAGTACGATTGTACGGTCCGTTCACCAGTGCCGGACAACTGCGTGGCACGATTGCCGTGCTGCAGAAGATTTTTCGATTCAGGACGTGTTCTCTGGAGATTGATGAGCAGGACGAGCGTTGGCGCTGGTTCAGGCCGTGTCTGCTGGCGAGTATCAATCAGTGTACGGCGCCGTGTAATCTGAGGATCAGTCGTGAGGATTACCGGGAGGACATCCGTCGGCTGCGATTGTTTCTGGATGGTGGCCGGCCTGCGCTGCTGAAGGAGCTGGAAGAGGCGATGAAGCAGGCTTCCCGCGAGCTGCGTTTTGAGAAGGCGGCGAGGATCCGGGATGAGATTCAGGCCCTGGAGAGTCTGAATCTGCGGGGCGACCTTGAGAGTCATGCGCAGCCGGAAGTTTTTTACACGGATCCGCGAAAGGGGCTTGAGGGTTTGCGGAAGCTGCTGGGGTTGTCCGAGATTCCTCGCCGTATTGAAGGTCTGGACATAGCCCATCTGCAGGGCAGCGAAACGGTGGCCAGTCTGGTGCAGTTCATTGACGGTCTTCCCTTCAAGCCAGGTTACCGGAAGTTCAGGATACAGACAGTGGAGGGCGTGGATGATTTTGCATCGATGCGTGAAGTGATTACTCGGCGTTTTTCGCGTCTGAATGAGGAGGGCGATGCCTTTCCTGATCTGCTGCTGATTGATGGTGGCAAGGGGCAGTTGAATGCGGTGATGGAGACATTTCAGCTGCTGAACATTACTCCTCCGCCAACAGTTTCTCTGGCGAAGCGAGAGGAGGAGATTTATGTGCCTGGTGCATCAGAGCCGCATCGATTGAGTCGTCATTCGTGGGCCTTGCGGCTGCTGCAGTACATTCGCGATGAGGCCCACAGATTTGCTCAGCATTACCATCATATGCTGCGGCGCCGCTCGTCTCTGGGAGAGCAGAGTGGTCGTCGTCGGGGGAAGCGTCGCGGGGACAGCTGATTCCAGTGAAAGTCTGCTCAGGGAAGGGGGTTTGCAGTGTCGGAAGACCGCCGGGTACGCACATTTCGTCAGCGACTGGAGGACAGGATTCGCGAGGTCATCATAGCGCGACATCGTCGCAGTGGAGTGGTGTTGTTCAGTGACACAACTCTGCGAGATGGCGAGCAGATGCCTGGGGCGACGCTGGAGCCGCAGGAAAAACTGCAGATCGCGCTGGCTCTGGAAAAGGCCGGTGTGCATTCCCTGGATGCCGGCTTTCCGGCCAGTTCTGAAGCGGATGTGGAAGCCATCCGTCTGATGGTGGGGCGTGTGCGGGGGCCGGTACTGACGGCGCTTTGCCGGACGGTGCGCAGTGACATTGATGCGGCAGATCGGGCACTGGATGGAAACCCGGTTCACAAGCGGGGGGTCAGTCTGTTCTGCGGAACCAGTCCGCTGCATCGAACTTACAAGCTGGGGAAGAGTCGGACTGAGATTCTGCAGTTGATATCGGACACAGTCGGATATGCGGCGGAGAAGTTCCGAATTGTGGCGTTCAGTCCTGAAGATGCCAGCCGTACGGAAGTCGACTTTTTGTGTGAGTGTTATCGGGAGGCCATTCGGGCGGGTGCCACCACGGTTGGTTTTCCTGATACTGTTGGTCTGCTGACTCCTGAAAAATCGCGGGACTATATCCGGCGGATTCAGGACGGGGTTCCGGAGTTGCAGCGGGCTCTGCTGGCGGTGCATTTTCACAACGACCTTGGTCTGGCTGTTGCCAATACCCTTGCGTGTATTGCCGAGGGGGCCAATGTGGTGCAGTGCACGGTGAACGGAATCGGAGAACGTGCCGGGAATGCATCGCTGGAGGAGGTGGTGATGGCGCTGACACTTCATCAGGAACAGTACGGGCGGACCCACCGCGTTGATACTCGCCTGCTGGCCCCGCTGTGTCGTCTGGTGGCGGAGCTTACGGGCATCGTTCTGCCCCTGATGAAGCCTGTTGGAGGAGCGAATATCTTTGCGACGGAGGCTGGAATTCACCAGGACGGGCTGCTCAAGAATCCTGACACATATCTGCCGTTTCGTCCGGAGACCGTGGGTGGTGATGAGATACGGCTGGTGCTGGGAAGGCACAGCGGTCGTCGGGCGGTGGCGCATCGCCTGCAGGGTCTGGGCATTCCTCATAATGAGGCATTGGTGATTCGCATTGTGGAGAAGTTGAAGCTGCTGCCCAAAGGGACGATTGTGGATGATGTTCTGCTGCAGCGGATAGCCGCAGAAGTCCGTTAAATCGATCCCTGTTCATTCAGTTCCGGAATTCCCGATGGCCACTGCTCTGGTTGATACTCACTGTCATCCCGAATCTGATTCATTCCGTCAGGATTTTGAAGAGGTGCTGGGGCGTGCCGCCGCCGCCGGGGTTGTGCAATTGCTCGCGATCGGCATTTCTGCTGCCACCAGTCAGGCCGTGGTCCTGCTGTCCAACAGGTATCCCGGGATCTCTGCGGTGGTGGGAGTGCATCCCAACCACACTCATGAGATTCGGCCGGGGGACTGGGAGCGGATTGAGGAGCTGGCATATCACCCGCGGGTCGTGGGGATTGGCGAGACCGGGCTGGACAACTACTGGAAGGACGTTCCGCTGGATCTGCAGTACGATTCATTTCGTCGCCATATTCAGCTGTCCCGTCGGTGTGACAAGCCCTTTGTTGTGCACTGTCGTGAGGCCGAAGCTGAGGTTCTGGAAGTGCTGCGTGAGGCTTCAGAGACTGCTCCGCTGCGCGGCGTGATGCATTCCTTCTGCGGCAACGAAGCCACCGCGAGAGAATGTCTGCAACTGGGAATGTTTCTGTCCTTCAGTGGCATGCTGACCTATCGCAGGAATGATGCATTGCGAGCCGTGGCAGCTCAGGTCCCGCTGGACCGCCTGCTGATCGAAACGGACGCTCCGTATCTGGCACCTCAGCAGTACCGTGGCAAACGAAACGAGCCAGCGTGGGTTGCCGATACGTGTGCCTGTCTGGCGGAAGTTCATGGTATGTCGATGGAAGATATGGCAACGATTACGACGGTCAACGCGCGTCGTCTGTTCCGGCTGGATTGTGAGGCACTGAATCTGCCACCTTCGGTCGATGCCGTCTGACTGAAATTCCGTCAGTCTATGAAGGCGAATTCATTTGTGTTCAGCAGTACCAGGCACAGTGAAGCGAGTGCCAGTTGCTCGGGATTGGCAGGCTTTGCCGTGGGCTGTTCCTGCAGAGGCAGACTGAACCTGCTGCTGATGGCACTCTGCACCGCCAGCCGTTCATCGGGATTGAGTTGACGGTCGAAGACCACCAGCAGGCTGAGGTGTCCCTGCCAGTACTCGCCCTCGATATTCCCCTGTTGCCCGATGACCCAGGGTGTATCGAGTCGTCTGGTGGGTAGTCTGGCTGACTGGAAGACGGCCTGCCGCAGTCCCTGGAAGAGTGCGGCTCCGTTCGGCCCATTGGCAGCAGTCAGCAGAAAGGGCTGGTCGCCCTGCTGCAATTCTCCGGCTCCGGACAGAGCGTCGCTCAAGCGGAAGGCTCGTTCGCCTGTGAGTCCCACGAACAGGGACTCCGTGGAGTTTCCATCGCGTCCGCTCCAGTTTGACAGCAGTTCCCGGTGTCCTGCGGCGGCTTGATCCGTCACTACGGCAAACACTGTGAATTCGTCCCGTTCCAGCAGTCCATTGCCAAGCTGCAGGAAGCTGCCGCGTCCGTCGAACTGCACTGCAGCGTATTCTTTTCCCGGCAGTCTGCTGAGCGTTGGCCTGCGTGCGGGTACAGGCTGGGTTGCGTTTCGCCCGGCTGGATCGCGGCTGAGCCAGAGTTCGACGGATCCGTTTGGGGACAGCTGGATTCCTGTGGAGGCATCCAGCAGCAGTCGTACTTCAGCGGTGAGGGGGACGGATTCCGTTGGGGCAGCGATTTGTCGGCAGACGGCTGTAACTGCCGGGGCAATGCGGGCGGGCAGCGGATTTTGCCTGCGTGCTGCCGCAAGCTGCAGACTTTCGACCAGCAGGCGTTGTTGAGTTTCAAGGTGCTGGAGGCTGTCCGACAGCTCTTCTTCACGAGGCTGTCGCTGCAGGATTGCCTGCCAGATGTGTCGGATCCGGGCGATCTGTCCGGGTTTGGATACAGTGGCAGCGGCCAGTGCCTCGGCGCGCTGGTGCATGAACTGATTATTCAGCATTGTCAGTGCCTGAGGGGCGACGATGGAGACATCTCTGCGCCCGCAGGAGATGGTGGTATCACACTGATCGAAGGTGGTCATCATGGGTGGCTGCAAACTGCGCTGCAGATACATATACAGACTGCGTCGCAGTTGTTCTGACGGTGGTGATGCTGTCCATGCTGCGTCTTTTTTCGAGAGGCCTTCGAGGGCGTCCGTGCTGAGCGTGGGTACGAAACCGGGGCCTCCGAGTCGTCGATCCAGTTCCCCGGATGCGACCAGAAACGCATCCCGGAGGGATTCAGCGTCCTGCCTTCGCCGGTTGGCGCGCCACAGCCAGCGGTTGCCTGCGTCGACGGAACTATAGTGCTGTTCCTGCGGATGTTGTGCTGACTGCTGCCACGCTGCTGAGGTCAGTATCAGACGGTGCACGTGCTTCAGGCTGCCGCCACTGCGCAGCAGTTCTGCGGCGAGCCAGTCCAGCAGTTCAGGATGGCTGGGCTGATCGCCGGTGAAGCCGAAGTTACTGGTGCTGCGAACAAGACCTTCTCCGAAATGGTGCATCCACAGGCGGTTCACGATGACTCGCGCGGCAAGTGCATTCTGCGGGCTGGCAATCCAGTCTGCCAACTGCAGTCTGAGCCGTGTTGTGCTGCCGGCTTCCGCTGCAGAAAAATCACTGCGCCCCGGTGCTGGCAGGCAACTGAGTGGACCAGCGGAAACAGCCTGCAGCGGCCTGTGACGCTCGCCGTTTTTCAGTATATGCAGCGGCGAGGGCTGTCGCGTGAGGTCTGTCCAGCCGAGGACTTCCGGAAATCCCAGTGTTTCTGCGTCCGGTCCACCCAGCAGCGTGCGACTTCCGGATTTCAGTGGTCCCGGCCAGAAGGCTGCCGCAAATCGATAATAATCGGACTGGGGAATCGGATCGAATTTATGATCGTGGCAGCGTGCACATTTGACGGTCAGTCCCAGAAAGGCTGAGGACGTCGTGTGCACCAGATCTTCAAGGCGTTCATACACGTAGTCTTCCGGGTCATTCGGCTCGTCGTTCCATGTGCCCAGCCGCAGAAAGCCAGTGGCAATGACCGTGTGCTCACTGCGATTCGGCACTTCGTCTCCGGCGAGCTGCAGGCGGACAAACTGATCCCATGGAAGGTCCGCATTCAGTGCCTGCACGACCCAGTCTCGATACTTCCAGGCAAATGGTTTGGGCTGGTCGCGTTCATATCCACTGGTGTCGGCATAACGTACCACATCCAGCCAGTGTCTGGCCCAGCGTTCACCATAGTGAGGTGATGCGAGCAGCCGATCAACCAGTTGCTGAGATTGAGTGGCTGTCAGCCCCCCCTGCCCTGCTCTGTCTGCGGCAGCAGCCAGTTCCATGTCGGAATCCAGTGGAGGCAGACCGGTCACCACCCAGCTCAGCCTTCTTACCAGCTCCCGGGCTGTCGCTGAGGGGGCCGGTGTCAACTGCTGTTGCTGCAGACCGGCTGCAATGAATCGGTCAATGGGATGGGTTTGCCATGTGTTCCAGGAGATCGAGGAGGGTGGCGGTGGCTGAGTTGTCTGCAGTGGCTGAAACGACCACCAGTCGCGACCACCGCGATTGGTGAGAGTTTTTTCGAACAGATCAAGCATCCGGCCGTCGGGAACGACGGCCCCCGCATCAATCCAGCGTCTGAGGACATCCATTTCCGGCTGGGGCAGCGGACGATCGTGACCATTCATCGGCGGTGGCATTTCGGCTGCCAGGACTCGAGTCAGCAGCAGGCTGCTGGGCGCATTGCCGGGAATCAGTGCCGGACCACTGTCGCCGCCGCGGCGCTGATCAGCGGCAGTCTCGAGCGAAAGGCCACCGGAGGGATTGGCTTTCCGGTGACATTCGAGGCAGCGACTGAGCAGGACAGGAGCAACATCCCGGTCGAAATCGGGGGCCGTCTGTCCTGACACCGGCCTGATCAGAACCGTGAGGATGAGAATTGCGCAGCGACTGACCAGCGACATTCAGCACCTCCGGTATTTACTGCTGTTTGGTCTGTTTTTTCTCTGAGCCTGGCTTCTTTTGAGGCTTGACGGCCTCTCCGTCAAACGGCTGGTTCCCGTATGCGGACCGCGGAGCCTCGGCGGTGTCACCGACTTCCTGACGCAGTCGCTGCAGTTCGGTCTGCAGTTCGCTAACCACCTGGGCATATTCCGGATCGTTGTAGTAGTTCTTTGTTTCTTCGGGATTCTGCTGTCGATCGAGCAGTTCCCATTCGTCGATATCCGGCTTGTAGTAGTGCACGAGCTTGTAGCGATCGGTGATGACACCCATGTGTGGCCGAACCCGATGCGGCGCCGGGAATTCGTAATAGTGGTAATACAGGCTGGTTCTCCAGTCCGTCGGAGTCTGCCCCTGCAGAATGGGCAGCAGGCTGCGTCCCTGCATATCGCCCGGCTGCTCAAGTCCGGCGATTTCAAGGAATGTCTGTGCAAAGTCAACGAGCGAAACAATTTCCTTCTGCACGGACCCGGGCTTCACAACGCCGGGCCAGCGCACCATCATCGGTGTACGGAGCGATTCTTCAAAGATCCAGCGTTTATCGAACCAGCCATGTTCTCCCAGAAAGAATCCCTGATCGCTCGTAAACACAACCACTGTGTTTTCCGCTTCCCCCTCATCCTCCAGAGTCTGCATGAGTCGTCCGACGTTTTCGTCCACCGCCTTCACACAGGCGAGGTAGTCATGCATATAGCGGTTGTATCTCCAGCGGACGAGTTCCCTGCCCTGCAGTCCTGCTGCGAGGAATTTCTCATTTCGCGGTCCGTACCATGCGTTCCACTGCTGCAGTTGTTCAGGAGACATATTGGGTGAGGGACGCAGTTTTGCATCAAGTTCCGTAAAGGTTCGATCAAGTCCCATATCGTGATCGGCCACGGCGCGACTGCGTCCTGAAAAATCATCGAACAGTGTGGGGGGCTCCGGATAAACCCGGTCATTGTCCCAGCCCAGGTGTCGAAGTGCGGGAGCCCATTCGCGATGTGGTGCTTTGTGCTGGCTCATGAGGAGAAACGGTTTTGTGCGATCCCGCTGCTTCAGCCAGTCAATCGAGAGATCAGCGATCAGGTCGGTCGTATATCCGGTCAGTTTGACCTTTTCGCCGTTGCGAATCATGGGCGGGTTATAGTAAAGCCCCTGGCCGGGCAGAATCTGCCAGTGATCGAATCCGGTGGGGTCCGAGACGAGGTGCCATTTTCCGATCATGGCAGTCTGATACCCGGCAGCCTTCAGTAATTTGGGGAAGGTTGTCTGCGAGTTGTCGAAGGTGCAGTTGCTGTTGTTGTAGAACCCGTTGCGGTGCGAGTATTTTCCGGTCAGGATCGTGGCTCGGCTGGGGCCACAGATCGAGTTTGTGACAAGGCAGCGATCGAAGCGGGCGCCCTGTGCGGCCAGTTTGTCGATATGGGGTGTTTCCAGAAGGTGTCGACTTTCACCGTAGGCGCTGATGGCCTGACAGGTCAGGTCGTCGCAGAAGATAAAGACAATATTCGGTCGACGAGGTGTCGCCTGGGCAGCGGGAGACTGAGCCGGACTGGTGGCAGACAGTGGCAGCCAGCTCAGCAGAGATATCAGCAGGCAGGTTGTTCGAAACATGGTTCGGCTTTCAAAGTTCAGTTGCGGCAGACAGTTTCGTCGAGATTCAGTACCAGATTGCAGAGCATTGTCCAGGCAGCCAGTTCCACAGCGGGCAGTTGCTCAGCGATGGGGGCTTCCCCGTTCCGAATCACCAGAGCGGCTTTTTCAGGGTAGTTCTCAAAGTGTTTTTGCTGCGTTTTCAATGCCTGCTGCAGAATCGGCAATTCGTCTTCAGCCGGTTCGCGTGCCAGCACTGTACGATGCAGCAGGGTGATGCGGGCGACGTCATTCCCCGGGGATTGCAGCAGTCGCTGTGCGAGGACTCTGGCGGCCTCAAAATGCTGCACGTCGTTCATCAACTGCAGTGCCTGCAGTGGGGTATTGCTGCGTTCGCGGCGACTGCAGAACTGCTCGCGGTTGGGAGCATCGAAATTTGTCATGAAGGGCGGCGGTGCCGTGCGTTTGATGAAGCAGTAAACACTGCGACGGTAGAGTGCACCGCCATGTTCCTGCATATAGAATCTGGTGTTGCTGTTTTCATAACCGACGGGTTCCCAGATATCCGGTGGCTGATAGGGCATGACCCCCCGACCACCCATGGTGGCATCCAGCAGACCGCTGACGTAAAGCACATTATCGCGCAGTTGTTCCGCATCAAGGCGGAATCTTGTGCCGCGGGACAGCAGTCGATTATCGAAATCCAGCTGCAGGGCAGACTCTGCAGCCACTGACCGCTGGCGGAATGTGGCTGAGGTGAGCAGCAGGCGAAAGAACTGTTTCTGGTCCCAGCCGGAGTTGCGGAATTCGGTGGCCAGCCAGTCAAGCAGTTCGGGGTGGGATGGAGGATCACCGCGAGTACCGAAATCATCACTGGTGCGGACGAGTCCAGTGCCGAAGACCTGCTGCCAGATGCGATTGACGGTCACTCGGGCAGTCAGTGGGTTCTCCGGTGAGGTGAACCAGTTGGCCAGGTCGAGGCGTGTGGCGCGACGTCCCGTGAGTGTTTGGCCATCAGTGCTGCGCAGGGGTGGAAACTGAGCAGGAACACCGGGTTCCACCTTTGCACCGCGTTTGTCGTACTGTCCGCGTTCCATGATGAACGCCTCGCGAGGCTGCGGCAGATCGGTGAACATGAAGGTGCCGGGGACCTCGTCCTGAACCGCAGCCTGTCGTGCGAGAGCCATATCCAGGGATTTACGCTCCGCTGCGGCCGGCGAATCTTCAACACGCTGCACCACTCGTCTCCAGAACTGCTTCAACTGCAGAAGTTGTGCGGCATCCGGGGTGTCCTGCGGACCGGCCGAAAGCAACTTCTGCAGTTCAGGTGTCAGACCATCCGGATTTGTCCCTTTGGAGATTTCCCACCAGGCTTTGAAGGAGGCGCGGGGATCACGTCCGGCAGCAATGCGTCCGGCGATGCGGACACTGTCGATGCGAACGCGACCACCATCCTGTCCGAGCACCAGCGATTTAATGCGTGCGCCGGGAGTTGATCCGGCCTGCGGGAGTGAGATTTCGAGCGAATGCCAGATCCCGGGTGTTGGCAGGCTGCCCATCCTTCTGCCACCGGACACTTCTGTTGTATCAGACCAGACTGAGCGTCGAGCACGTCCGTCGTCGTACTGAATACGGAGGCTGCGGGGGGGGTGTCGAGGGTCCGTCCAGACATCAACGGTCAGAATGCCATCGGCCGGTACCACAATGGGAATCAGTGTCAGATCGATGGTCAGTTCGTAGTCTGATCCGTAAGCCAGTTCCAGTGAGCGGGCGTCCGTGTTATCTCCGGATCCTGCACTGCGGACCCAGACGGCATCATTTCTGGAGGTGTTTCGGGATCGGCTGCCGGGAGGCAGGAAATCGTCGAGGATCAGATCACTGACAGAGCGTTCTGCAGCGGGGTCTGCCGGTTCATCGGTGAGCCTGTCGGTTGCTGCTGCGTCGCTGAGCGATTTCTGCAACTGCTGCTCCGCCAGCTTTACGCGAGCATCGGCGTCGTCCGTCAACAACTGCCTTTCGGGCGTCCGAACTCGCAGAAAGGGTTGTGTCCGGCTGATATTACCATCCATGCCGGGATCGGCCGCCGAATAGAAAAAGGCGTACATAGAGTAGAAATCACGCATGGTTATGGGATCGTATTTGTGATCGTGGCAGACGGCGCAGCCTGCGGTCACACCCATCCATGTCTGCATCGTCGTGCTGGTTCGATCCACCGCATAGCGGTAGAGCCATTCTTCATTGATCGCCCCACCTTCACTGGTTGTCACATTGCAGCGATTGAATCCCGTGGCCACCTTCTGTTCGAGCGTGGCGTTGGGCAGCAGGTCACCGGCAAGCTGCCACGTGGTGAACTGATCAAATGGCAGATTGCGATTGTAGGCACTGATCACCCAGTCGCGCCACGCCCACATTTCACGTTCATTGTCCAGATGCAGTCCGTGAGTGTCAGCATACCGAGCAACATCGAGCCAGTGTCGAGCCTGTTCTTCACCATAGCGAGGTGACTGCAGATATCTCTCGATCATGCGTTCGTAGGCATCCGGCGACTGGTCGCTGAGGAATTCATCGACTTCCGAAACCGCTGGTGGCAGTCCTGTCAGGATAAAAGCCACGCGGCGGATCAGTGTGGTTCGATCCGCCTCCGGTTGCGGCTGCAGTCCTGTCTGCTCGAGCCGATGCAGAACAAATGCGTCGGCGGGGTTGCGGACCCAGTCGGCCCGACGGACTGCGGGCAGAGGTGGCGTGACAGGGGCTTCGAATGCCCAGTGTTTCTGCCATGCAGCACCTTCTTCGATCCAGCGACGCAGCAGATTTTTCTGCTGTGCGGTCAGCGTTTTTCCGGTTTCCGGAGGTGGCATCTGAATGTCGGCATCGGAGGAGTCGATTCGTTTGATAAGTTCACTGTTTTCGGGCTTTCCAGGTTTCACGGCGGCCCTTCCATCGTGGTCCAGAAAAGCGCCTTCCGGTGTATCCAGACGCAGATCACCTTTGCGAGTACCGGCGTCGAAGCCGTGGCATTCGAGGCAGTTGGCGGCCAGAATCGGGCGAATATCCCGATTGAACTGTACTGCGTCGGCCGGATCCGCAGCATGGGCTGCAGTCATCAGCAGCGTGCAGGTGATCAATGCAGCCATGCCCGCAGGAGAAGCGATTGAACGCAGGGACAGGAGGATCTGAATTCCCGGCATGGCTGTGTCCAGGTGAAGAATGGCTGGCTGAATGGAACCGAGGGCTGGCGCAGATGATGGACCGCACGACTGAAATTGTATCAGTATACGTCGCTGTTTTGCCACTCTCGAGTGAGTTTACGGACCGGGCTGCATGCAGAACCGGGGCGGTAGTGAGCGGAATACCCGGAAGACTTGTCTTTTGGCTCAATTCCGGAGAGATTGCTGATCAGGGACAATTGCGTCCCCGGAATTCCTCATCATTACCCCACCATTCAGGGAACTCAGGCTATGGCCGCGTCCGATCAGTCAACGAATCGACGTCAGTTTCTACAGCATTCAGCAGCGTTGATCGGTGCTGCGGGCCTGCCCTCAGTGCTGCAGGCTGCAAATCGCCACAAACAGTTGAATGTGGCAGCAGTGGGCGTGAATGGAATGGGATGGGCTGACCTCAACAGTATCGGCACCCATGAGGCGGTGAAGTTTGTTGGCTTCTGCGACATTGACTCGACACGTTTTGACAAGGCCGACGCAGCTTATCCGGGCGTCAGGCACTGGTCGGATTATCGTGAAATGCTGCAGCAGCTGGGAGCAACTGTGGATGCGGTCATCGTGTCCACTCCCGACCACATGCATGCACCAGTGGCGATGGCTGCCATGCAGATGGGAAAGCATGTTTACTGCCAGAAGCCACTGACACACACGGTTTGGGAAGCGCGGCAACTGACGCGAATGGCGGAAAAAGCCGGCGTGACAACTCAGATGGGTAATCAGATTCATTCGGCGAAGGAGTATCGACTGGGGGTCCGGCTGATACAGGATGGTGCGATTGGTCGAGTCCGGGAGGTCCACTCGTGGGTTGGAGTTCAGGGGCGACAGTACTGTCAGCGGACCGATCGCCCGGCACCTGCTGACGTTCCGCCGACGGTCAACTGGGATCTCTGGCTGGGAGCGGCACCGGAGCGGCCGTTCGCCGCCGACGTCTATCATCCGTTCAAGTGGCGTGACTGGCAGGATTTTGGTTCCGGGGCCCTGGGCGACTTCGGCTGTCATATCCTGGATCCGGTGTTCTCGGCCCTCGGTATCCGACACCCCGCGAGCATTCTGGCGGAGAACTCGGGGACAACTGCTGAAGTCTGGCCTGGGCCGGAAACCGTTACCTGGGAGTTTGCCGGCACGCAGTACACGACTGGAGCGATCAAAGTGATCTGGCGTGACGGTGGACTGAAGCCACCGGTGGAACTGGCCGGCATGCCTGCCGACCGGCAACTGCCGAATGCCGGTTCGCTGTTTATCGGCGAAGGTGGCACGATGGTGCTGCCGCACGTAGGTATGCCGCAGTTGTACCCGATGGACAGATTTGCAGATTACAAACTTCCTGACGTTGCTGGTGTGAGTCACTGGCACGCGTGGGTGGATGCGGTGCTGGCTGGGCAGAAAACTACGGATGGTTTCGACTACGCTGGTCCGCTGACCGAGACGGTGCAGTTGGGGAATGTGGCCGCTCGACTGCCCGGTCAGAAGATTCAGTGGAACGCTGAAAGCTTCCGGACAGATCTGCCAGCGGCGGACAAACTACTGACGAAGTCGTATCGCAGCGGTTTTGAAGTGCGTGCTGTCTAGTTCGGGTGTGGCCGGGTTGAACAGCAGTCCGCCCGCGCGGACAGTGGGTCCGCGCGATTGTCATCACTGCAGTTGCTGACGAGCCTGGTTCAGGGCTTTCAGGAACGCCTGCACGTCGTCAGCAGTGTTGTAGACTCCGAAACTGACGCGAGTGGATCCGGCAATACCAAGGTGAGCATGCAGCGGCATGGTGCAGTGATGTCCATGTCGCGTGAACACGCCGTGGCTGTCGAGCAACGCGGCCAGATCCTCCGGGTGAACGCCGTCGATCCGGAAGCTGACGATGGCCCCGCGATGCTCGGGGGCTGGACCGAAGATTCGCAGTCCGGGGATTTCACGCAGACCATCAAACAACAGACGAGTCAATTGCTCTTCGTGCTGATGCACGGCGGCCAGCCCCAGTTGCTGCAGCCAGCGAATGGCTGCGCCGAGGCCGATCACCTGCACGATGGGCATCGTACCGGCCTCAAATTTCGCCGGCGGTCGTGACCAGACTGAGCGTTCAGTTGTGACCTCGGAAATCATATGACCTCCGAACATCACCGGTTCCATCTCCTCCAGCCTTGACTGGCGACCGTATACGACGCCCACTCCTGTGGGGCCGTAGATTTTGTGTCCGCTGAAGACAAGGAAGTCGACCTCATCAGCCGCAACATTTGCAGGGAGATGCGGGACACTCTGGGCGCCGTCAACAACGAGGCAGGCGTTGATCTGACGGCACCTTCTGGCAATTTCCCGAATGGGGTTGATGGTTCCCAGCATGTTGGACATGGCGGTGACCGCCACAAGCCGGACTTTTTCAGTGAAGACGGAGTCGAATGCGGATGCGTCCAGCCGGCCGTCCGATGTCAGTGGGATGAGTTTCAGCCGGGCTCCCGTGCGAATCGCCACCTGCTGCCATGGGACGAAGTTTGCGTGATGCTCCATCACGGTTGTGAGGATTTCATCACCGGGACGCAGGCGCGGCAGTGCCCAGCCGAAAGCGATCAGATTCAGACCGGCCGTGGTTCCGGCGGTGAATACGATTTCGTCCGCAGATCGGGCTCCGAGGAAGTTTGCTGTCAGTTCACGAGCTGACTCGAACTCCTCATCAATTCGCACCCCGAACTGGTAAGTGCCCCGATGCGCGTTGGCGTAGTACTGTTCCTCAACCTCGCGTTCCTTTTCGATGACACAGGCCGGCTTTTGTGAGGAGGCTCCGCTGTCCAGATAAACAGGAAACCGTCCATCTCCGAGGGGTCTGTTGAGCACCGGGAACTGCCTGCGGATCTGCAGGACATCAAATCGCGGGGCCGGACACAGGGGCAGCACCGCGCCTGCAACACTGGCTGATTCTTCTGCAGACAGCTCGAAACTGACGGCGTGTTTCCGGGCGAGGAGCTGGATGCGTTCCACCATCCCGCGCAGTCCGTTTCGACGCTGCGGTGAAATATGCTGCTGCAGATTCAGCTGCCGAAACACGGCCTGAATATCATAGCTGAGTATTTCAGAGGCGGTCATTCCGTCATAGGCGGACTGCAGGATTGCTATCAGCCCCCGAACGATATTGGAGTCGCTGTCCGCCAGAATTCGGATGACCGCATTGTCTCCGTGACCGCTGACGTCAGCCGATAGCCACACCTGACTCTGACATCCATAGACACGGTTTGCTTCAGTGCGCAGAGCCGGGGGGAACAGCGGCAGATCGTCGCCGAGCTCCAGCAGGTATTTCGACTGGTCCTCGCGGTCCAGGTCGGAGAACTCTTCGAAGATCTCCGCGAGTGGCAGCCCCATTTCATTCCCCCAGTGTTTACCGTGTGGCCTGTGGCAAAGATCAGAGGATTTCGAGGACCGGGCCGGCAGGCGATCGGATCAGTTCCCGGAAAATCTGAACTGCCACATTCTGGCAGACCGCTCGCAGGTCGTCTCGAGCCGGGTTGTCTTCCTGCAGCATCTGCATCAGTTGTCCGCGGTCGGCGTATTCCCGGATACAGGCTTTGAGTGGGATTTCACCGAGGAACGGGATTTTCATTTCCGCGGCAACCTTCTGCACACCGCCACGGCCAAAAATCTCACCGGTCATGTTTTCGATGAACCCAAGGATTGGCACGCTGACCTTTTGATACATATCAACGGCTTTGATGGCGTCCAGCAGAGCAACCTGCTGCGGAGTACAGACGACAACAGCCCCGGCCAGCCCGACCTGCTGAGCGAGTGTCAGAGCAACGTCTCCGGTACCCGGAGGCAGGTCGATGATGAGATAGTCAAGTTCGCCCCAGTCAGTGTCCTTCAGGAACTGCGTGAGCGCTTTGTGCAGCATCGGTCCGCGCCAGACGACGGACTGGCCCTGATCGATAAAGAATCCCATGGACATCAGCTTGACGCCTCCGGCATCAATCGGTTCCATCCGCATCATGCGGTTCCCTTCGCTGTCGGTGACTTCGCTGGCCGCCGGTCGACCCTCGGCGTGCATCATGTGCGGGATGCTGGGACCGTAGACATCAGCATCCATCAGGCCCACGCGACAACCGAAGGAGTGCAGTCCGCAGGCGATCGCCGCAGCGACTGTGCTTTTGCCCACTCCACCCTTGCCACTGCCGACTGCAATGACATTGTGCACATTCAGCCCGATGCGACCGCCGGTATCCTTACCGCGGACGGTTGAGTGCACTTCGATGCGGACATCGAGGTCAGGAGCCGCGAAGCGAATTCGCTGACGCACGAGTTCTTCGAGGCCTTTGGGGTTGGGCCATGCCGGAGTCGGCAGTTCGAGTCGCACGCGAGCGTCATTGCCGTTGATGAAGGTGTCACGAACCATCCGCAGTTCACCGAGTGATCGCTGGGTGAGTGGTTCAACAACATTTGAAACAAGAAGTTGCAGTTGCTCGGCGGTCGGCATAGTCGGTTGCGTCTGAGAAAATGAATACGAGTCCACCGGGGCGATTCCGGATGGGAAAGTACAGGCAGAGCCCCTGAGAATCCCTGTGAGCGACTCTGCCGTTGCTGCATCATCCTAGGTTCCATGGACGTCAGATCAACCAGACCACGCCCGGCACTGGCTGCGATTTGCCGAATCGATGAAACTTTTCGAAGGCTGGAAACGGGAATTGCTGGCTGCAGCAACAGTTACGAAAAAACCCGCGACCAGTGGTCGCGGGTTGATGCAGAAAGACCGAGCGCGCTGGCAGAGGTTGTGCCGGAGACTCAGTTGTTTTCCGGAAGGGCAAACGGGTCCTGAGCCAGTGGCTTCGTGATGGCGCCTGAGCGGATCAGGCGCACCGGCACTCGGCGAGACACGACAGCGCCGTTTTCAACGACCTGAATTCGCTTCAGATTCCTGCGGTAGACACGCTTGGAGATACCGGTCGTCTTGCGTCCGTTACCACCCAGGTATTTGGCTTTGCCGCGCTCTGTTTTCTTATTGCCCCGACCGGGCTTCAGATCACCGTAAAGTTCCGCAAGCGACGCTCGCTTGATCCGCTTGTTCTTTTTCAGAGTGCTCATGATTGTTCAAGATTTCCCGCGAGCGGTTGGATTGACAGGCAATCGGAACCTGAACGCTGACGCAAAAAGAGTCACAAAAAAAGGGCACACACAACAGTTTTTGCAAGCTGCGACCGGAAAGCGGAGCAGTTGCAGGTACACCCGGACCGCGAAGAATATCACGCCCGGTATCGGCGTTCAATCGAGAAAAGATGCGGAAATTCAGGTTTTTTGCAATTCCTGGATGACAAAGAGGGCTGATTCACATCAGCCCCCCAGTGTTTCCAGCTCGTATTTTCCGCAGCCAATCACTTTGCGGCTTCGGCGGTGCCCGGCAGCTCGTTGGCCTTGATCAGGTCGCCAAAGGTCTTGCCTTCGGTGGCGCTCTTGCCGGCTTCTGCCTTGGTCAGAGCTTCCTTGATTTTGGCTTCATCCGATTCGTTCTTCTTTGTCAGCGCCTTGCCGAATTCCGCGCCGTAGTTATTGCGGATCTTCTTGTCCTTATCCGGGTGACAAACGGCGCAGGTCAACTTACCGTCCGTGCCGTGCTTCTTCGCCAGTTCAGCGTAGGTTGCACTCATCACGTCCTTGTACTTCGGACGAGCAACGGCCTGTGATCCGCTGGTCACAAACAGGCCGGCAGCCACGGCGGCGACCGCCACAAACTTCAATACGTTCTTCATCGCCCTCTCTCTTTCATCCCGAAACATCAAGATCACCGGAAGTTCAATAATCCACCAAAGTTACCAGTACCACCGCAGGCAATGTCCACCGCAGGCAACCGGCAGCACACTTCCACGGAAGGACACAGAAGTCTTCGTCAGATCCGCTGCTGAATCAACGGGATACTGACGAAATCCTCTCGAACCGCATCATATATGGCATCAGGAAACCGGACTGTCAATCGACCGACCTGCAGTGCTGACTGTGGTTTAGTCAAACACCAACTGCTGGAATTCCGGACCGATGGGTCTGTTCAGATTTCGTGCACTGTTCGGGTGTTCAACTTCCCGGGCTTCAAGCGCTGGCGCGGCGAGTCGTGTTTCCAGCGTGGCTGCCGGTAGCAAGTTGTTCCAGTTGCACCGCCATCCGTTGCAGCACGTCTGCGACGATTCGCTGCTGTCTGACGAGTTCCTTCAGGGCTCGAGCAGAATCATCCATGCGTCTGTCAAGCAGGTCCAGTCTGAGCAGGAGATCGTCTGCGTCGGCGTCGCTGTCTTCGTGGTTTTCATCGCCGAAGAGCTGGGCTTCACACATTGCGGAATCAGACTCGCTGGCAGCCGAGCGGGCGGAGGCAGCCAGTTCGAGTAATTGTTTGCGGACAGCCAGTTCTTCGTGGCGGGCGATGGGCGGTGTTGCGGCATCGCTGGCTGGCAGGCAGAAGTGAAAGACGGCCCGAAAATCGCCGATTTCCAGCAGGTCTCCGTCTCGCAGATCGGCATGACTGACGGCCTGTCCATTGATGCAGAGTGCCGGAGCGGAGGCGAGGAGGGTGATACGGGCGGCGGCGCCGTTGAGTTCGATGGAGGAGTGCAGGGAGGGAACGCCGGTTTCACCGAGTCGGAGATCACAGGCAGCGCCGCTGCCGATCAGGCAGTGTCCGGCGGTCAGCGGTCGAAATGGAAATCGGCGACCATCATTGGCCAGTTTCAGGCAGGCCACCGTGTTTGGTGGCAAGAGAGCGCTGAAGTCTCGCACTGTAGGCTCGCTTTCAGGACCATCCGGGAAAAACATGGCGACCTGCAGGCCACCGTGTTCGCCTTATCGTCACTTTCGCTGTCTGCGGAATGCAAAATCGGGGTGGTTCAGCACATTCCGGAAACTCCACTCAAGATTCGTGTGGGAATCGGAATTGGGGTTCCGGCAAGCGGTCGTGGCAGCAGATTCTGCCGAATGGGGCTTTGCTGGACGGACCAGGGTCAGCGTCCCCACGTCTGCAGGTAGCGTTTCAGGTCCAGTTTTCTGACGGTGCTGTCGGAGGTCATGTAGCGGATTTTTCCGAAGATTTTTCGCTCGGGTCCCCAGGCGCGATCATAGCGACCAAACACCCAGAAAATACCGGAGTAGGAGTTGGGGTCACGTCCATCGAGTGCGTACTTGTTGTTGAGTTCGATCAGAGAGGCAAGTGCCTGTTGGGGCTGCGGGGACCACTCCAGCACTTTTTTGCCCCACAGCATTCTCAGGTAGTTCTGCATGCGACCTTCGCCGAGCAGTTGTCTTTGAGCAGCGTTCCAGATTCGGTCGCTGGTTCCTGCGGTTTCGAGCTGTTCGTGGGTGTAGATCTCGGGCCGTCGGTCCGTGGCATGTTCCTGCAGAGTTTTTCGAGCCCAGTCGGGGAGGGAATCCCAGCGATCATACCGGCGATCCTGCCAGCACATGTTAAATCCCAGCTCCCGCCATGTGACCAGTTCGTCGAGAAAGGACTCTGCGGACTCCGACATTCCCCACCAGCCATTACGGCTGCCGCGTGTCTGTCTGGGATCTGCCAGCAGTCCGGGGTTCCACTTCTGCCGTTCGGCCAGTTGCTGGAACACTTCATGCACAGAGATCTGACCGAAGTGCAGCCATGGTGAGAGTCCGCTGGCGACGTCGGCATCGGGTTCGTTGCGTTCCTCGCCGTAGCGGGCAAGTTTTCGGGTGAGGAACAGAGACAGGCACTGGCGGGCTGCAACTGCTCCCCCAGTGGAACTGGTTTCGCGAACAGACTGATCGATGGGGATTGTGTCGAGCCAGCCGGCAGGGTCAGCGAGTTCACTGTCCGAGCACAGTCCGGGCCGGTGTTCGAAAAGATTCGGCAATTGCAGCAGGCGTGGCACAGCGGGGTCAGCCAGGGGTTCCTGATTCGGGCAGTCAGACAGGTGCGGAGTCAATTGTTTCTGCAGAAATCGGCGGAATGCGTACGCGGTAGGGAAAACCTGTTCGGTTGCGCGCATGGGCAGCAGCCCATTGGAATCCACGGCCTCCAGCAGCACGGGCAGGTGGCGACCAACGGCACGAATCATCCGGGGCAGGAAGAAACAGGGATAATCATCGGTCACGATGACGCAGGCCTGGGCTGCTATCTGCTGCAGCAGTCCACTGCCCTCCCCCGGCGCGCGTTCGACCCAGGCGGCATAGGCATGACCGTTTTGACGGGCTTCCGCGGCGTTGTCCCGCATACCCTGGATCACAAAGGCGTGCAACCGGCGACTGGCCCAGCGGTAGTCGCAGCGCAGGGGCTCAAATATCAGCAGGGGCCGCTGCAGCGCGCGACAGTGCTGCAGTGCACGGTCGAGCGCGAAATTGAAATGGAGTCTGCGATTCGCAGTCATCCAGTACACCACGAATTCGCCCGCACTGTGAATTCCCTGATCATTGATCCTGCGAATTCGGATGTCCGGAACTGACTGCATCTGTCTGCTTTCCCTGATGTGGCTGACTCGGCCCGTGCGGAACGTTTTTGGTTGCAAAACGTTCTTTTGGCCGACTGTTTTGATTGCTGCTGGTGACCGTTTTTGTGGTCACTGTGACCGTATTGTCTGTCTAGGTTTGGTTTTTTGAATACGGAAACATCGTTTTTGTTGGGGTATTTGCGATTTTTTTTGTCGAGGAAGTTAATTTGCAGAATCGTTCACGGTTGAATGCAAGTGAACGATTATGTATCATGTGGACGTATTGGGTGGCCGATTAAGGGCCTGAGGTGAACGATCTTCAACGGAGCTGAGAGATGAGCGTTTGTTCAGCGAGACGACGGGAATCGAAGGCAAAACCCAGCTCCTCCAGAAGGAGAGTCGCCAGCCCTGCCGAATTGCAGGCCCTGCGAATCGCTGCCGAGGAGTTGCTACAGACAGAGATTCGCTTCATCTATGCGTCCGAGTTTGAAGAGCTTGAGGAGGATTCGGAGCCTGTCACCGCTGCAATGCAGCTTTTGGAAGAATTACAGTTGTCGACTGCGGAAGTTTCCAGGGCAGTTTGTGAGAACAGCAGCGATGCCGGGACAGGTCTTAGTGCATGTGACCCTCTGCTGACATTCTCGCAGGAGCAGACATTGTTCAGGGCGATGAACCTGCTGCGGTATCGTGCGAACTGTCTGCGGAGTCGTCTGGACCCAGCGGCTCCGTCAGCGGAACTGATACCGGAGATCCGCCGAATGCTGGAGCAGTCGGAGCAGATTCGCGGTCAACTGGTGAGGTCCAACCTGCGTCTTGTTGCCTCAATTGCTCGTAAGTTTTCGACTTCCGTTCAGGATGTTGAGGAGTTCAGCAGTGATGGCAGTATGATTCTGCTGGGAGCAATTGACAGGTTCGATTATTCGCGGAGGTTTCGGTTCAGTACTTACGCCACGCATTCGATTCAAAGACACTTCTTTCGCGCGTGGAAGGTGCGTCAGCGTCGCCGTCAGCGGTTTCCGGTCACATCTGCGGAGATTCTGACAGAGGTTCCGGAGGAATACAGTGAGCAGCCAATCTGCGCTGACCCGCAGGCCGTGGTGAAGGAGCTGCTGCAACAGGCCCCGGACGTGCTGGATCCACGGGAGCATCAGATTCTGCTGCATCGATTCGGGCTTGGCGGAGCCTCGACAGATGCTCGTACGTTGCGTGAAATCGCTGCAGATCTGGGAGTTTCCAAGGAACGAGTGCGGCAGTTGCAGCTGAAGGCCCTGGAGAAACTGCGTCCTTTTCTGAATCCTGCTCAGTTCAATCTGGAAGCGGTAGGCGTCTGACAGCGTCCTTAGGATAAATGTCCTTCAGCAGACCGCTGGTCCATGTCGGCCAGGGGCTCGGAGGCGGGGCAGAAATGTGCAGGAGTTCCGGCAGGACTGGATGTTTAAACTGCAGGCTGAGCGCATGCAGGGCAATTCCGGATGGAAAAGTTGTGTCACTGCCATATTTTCTGTCTCCGACGATGGGTATTTTGAGCGCTTGCAGTTGAGCACGGATCTGGTGCTTTCGCCCCGTGTGCGGTGTGATTTCCAGCAAAGACTTTCCGTCACCCTGCCCCAGTAAGCGGTAGTCGAGGCTGCTGTGCTGGGCGCCGGCTGAATTCGCAGCCGCGGGTACTGTGAGATGTCTGTCATCATCTCGTCGCAGCCAGCAGTCAACACGTTCGGCCGACTTTTGCGGAGTCCGTGACGTCAGGGCGATGTAAGTCTTGCGAATCAAACGTTCCCGGAACTGTGCGCTGAGGCGGGCTGCGGCCTTTGACGTTCGAGCGAAGATAAGGACTCCAGTGACGGCTGAGTCCAGTCGGCTGACCACCCCCAGATACACGGCTCCCGGTTTTCTGTAGCGGTGCGCGATATCGTTGCGTGCCAGCTCCAGTGCTGTGGGGATACCAGGCAATGCCCCCATGGTGGCCAGTCCCGCCGGCTTGCTGATCACAAGCAGGTGATTATCCTCGTAGATGACCTGCATGCTGGATGTCTCAGCGGCCGCTGCCCGAACTTCCGGCAGGGGCTTCATCCGGCAATCCGGCGGCTCGACGCAGTTTCAGCAGTTCGTCGGCTTCAGCCACCCGTTTCTCCGGAGCAAAGTATTTCACGAGGGAGTCTGACATTCTGCCAATCAGAGATTCAATGCGACGTTTTGCAGCGGAATTTTTGGCTTTGTCGGCGCGATCAATGGCCGGAGCCCGGATTTCATTCAGCTTCAGGCCGAAGGCTTCGTCACCGGGCAGGGTATTCATGGCTGCAACAGCCTCCAGAAAACCCTCGCCGTTTTTCGCTTCAGACGCCTTTTTCGCAAGACTCATATGGACGGCTTTTTCGGCGACCATATCCACAAGTTCGTCTCGCAGCAGATACAGATCCCCCTCAACGCCGAGGCGAATGGAGTCATCAGGAAGTTTCACGGTATCAACGGGGGTGAGTCCCGGAGCATATGGAACTCGAGCAAGCAGCGTGCTGCCGCTGTATGCGTAGAGCCAGAACGTGGGATTTTTGGGATCGGTCTGCAGGGTGAGTTCGCCCCTGCGATCCGTCAGTACCCGAACCGGTGGTTGGGCACTGACATCAGTCTGTCGGAGCTTTGCGACCTGGTCCACTCGCAGGCAGATCAGCGGTCGATCCGGTCGGTTCTGCAGCACCATTCGCACGCGACTGGAGGCTGCAATGGGGCGTTGGCGTACGCCGATCTGCTGCAGGTTGCGCCCTTTGGTTCCGAATGGTACGAGGCCGTGTGAAAGCAGGACTCCACGCGCTCGGCTGGTGTCCTGCCAGCCCTGTGATGGCTGGGTATCCACGCCTTCAACCCGCACCGGCTGTTCGTCTGCTGACAGTCCGCCACTGCCCAGCACATCGTTGAATCCGGTGATGCGAACATAACAGAGATCAAGTCTCTGCAGGAGTTTTACCTTGCCGGGATTTTTTCGGTCCATCTGTCGCAGGAATGTGCGGAGCACGTCGCCCTCCCGCAGTTGGGCAGCACTGGGATCCGGTGGGGTGATCAAGCCAGCCTGCACCACGAATTCCAGTTCGGTTTTGTCCAGTGTCTGTGATGTGTACAGAAGGATGGGCCTAAAGCTGTCGCGCCCCAGCTCGCAGGCAGCATGTGCCGCTGCGTCTGCAGTGAAGACGGTACGTGTAATCACGGGTGTCAGCTCCTGAATGCGAACATCGTGTTCACGACAACTGACGGTAAACCCATCACGGTTGCATTCCACTGCGATCAGCAGGGCTTTTTCGGTTTCGCTTTCGACATACCGGCTCTCCAGTTGCGGCGCATCGAGGCGTTCAAGGGATTCTCTGCTGCCGGGCACGAACCACGAGGATTCAAGCACACTGGTGATCCACATTGCCCCGTACAGGCGATCAAACCCGTCGCGAATCTGCCGCACAATTTCGGTCCGCAGTTGAGGATCGACGGCGTCTGGGCCACTGAAACCAACTTCCACGGTGACACGATAGGGGCGCTGCTGAAACGGTGTCCGGTCAACCGGGGGGGGTGTCGGAGCAGCGGTGGGTGCCGGTGCGGGTGCATCCGCCTGGGCGCCGGTACCGGCTGTTGCATTCGGCGAAGTCTGCTGGGCAAACAGCAGTGCTTCGGGAAGCACACTTGACAGCATCAGGCAGATTACAGCTGTTCTCATGGCTTGATCATCCATCGCTCTGCGTTGTGGTAGACCGACATCAGTTGAGCCGGTGTCCCGGAAACGTTCTTTCGCAGCACTGCGTACTCATCAACTTCCCAGAGCGGGATCAGGAAGGCCTGAGCAGCGATATGTCGATGAATCGTGAACAGTTTTTCCTGGGCATCGAGGAAACTGGAGGCATAGTCCAGGCCCACCAGCTCCTGGCGCATCCAGTCGGGATACAGTCCCAGTCGTGACATATCAAAAGTCGTGTCATTTGCGAGGACCGGCCAGAGTTCCAGCAGTGGTTCTTCCATCCGTACCTGTCGATAGCAGAAGTCCCAGTCAGAGTCTGAGAGTGGCATTCCGGGCTGATCGCCCTGAATCACGTCGATTTCGAAACCGATTCGGGTCCAGTAGCTCAGCAGGCGTTCGGCTGCAGCTTTGGGCACTTCACCAGGTTCGACCACAAATCGCAGGCGCGGGAGTTTGACGTAGTCGACTTTGGTGTTCCTGCGGAACTGTTCGGGGTCAAAATTGATTTTGTCAACCCGCGCCTTTTCCTTTGCAGCCTCCGTCAGTTTCATCAGCTCGGCGATTCTCAACTGCTGTTCGGCGGCGAACCGGAGGGCGTAAGCCAGTCGCAGGTTGAATCGTGGTGCCGGCTCACGAGGTTCCGTGGCATAGCTGCGCAGGTGCCATGCGGCACTTGTTGGTCGGCCATGCTTCATTGATTCATCCCGCAGGATTGTGGAACGCAGGATGCCTTCGCGATTGATTGCGAAGGACAGTGCACGGCGTGTCTGAGCGTTTGTGATACGTTCCGAACGGGGGTTGAAGATCAGCACGTGCGTCATGGGTAGTGCGTATTTCTTCACCTGAAAATCTGATGCCAGGAAGGCGTCCACCTCCCACGGAAGCAGCTTCGGGATGTAATCGATGTCGCCGCGGTTGAAGGCCTGAATCATGCGATTTCGGTCATCAAATCGCTGTTCCTGAATTTCGGCGACATGATATTTGCCGGCGTCCAGCCCATCGGGCTCAGGAACACCCCTGAGCCAGGATGTTGCATTTCCGGCCGCAGTCTTTTGCTGAAAACGCGTGGCGATGACAGCGGTTGTTCCGCTGGCCGATGCAGCAGCAGCCTCGTCACCACCTGGTGGGACACTGCGGGTTGCCGGAAATCTCAGCAGAGATTCGATGCTCAGCGGGACTCGGGAAAATCGAAGTCTCAGTTGCGACGGAGATCTGACGGAGATCTCTGAAACGAAGGAGGCCAGCCGCGAACTGTAAAGCGGGTGAGCGATGTCGATTCGCTGAGCAATCGATTCGGCGACCTGGTTGGCTGTCAGCAGTGGCTGTGTCTGCCACGACGGTTTTGTTTCACGCAGTGTGAACACGACTTCCCGACCAAGATCCGTGGGATCCCAGACCTCGAAAAAGCCAGAGCGAAAATACGTCAGTTCGTCGGCTGAAGAAGGCTCAAACAGACTGACCTGCCCCAGCTCCTGCAGTCGCTCGTCCGACTCCAGTGGAGCCGGGTGAATGAAGGGGCCCTGCGGGTCGTTGATGCCGACTCGCAGGACCTGGTGTCTGGCAAACAGCTGAGTGAATGTGGCACGACCATTTCCTGCTGTGGGCCAGACCGCTTCGGCACGGCGAGCCAGTTCAGCGGCTTCGGCATGCTGTTTCTGCTGGCTGCTGGCCGTGGCTTTGTCCAGCAGGGTCTGGCTGAGTGTCTGCAGTTCGGTCTGTGCCGCAACGGCCACTTCATGCTGCGGAAACAGCCGGCGGACTCGATCGATCAGGTAGCGGGCCTTGCGAAAATCCTCTTTGCCCACTGCATCACTGATCATCGGCCGGACCAGTTCACCCAATCGGGTGGGCAGTTCAGTGCTTTGCGGATTTCGCTGAAAGACCTGATCAAGCAGAGCCAGCGCCGCATAGATTTCTCCGGCGGCAGCCCGCGTTGCCGCTTCGCTCAGCAGCAGTCGCTCGAATCGAGGAACTGATTTTTCCCAGCCTGGCAGTTCTGTCTCGACTCGCAGCAGCAATTCATAGGATGTGCGGTAATCCGCTTTCTCAAGCAACTGGTCGACCACCAGCAGCATCAGATCCTCGAAGTACAGGATCTGATCGACCTGTTCGACAGGAACGGCGTACTCAGTCAGATCGCCGGGCAGCGTGAACATCAGTTTCTTCAGGCTTTTCAGACGCTTTGTCCGAGCCTCGCGTTCCTTTTGATTCTGTGGCCTTGAGGCCTCCAGTTTTTTGTATTCTGCATCCTGTTTTCCAAGGATGTCGGGTCTTGAATCGAGAGGATTGACGACCACAACTCGCCGGTCTTCCGGTGTGCCGGCCTTCAGCACAACCCAGTCAAACTCTCTGTCGTCAAGATCCGCGCGCAACAGTGCCTCGGCTGTGGGCAACGGCATTTCGGAAAGCTTCGGCAGTTCGGTTCGTCCGACTGATTCGTCGCCACTGACCGCAGCGCTGCACAGCATCAGCAGGACAACCACCATGGTTTTAAGCCAATGTGTTGCTGCGCCACGAATTTCGGGGAACTGAAGGAATCTGAGTTTCATGAACACAAACCCGCGTTATCGCCTGAGTGCCGGATCAATTGCGTAAAAGCTGCCGTCCATGCCGGTGATCACGATCTGATTGCCGAAGCGGACCAGACCGGACTGCACCGCCTGGCCTACGGACATCGAAGCTCCGGTTGGAACCCCGGCTGTATCAAGTTTTGTGAGCATGCCATCCGTGCGAGCGACCAGTACTCCGTCATCCACCGCCAGTGGGTTTCCGGCAATTCCGAAGCCAGCCAGTTGCAGTTCGGATGCCGGCGCCAGTCCGCCCTGAATTCGAAAGACCTTAGCGGCCTGTCCGGCGACCTCCACAATGACCACCTGTCCGGCGACCTTTGGTGATGCGCTGGGGACACCTCCGAGTTGTGCTTCAGCGAGAATTTCGAGGCTGGATGCCTGCATCATCAGCAGTCGTCCATCGGTCGTTGCAGCGAAGAGGTATCCATTGGCGGCCGAGGGAGCCACTTCAATTGTGTGCGGGAATTTCACGACGCTCAGTTCCGCCAGTTGCGGTCGCGGTGTGTCCCGATATTCGACTCGAACAAATTCATTACCGGCCGTCACTGCCAGCACCTGCGTACCGGAAATGGCCACAAGTGCTTTCCATGGCTGCTGCCGATCCTGCGTCTGGGCAGACAGGTAGTCCTCGGCGGTGCGACCTTCGGAAAGGCCGGTGAGGTGCAGTTTGCCGGGGACCGCATAAACAGCTCCCGCGTTGATCGCGACGGGCGGCACTTCCGGAACGCCCGGCAATGTCCACCGCTGCTCCAACTGCCCCGTAGTTGTAAAGGTCCACATCAGAGGTTCGGGGAGTCCGGACCACGCGGCCGGGCGGCCATCGTTGAGCACGAATCCGTTGATCGTCGATGCCAGCTTGTCCGGCAGGCGAAAGCGGCTGACCGATTCCAGCAGGAAGCTCTGCCGCTTCAGTTCGGCAAACGGAACACGGTAGGATTCGCCATAATCGGTAATGGCCAGCAGCGACTCACCACCCGCTGATGGCGCCGTGGCCACAATGCGGGAACCAATCGCGGTCCGCCAGATCCCCTGCATCTGTTCACGATCAGCACGCGTGAAGAAAGTCGAGTCGGAGACGGAAGTTCGCGTGGTCAGGAATGCCGAATCCTCAAGCAGGCGAATCGGCTGCGTGTGCACGCCCTCCGCCGTTAGTCCTGATTCCAGTTCGACTGCGTTGGCCAGCGTACGGAATTTTCTCAGATCCCGACCACCCAGCCAGACCTGACCGCCTGGACCGGCCATCAGAAACATGCGAGTCTGGAGGCCGTCCTCCAGTTGATTTGCCCCGACCGGAGACAGTGGAGGCTGTCCGGGTTCATCGCTGACCCGGAATGCTGTGACTCGCTGCGGCGTCGAGGGCACGAAAAGTTCGTAGCCACGCAGCAGCATGGGATCCTGGACCTGCCCATCCACCGGATTTTCTGCAATCACGGTTACCTGTCCGGATGGTTCCAGCCGCAGTGTCTGAATACGGGCCTTTGCTGTCGTCTGATTGTCACACATCAGAAAGTAATTTCCGGCCGACGCAATCGGCACGCGAACGCTGCCCGGTCCGTGCGGAATACGGGATGCGGCAAGACAGCCAAAAGGGTTCAGGCTGATGGTGTAAACCATGATCTGGTTGCCGGGGATGATCAGCACCTGACCATCGCCGGAGAAAGCCGGAGGGCCGGTGATGGCCTGCGGGAATTTCAGCTTTGCAAGGGCTCGACCGGAATCTGCAGCGACCTGCCAGAGTTCATTGTTGTCCGTTGTGATGAATACGGTACCGCCCGCGATGACTGGCGGAGCTGATGGGCGGGCTTCGATGGACTGTCGCCACAGCACCTCTCCGGTATCTTCTGCCAGCATCTGCAGTTGTTCGAACTGCGTGCTGTAGACCAGTACGCCGCGTCGTGAGCCGTCCACAGGCAGGGGAGCAAACGGTGCGCCTGTACCGATGACTCGTCGCCAGCGCGGATCTCCTGTGTCAGCATCCACCGACCAGCAGGAGTCTCGGCCGCAGGTCACCACAAAACGGTTCTGTGATGTCAGATCCGAAGCGGCCTGCGTGCGAAGCGCCGGCGTCAGTGCGGGGAGTTGTTCGAGGGCCGGATCAGCGGGAATCGCATCCCGTGCGAGATCCGTGCGAACCACCAGTTCCTTCTCACGGTTCAGGATGTCCGTCAGCATCTTCAGGACGTCCTTGTCTTCCGCCAGAGTCGGAAATCGCTGAATCAGCTCTTCGCGAGTCCTGATGGCGCCGGCAGTGTCGCCAGCCTGCAGCAGGCTGCTGATTTTTTCGGATGTGGCCTGAAAGGTCAGTTTACGAGCAATCGCTCCTTCAGCCACTCGCTGTCGTTCCGTCAGGCGCTGGAGCCGTGATGCTGGTACGCCATCCGGAGAATACCGCTGCAGCAGGTCGAGGGCTTCCCGGCTGACGACAAGAGCTTCTTCGGACTGCGTGACTTCAGCGACAACAGCGCCGGCGTAGGCCAGTCGATCAGTGTAACGCCGAAGCGTATCCTGCAGCTCACTGAATCCGGGCAGTTCACGACACTCAGACTCCAGCTCTCTGAACTCGGCCATGCCCTTGATGACGTCCGGGGTATCAGTGAGGATAAACTTTTCGACTCGAGTGCGATGGAGGCCGATGCGGGCAGCAGCCGTCGATTCCGTCTTCGGGTATTGTGCGATGAACTGCACGAATCGCGCTTCGGCGTCGAGGTATTTCTGCTGTTCGAGGAATGTTTGGGCGTCCTTCAGCAGGCGTTCTTCGACGTTCCTCTGATTGATGAACCAGAAGATACCGGCCAGCAGGAAGCAGACAATCGTGGTCCCCGTCAGCAGAAGCACTGCCGGGGAGCGGGAGATTTTCTGATCTTCATTTCTGACCGGCCCACCCGTGAGGCGATCGGAAAACGCGGAAAGTCGACCACGCTGCAGCTGCTGTTTCGCTTTTTCAGCCAGTTGCTGCCGGTCTGCTTCCGGGTCGAATTCAGATTTGTCAGAAGATTTGTCTGCCACAGTCTTATCCCGTCAGTATTTTTCCCGTATTGGCTGTTCGATCCGGCAGAGGATTTCTGCCAGCCGGTCCCGCTGGTGGCGGGCCTGCTGCTACCACTCAACAATTCTGTTTCTGACTCGCGTAAAACCTGCCTGAGTTGCTGCGTCAATGACGATAACCCGAGCCTCGTGTGTGGAGTCCGGATGCAGTTCCAGTTCCACATCTGTCACATCCGAACTTGAGCCCTTTTCCTGTTTCAGCAGCTCCAGCAGTTCTCTGAACGTGATGGCTTTTTTGGTTTCCTCGACGTACATGGCATTGTCCGCATCCACCTGCACTTTGACGGCCGACGTTTCGGACTCCTGAGGCACCACAACGGCCGCAGAAACGCCATCGGTATTTTTGGCCGGCGGTACGTCAAAGGCTTTCTGCATACTGAAGGATGCCGTTACCATGAAGAAAATCAGCAGCTGAAAGGTCACGTCCACGGCTGGCGTGAGGTCAATTGCGGCACTGTCTTCCGTGCGTGGCCTGCGGGGCGGCGGATCGTCGTCATCATCTGCTGCGACGGGTACCGGAGCCACCGGTTTTGGTCGTTCCGGTTTGGCCCTGACAGGCTCGGGAGCCGTCTGTGAACCGGCAGATGTTTCGAACGGCAGGTCTCCGCCGTCGTCCAGCCCATCTGCGGATTGCTGATGCTGATTTCGCTGGTGCTGCTGCCGCTCCTGCTCCGCCAGCCGCTCGAGTTCCTCGAGGCGGGGTAACCGAACGAGGTCCAGCGATCGCCCCTGCTTCTGGGCGGCGATGAGGGTTTTGATATCTTCTGAAACTTCATCGGCCGACTGATATCGCAGACCGCGACGCTTGGCCATCATGCGATGCACGAGGCGACACAGGGTCTTGGGGAGTTGCGGGTTGCGTTCATGCAGCGGTGGCGGTGGGTTTTTCAGGTGCTGCATGGCAATCTGCACGGCCGTCGTGCCACGGAACGGGGGTTCTCCGCACAACAGTTGGTAGCAGGTGACTCCGAATGAGTAAATATCTGAGCGGGGGTCAAGTTCCCTGCCGCTGACCTGCTCGGGGCTCATGTACAGTGGCGTGCCCATCGTCACGCCTTCTCTGCCTTCGGTGTTTTCGCCGAGTTGTGCGAGGCCGAAGTCGGCCACCTTCACCTCGCCCTTTTTTGTTACGAGGATATTCTCCGGTTTGATGTCGCGATGCACAATCCCGGCCCGACCGGAAGCCTTGAGAGCCGCAGCGACCTGTCGCATGACATGGAGAACGGATGCCAGATCCAGTTTGCCGCGTTCCCGCATCAGTGTTGCCAGGTCGCTGCCCTGCACGAACTCCTGAGCAATGTAGTGCAGGCCCTGCTCTTCCCCGATCGTGTACACCTGCACGATGTTCGGATGATTCAGGCCGGCTGCCATCATGGCTTCCTGCTTGAACCTGGCCAGCATGTCCTGACCGGAATGTGCCATCAGAGCCGGTTTCATTACCTTCACGGCGACGTAGCGCTGCAGCGATGTCTGCTCGGCCAGATAGACTTCGGCCATGCCGCCGCTGCCCAGCGGTCGCAGCAGGTGGAATTCACCAAGTTTTTTGTCCGTCAGATCACTCATGGCACTGGGAATCTCAAGTGTGTTCCGGCTGTTCTCTGCTGACCCCGCTGATATCGCCGATCAATCGGCATTGCGATTTATTCCCGACGGTCCTGAACGGCGTAGTGAAACCCGACGTTGGGTATTTCCGAGATCATGGTTTCGATTTCACCTGTGAATCGGTTGGGTACCGCACGATCTCCCATGATCATCAGATCGATGCCGTTTGGGCGAGCACCGGCTTCCTCGTTCAGTCGGGCACGAAGTTCTTCCATCGTGATGGGCTTTTTGTCGATTTCCATCACGGGGTCCGTGTTCTTTTCGACAGGTGCCTTGATGACGAGCTTGAATGCGACTTTTGCGAGTTCCGTGGATCCCCCGGACATGGATCTGGGCACGATTGCCGGCGGGTTGCCCTGCATCGTGGATGTCACCATGAAAAAGATCAGCAGCTGAAAGGTCACATCGATCATTGGCGTAATGTCAATCTCTGTGTCTTCGGGTGGCCGCGACTTCTTCTGATACGGTGTGTCGTCTTCCTCTTCTGCTGCCATGATTCTGCTCTGTCACTGACGGGATGCCGGAATCCTGAAAAGCCTGAACCGAGTGCCAGTGAATATCAGCCGCCGGCCCTGGCCTTGGCTTCAGCAAGGCTGTCCAGAAACGTGCCTGTTCCTTCGTCGATGTTCTCCTGCAGTTTCTTGATGCCGTTGGAGGCAGATCCCTGAATGACAATGAGCGGAATCGAAATAGCCATGCCTGCTGCGGTTGTCCAGAGTGCAAAGCTGATGTCTGCGGAAAGTTCCTTGGGGTCGACACCCGTGGCTGCAGCGCCAGCAATCTTGGCAAAGGCATTAATCATCCCCAGAACCGTTCCCAGCAGTCCCAGCTGCGGGGCAGTTTTGATGCTGGTGCCCACCCATGCGTTGGTGCGATCGAGGTTGCCAAGGATGTCGCGTTCAAAGCGTTCGCCAACCATCTGGCGGATCTTCTTCATCGGCAGGTCCCTGGCCTGAATCGCGATGGCGGCAAGTTGTGCAAGCGCTTTGTTCCAGAGTGCCGGATTATCGCACACCTGGAGCGCTGCATCAAAATCACCGCGTTCGAGGCATTCCGTGAGTTCGGTCAGAAATGCCTGTTCGGATGCTGCACCCGGGAATTGCTTCTGCTTGACTCGTCGCACCAGCAGCAGTCCCGCGTACATGCCACCCGCCGCACAGGCGGCAATACCGGCCCAGATCGAGTTTTCGATGATCTTCATGAATGTGGATGGTCCAGCCGCCGGAGCGGCCGCAGCATCCTGAGCGAGGATCCCGATGAAACTGATCAATTCAGAAACACTTGTCATAGCTGAATCCACTTCGCGACTATTTCAGAACCTGACGATCCACGACAAACTCGTAGCCACTGCCCGCCTTGCGGACACGAAAATATGTACGACGGATGGCTGTCGGCTGCTGATTGCCGTAGGCAACCTCGAGCTGCGCCAGCATCTGCTCTGTCGCCTGAGGGTAAAAATGCATGATTATTCCGTTGCTGCCGTCCACGCCGGCGCGCTGAAATAACTCCATGTCCGCCTTAATCCGATCCTGGCTGCCATCCTGCCATTTCAAAAACAGACGTTTTTCCGCATCTCCGGTGCGCACTTCCCGTTTGGTGGGTACCGGACGACTGACATTACTGAGATATGTCAGTCGTGAATCCTCTTTCTCCAGCAAACCCAGTTCGATGCCGAAGAAATCCAGCTGAGCGGCGTAGCTGTCGAGATCACCCTTGTCGGCAAACTCCACAATCCAGCCCTGCTCACGCTTCGCACCGCCACGTCCAGGACCACCACTGCCCAACGGTCGGCCACCCGTGCCATCGGCACTGCCGGGAATGCCTGATGTGTTACGGTCACGATTTTCATTGGGAGCTTCGATGACAGCCGCGTTCTCGGCGATCTCCACAACCTGCTCGAGCACCTCTTCCAGTTGAGTAACGTCAGTTTCCTCGTTGGCCATCGACGGGTCCGGCACAGCGTCCTCAGGTGATTCCACGTTTGGCGTGGCGTCAGGACTACCGTCCTCCCAGCCACCATCCCCCGCCGGCATCAGTTCGACTTTTTTGGAAATCGGAGCGGGCAGCAGATTGGACAACCAGATCATCAGCATGACGAGGAATGTCAGGATCGCAATTAATCCGGAGGTCTGCAGCACAGAAATAGCGACCTCATACCTGGTCAGCTTGATCTGCGGCATTCGCAATCGCGAACTTCCGCCGGATTTGACCGAAGACATGAAAAGATCCTCTGCTGCTGTGATGAGACGGCTGGCTTGTCTAAGGTTGTACAGTAAGAAAGCAGGAAACTCAAAGACTTCGGCCGGTTTGGTGGAGTGGAAAATCGGAAAAGTCTCCTGATGCGGCGTCCTCTGTGCTGCGCGCGATCGTGGTTGTCTGGTCTTAAACTATTGTGGGTTAAGACGATACGGCAGCGCCAGTCCCGGTCACTGCGGTCTTTTGTGAGCCCCGCTCGACTGGCGTACGACTGAAGATATGGTGTGGAAATACGTGCACTTCATGGTCCGTTTTCGGATAGTGACTGAAGGTGGGAGGTACTGTCGTTGGTCTGGAATGCGCTGGGTGTTTGGGTGGTTTGAGTCGTTTGTGTTGTGTGTCCGCGGGGCGGTTGACGGTGGTTGCGGGTTGGGTGCAGGTTTTTTTCCCTGCAGTAGAACTGCGAAGCGGATTATGGCATAATTCATGCTTAGCAAGTGTGAAAACGCTGCGTCGGGTCTGCGGGATTTTCCGACGAATCCTGCCGAGCGGCAGGTTTTGTGTTTTCTGCCTGCCAGGGATGGCTTCAGTGTTCAGGGATGGTTCTGATGAAACTGTCAGTTGTGATTGCTGCCCACAATGAGGCAGAGAATCTGCCGGTACTGCTGCAGGAAATTGCGGTTGCGCTGTCAGATTTCGGGTCGTGGGAAGTGGTCGTTGTCGATGATGGCAGCACTGATGCGACTCAGACGGTGCTGGCGGAGCTGCGGCAAACGATGTTGCCGTTGCGAGTGGTGCGACATCGATTCAGTTGTGGTCAGAGTCAGGCTGTTATGACGGGTGTTGACGTTGCCCGTGGGACCGTGATAGCGACTCTGGACGGGGATGGTCAGAACGATCCGGCGGATCTGCGGGCGATGTATGAGTTGCTGACGGAGGACGCTGGTTGTGGTTTGTGGATGGTTGCTGGTCACCGCCGGAATCGGCGTGATTCGGCGTGGCGAGTTTTCAGTTCGCGTGTTGCGAACGCTGTCCGCAGTCGCATTCTGGGCGATAACACTCCGGATACCGGTTGTGGCATCAAAGTCTTCTATCGTTCGGTTTTTCTGCAGTTGCCGCGATTCAACCATATGCATCGGTTTTTGCCGGCTTTGGTGGTGCGCGGTGGTGGTCGGGTGATATCCGCAGCGGTGAACCACCGTCCGAGGCTGCACGGTCGTTCTCATTACGACACGTTGAGACGTCTGCTGTCGGGGTTGATTGATCTGGTCGGTGTGGCGTGGCTGATTCGTCGAAGTTCGGTGCCGGTGCTGGAACAGCCGGAAGGGGCTGAGAATGAGCGAGAGGTCCTGGATCATCTTCGGTTTGGTCGGCCAAATGGTGTTCATGGGGCGATTCGTCGTTCAGTGGCTTAGCAGTGAGCGACAGGGGCGCAGTGTGATTCCGGTGGCCTTCTGGTACCTGAGTCTGCTGGGAGGCGCCATGTTGCTGGTGTATTCTGTCTACCGCCGGGACCCGGTGTTCATGCTGGGTCAGGGGATGGGCACATTCATCTATCTGCGTAATCTGCAGCTGATTTCCAGAGAGCGTCGTCGGCTGGCCGCGGCTGCGTTGGCTTCTGATATACCGAATGACGGACCGGAAGCCATTGGCCCGGGGGCGTCCACGCCGTTGCGTTCTGCCGGCTGAACGGAAGACAGGCAGATGAAGTTTCCATTGACAGCGATCGGGCTTGCCAGCCTGCTGTGTGCGGGTACGGTTCTGTCGCGACCACTGCTGCCTCCTGATGAGACTCGATATGTGACGGTTGCGTGGGAATCGCTGCAGCGTGGTGATTTTCTGGTTTCGCATCTGAATGGTGAAACGTATGCGCACAAGCCTCCGTTGTTGTTCTGGCTGATCAATCTTGCGTGGGTGCTGTGCGGTGAGAGCGACACTGTGGCACGGAGCGTAGCCCCGCTTGCTGCAGTGTTCAGTGTCTTTCTGACGTGGCGTCTGGGTCTGCGCCTGTGGCCACAGGCGTTTGAACGGGCAGGCATGGCCGCTTTGATCCACACATCGAGTCTGCTGTGGATGTACTTCTCTCCGGTGACGATGTTTGACGCTCTGCTGACTGTGTTTGTGCAGGGCGCGCTGCTGGGGGTTCTGCGGGCTGCCGGAGGTGACAGTCGAGGTTTCTGGCAGGCTGGATTGTGCATGGGGCTGGGTATTCTGTCGAAGGGTCCGGTGCTGCTGGTGTTTGTGCTGCCGGTCATGCTGGCGGGGTCCCTCAACAAGTCCGTCAATCGCTCGCGGCACTGGCTTTTCGGGGTATTCTGCAGTGTGCTGCTGGCGGCTGTGACAGCACTGGCATGGGTGATACCGTCTGCGCTGAGTGGTGGCAGGGCTTATGCGGATGAGTTGTTGTTCGGGCAGACAGCGGGCCGGATGGTGAATTCCTTTGCGCATCGTCAGCCATTCTGGTTTTATGCTGCGGTGCTGCCACCCGGTCTGCTTCCCTGGCTGCTGCTGGGGTCTGTCTGGCGCGGTTTGCGCGGTAGTCTGTCGGATGGCGGCGTCCGCTTTGCGGCTGTCTGGCTGGGGGCGGCTTTCGTGATTCTCAGTGCCGTGAGTGGCAAGCAGCCGTACTACATTCTGCCGGCGATACCAGCGGCTGCTCTGCTGCTGGCGGCTGCAGCGGATCGTGGTAGTCAGCAGCTGCGGGGGTTCGAACTGCTGCCGGTGTTCGGCGGGACTGTGCTGCTGGGGGCAGTCCCGCTGGTGGTTAATGCGATGAAGGTGTTTTCCGGTACCGGACTGCAGGGACTTGTCAACTGGCGTGAATCGCTGGTGTTGATGGCCACCGCGCCGGGTCTGCTGTTGTTTCGCCGCTGTCGTACCGTGGTGGTTGTGACGGCAGTGGCGGTATCAGCAGTGCTGTTTCAGGTGATCCTCGTAAATGCCCTCACGGATACTCTATGGAACGGCTTTGATCTGCGACCGATGGCTGAATTCGTGAGGAATTCGAACAGGCCGGTGGGCTGGTTCGGCGGATATCACGGTCAGTTGAACTATCTGGGTGGATTACAGTTTGTGGCGGAGCTGCGTGGCGAGCCTGATGTGTCGGAGTGGCTGTCTGAGCAGCCGGGCGGAATTCTGATTGTGCGTCTGGCGCGGCCGGAGAGTGAAGTGGAGGCATCGCTGTACGTGCGACTGAGAAGGCATGATCGCGAGGTGGTGGCGGAGGCTGAGCGGGGGATGCTTGCGGAAGAGCTGCGATCGGCGCTGGAGCTGCCGTGTGAGTCGAAGCTGAGCGGAGTCCTGTATGTGCAGTGGGTGCGTTCCGGTCTGCGAGAGCAACCTTACGTGATCGCCGAATTTCGTGAATGAACCGGTGATGCCGGCGGGACCCGGATGCGGGAACCAGCGGTCGGTGAGGTGTCGGACGGCGAAAACTGCAGATTTTCGTCGCCTGCTGGCAGCGGTGATCGCTGCCGGGAAAGCGAACGGCTGAAAAACCGCGGTGCAGGGGCTGAAGACGGCTGCTGCTGCTTTCGTATTTTGACTATGTTTCGCTCGGCCTAGAGAGTTTTTCAGCGATGTTCCCCTGTTTGAGACGTGCAAATGGAAATCCGATTCTTCAATACGCTCACCGGTACCACTGAGGTTTTTCAGCCTGTGCACAGCGACTGCGTGCGAATGTACAGCTGTGGTCCCACAGTGTATGACTTTGCTCACATCGGTAATTTTCGTTCTTTTCTGTTTGCGGATCTGATCCGTCGCACACTGGAGTTTTTCGGGCACCGTGTGCATCACGTGATGAATATCACGGATGTCGGTCATATGACGGATGACGCCAGTGCAGACGGGGGTGGCGAAGACAAGATGCAGGCTGCTGCGCGGCGTATGAAGGAGGACAAGAAGTCGGGCCGTGTGCCCGAGGGTGCTGTGCAGAATCCGGACGATCCCTATCAGATTGCAAAGTACTTTACAGACGCATTTCTGGAGGACGCTCGGACGCTGGGTGTGCGGGTCGCATTTGAGTATCCGGACAACGTGCTGCAGGCGACGCAGCATATTGATGCGATGCTGGAGATGATCGGGCAGCTGATTGAGCGCGGGCATGCTTATGTGGGCCCGGACGGAGTGGTTTATTACAGCGTGGAGAGTTTTCCGGCTTATGGTCGACTGAGCGGGAATACGCTGGACCGTCTGATGACGGGTGCAGGTGGCCGAGTCAGCGAGCATAACCAGGCGAATAAACGGCATCCGGCCGATTTTATGCTCTGGAAGCCTGATTCGTCACACATCATGAAATGGGATTCGCCATGGGGTGCCGGGTATCCTGGCTGGCACATTGAATGCTCATGCATGGCTCGCAGGAGACTGGGCCGCGACGTTATCGATATTCATACTGGTGGGGAGGATCTGATTTTTCCGCATCATGAGTGTGAAATTGCTCAGACATGCGGTGCGACGGGTGAAAGTACATTTGCCAGATTCTGGATGCACGCGCGATTCCTGCTGGTGGAAGGTGAGAAGATGTCCAAGAGTCGTGGCAACTTTTACACGGTTCGCGACGTGCTTCAGGGGCGAGTGCGGGACGACAAGGGGCAGCCGACCGGGGTTTCGGTGCATCCGGCGGTGCTGCGTCTGGAACTGCTGAAGTCGCATTATCGGGGCAACATGAACTTTACTCACAAGGGGTTGATTGATTCGGCCGGTGTGGTGCGGCGACTGACTGAGTTTCGTGCGCGTCTGGAGGCTGCCAGTGGCGGACATACGGAACCGGTGGATCTTTCGCACCCGGTCCTGCATGCGTTTGCCGCTGCACTGGCGGATGACCTGAATATCGCCGGGGCATTGGGGGCGATTCTGCCCTGGGCGGCAACGACACCTGCGGATCCGGCGGTGGCACTGGGTGTTCTGGAGCGGGTGAATGAGGTACTGGCGGTGGCACCACTGGCAGCGGTCCACGGCGGGGGTCAGGTAACGGACGAACAGGCGGAAATTCGGCAGCTTTGCAGTGACCTGGACGATGCGCGAAAGCGAAAGGATTTTGGTGCGGCCGACCAGATTCGGGGACAGATTCAGAAGCGAGGCTATGATGTAAAGACGTCTCCGACCGGAACCATTGCAGAGAAACGCCTCGCCTGATCTCTGCGGCTGTCCGGCGATTGTGCTGACTGTTGCGGGGTGCAGGAGTTGTTGAGTGACTGCGGAACTGATTGTGGCAACGGCGGCTGCGGCCGCTGTCTGGGCTCTGGCAATCTGGCTGCTGAGTCTGGCAGTTGGTCGGTACTGCATCGTGGACGCGTTCTGGGGTCCTGGGTTTGCTGTGACGGGGTTGACGGCGGTCGTGGTTCGCGGCTGGCCTGACGTGCGTGGCGTGCACCAGCTGCTGCTGGGTCTGGTGCTGATCTGGGCGGTTCGACTGGGGGTGCATCTTGGTCTGAGAATCCTGCGGGATCCCCACGAAGACCGCCGTTATGCTGCGATTCGGGACGGTCATCAGCCGGGCTTCTGGTGGAAGAGCCTGTTTCTTGTGTTCCTGCTGCAGGCTGTCATTCTGTGGTTTGTGGGCCTGCCGGTGGTGTCGGCGCTGGGTGGGGGTGCCGCGCGCAGTCAGGGTGCTGTCGTTGGCGGACTGCTGTTGTGGCTGCTGGGTCTGTTCTTTGAGTCCGTGGGGGACTGGCAACTGGCTCGTTTTCGGTCCTGCCCTGAGAATCGCGGACAGGTGCTGCAGACAGGCCTTTGGCGTCTGACTCGCCATCCGAATTACTTCGGGGATTTCTGTGTGTGGTGGGGACTCTGGCTGGTGGCAGTGGGCTGTGGTGCTCCGTTCTGGACAGTGCTGTCGCCGCTGGCGATGGCTTTTTTTCTGATGCGTGTATCCGGAGTGCCGATGCTGGAGCGTGATATCAGTTTGCGACGTCCGGGATATGCAGAGTATGTGCGGCGGACGAACGCATTTTTCCCGGGTCCGCCGCGGCGTGGTGAATCCGGCTGAAATCCGCCACGTGCGGTTCAGGTGCGGCTTTTGCTGGTGGAAGTGGGGGAGCCCGTTGTCACTCGATGGCTGCGGCTTTGGCGAGGTCGTCGTCCCTGCCTGCGACAATCAGGGCATCGGATTCCTTCAGCACGGTATCCGGGTCGGATGCGAACGACATACGATCGGACAGCACATCGTGGATCGCCACCACAGTGATGCCGAAGTTCTGTCGAAGTCCCAGAGATCGCAGGGTTTTTCCGTTCCAGCTGGCCGGGACTCCCATTTCCTGAATACTGAAGCCCGTGCCGATGGATACGTAGTTGAGGAGTCCCGAGCCAGACATGCGTTTGCCGAGGCTGATGGCGGACTCGCGTTCGGGGAAAATGGTTTCCGAGACCCCCAGTCTTTCCATGACTCGAGCATGATCCCGTGAGATGACCTTGACGTAGACATCGCGAACTCCGAGGTCGTGCAGCACCATGGTGGTGAGGATGCTGGCAGTGATGTCGTCACCGGTGCTGACGACGGCAGCATCGGCTCCACGTACTCCCAGCCGTTCCATGACCTGAATGCTGCGAGCATCTCCGACGGCAGCGCGAGTGGAGTATGGCGCGATGCGGTCCACGGCATTTTCGTTCGTATCAATGGCAATTACTTCGTGCCGCTGACTGAACAGAGCTTCCGCGACGCTGGATCCGAAGTTTCCCAGTCCGACAACCACAAATCGTTTCATGATTTACCCCACAACAACATCTTCGTTTGCATAGCGAAACTCATTTGCGCCCTTCTGCGGAATGGTCAGTGCGGCAGCCACGGTCAACGGACCGACGCGTCCGAAGAACATGAGCAGGATTGAAATGCATTTGCCGACGGCCGTGAGACCGGGGGTGATGCCCATGCTGAGTCCGACGGTGTTGAAAGCACTGATGGCTTCAAACATGCACACTCGCAGGTCACTGCCACCTTCTGCGATATGCTGTTCGGAAATTGTCAGCAGCAGGATGCCAAAAACCGTGACAGCCATGGTAATTGTGAACAGACCGACGGCACGGGAAGTGGTGGCTTCGGGGATGGTTCGATACCAGACCGTGGTGGTCTCGCGACCGCGGAGGCGAGAGGCTGCCATGAGAAAGATCAGCGCTACGGTTGTGGTCTTGAGTCCTCCGGCGGTCGATCCGGGAGAGCCACCAATCATCATCAGCAGCATGGTAACGAAGTTGCTGCTGTCTGCTGCCTGGTTGTAGTCGATGGAGTTGAAGCCGGCGGTGCGAGCCGTGACGCTCATGAACAGTCCATTGATCAGGCGATCAGACAAGGGAAGTCCGGCGAGGGTATTGTCCCATTCGAGCAGCGTCAGCAGAGCCCAGCCCAGCAGCAGCAGCACTGCCGTCGTGACGAGGATGATGCGGGATTGAACGGACATCCGGAAAGCGCGGCGTTTTCTGCGTGAACGCAGTGACTGCAGGATTTCCTCGTGGGTCAGGAATCCGAGGCCACCGAGGACAATCAGGGCTGAGATGGTGAGCAGCGTACCGGGAGACTGCTGGAAGTCGATCAGATTGGAGGTGAAGGTGGAGAAACCGGCGTTGCAGAAGGCGCTGATGGAGTGGAAGACGGCGGGCCAGATCGCCTGCCACCAACCCAGTGAGCTGCCCCACAGCAGGTACAGAACGAGTGCACCGGCAGCCTCAATAACAATGGTATAGCGGATGATATTCCGAGTGATCTGGCCTGGCGTCAGATGGGGGGCAGCATCGGCCGTGAAAATGCACAGGGACTCTTCGCGGATGGACATGCGACGTCCGAGTGCAGTGATGATGAGGCTGGTGAAAGTGAGGATACCGAGGCCACCGAACTGGACCAGCATGACAAGCCAGGCCTGGCCGGCAAAGGTCAGTCTGGTGCCGGGGTCCACGACAGCAAGACCGGTGACACAGACAGCACTGGTGGACATGAAAATGGAGTCGACCCAGGACAGTGGCTGGCCGACGGAAATTCCCGGCAACAGTCTGAGACCGGCGGCACCGGCCAGAATCAGCACGGCGAAGGAGGCTGTGAAGAGTTGGGGAGGGGTGAGTTTCTGCCAGAAACTCTGCCGGGCGTTCTGAGACAATTCCCAGCGCGACCAGGCGTTCGGGCGGTACATAAACGATTCACTGAAGGGCCAGCAGAGACTGCCATCGTGGTCAGCCAACTGCGGAAGCGAAGTTCTGCGCCGGAACCGATCCTGCCCGGGTGGGGAAATTCTTACCGATGGCAGCTGAAAAATAAAGTCCGGCAGATTCTCTGCCGGGAATTTCGGACGGGTTCGGGGAAATGTGTGTTTTTTGCGATGTGTGAGGGGAATTACGCGGGTGTTGTGGGTTGGTGTGGCACTGTGCAGCTGACATTTCGCTGCTTTTCGGATATTCTGGGCGAGCGGAGCTGCAGAGTATTCTGATCCAGCCTGCCTGTCTGTTGTGTTGCATTCTGCCGTTTTCGTTTCGGAAGCTTTCAGTTATGTCCGCGTGTCCGATTCAGGAGATTCTTCAGCCGCTGCAGTCGCTGCGATTGATTGATCCGCATACTCATATCAATCCGCATCAGGCTGCTTCGCGGACTCTGGCAGACATTCTGGGGTATCACTACTACACCGAACTGGCTCACTCGGCGGGTCTGGCTAAGGAGCAGATTGAGGAGCCCGGCCTGGATCCTCGCGAGAAGGTGCGGCGGCTTGTTCCATGGCTGCAGCACGTGGAGAATACAGCACAGTACAGCTGGCTGCTGGAGATGAGTCAGCAGTTGTTTGGATTTGCGGATGATCGGATCACCGAGTCAAACTGGGAGTCACTGTACGACGCTTCGCTGCGGTGCATGTCTGCGCCGGACTGGGAGCAGCAGGTGCTGCAGAAATCCGGCCTCGATCAGGTTTACCTGACAAATGATTTTGATGATCCGCTGCAGGGATTTGACACGTCATATTACGTTCCCTGCCTGCGAACGGATGATCTGGTGTTTCATCTGACAAAGCCGACTGTGCAGCAGCGTCTGCAGGCGGCCACCGGTATTGCGGTAACGGACGCGACATCACTGCGGGATGCGGTTGGGCGTTTGTTTCAGCATTTCACCGCGAATAACGCTCGTGCATGTGCCATCTCGCTGCCACCCTCCTTTTCTCCGGCCTCGGTCTCGTCGGTGGTGGCCAGTCAACTGGTGGCGAAGTCGTTTTCCGGTGCCGAACTGACCGCTGAAGAACAATCACGGCTGAGTCAGTTTGTCTTCTGGATGCTGGCTGAATTCTGTGATCAGCATGAGCTGCCGTTTGATCTGATGATCGGTGTGAATCGCAGGGTGTACGAGCAGGGAGTCTATCAGGGTCAGGATCTGTTTGATTCCCGCGTGTCGCTGGTGCAGTATCGCGAGTTGTTCAATGCGTTTCCGGGTGTGGTCTTTCCGGTCTCGGTGCTGGCTGAGACCAGCAACCAGGAACTGGTGAGTTTTGCATGGATTTTCCCGAACGTGATCACGTGCGGGCACTGGTGGTATTCAAATATTCCGGTGTATATCGAGCGGGACACGCGGGCTCGGCTGCAGGCTGTTCCGGCAGGCAAGCAGGTGGGCTACTACAGCGACATGTACAAGCTGGAGTTTGCATTGCCGAAGTTTGCGATGTATCGTCGCATTCTTGCGAAGGTGCTGGCCGAGGACTTTGTGGGTGGTCGTGGCTGGAGTGTCGAGCGAGCGGTGGAACTGGGCAGTCGGTTGCTGCGGGGGAATGTTGAGTCGATCTTTGGTGGCATTCAGCGCTGAGGCGTGTGCTGAGGCGAATTCATGGTCTCTGGCGAAGGTGTCTGTTTATGCCCAGGATTGTCGTGCTGCTGAACGAGGAGACTTCGTTCGAACTGACTCGCTTTCCGGCCGTGCTTGGGCGCAGTCCTGACTGCGACATCCAGGTGGACAATGCGCAGGTGTCTCGTCGGCATGCGCAGATTCTTGAGCAGAACGGGCAGTATTTTGTGGAGTGTCTGGGAGCGGCCAACAGGACGGCCCTGAACGGCAAACTGCTGGAACTCAGGGAACGCAGTGCGGTACCTCTGCAGCACAATGACCGCATCAAACTGGGCCCGGTGCGTCTGCGTTTTGAGTCGGAGGCGGCTGAGCCTGAGCCGATGGCTGTCACATCGGACGGGTTTGAGCTGTCGGAAAACAGTTCTGCCACCATCATGGGCAGTTCGGCGGCACGTGGATTTGGTGTCTTTGAAGTGCGTCCGGAGGAAAAGCTTCGTGGCATTCTGAAGATCAACCAGTCCCTTGCCGGTCAGGTTGAGCTTTCAGAAATCGCACCCAGAATTCTGGATGTGCTGTTCGATATTTTTCCTCAGGCTGATCGTGGCACAATTCAGATTCGTCTGGCCGGGTCTGAGCGACTGGTGCCGGTAGCTCAGAAACGGCGGGCGGAGAGTGACGACGAGTCCGTGCGGCTGAGCAGGACCATTCTGATGAAGGTGCTGGATGAGAAGATTGGAATTCTTTCTGCGGACGCTGCCAACGATGCTCGATTCAGTGCCAGTGAGTCCATTTCCAGTCTGAAGCTGCATTCGATGATGTGTGTGCCGATGCTGGACCTGCAGGGACGTCCGTTCGGTGTCATCAACCTGGATACTCAGAATCCGATGAAGCGTTTCACGGATGAGGATCTGGAACTGCTGCTGGCAGTGGCCAGTCAGGCGGCAAACGCGTATGAAAACGTGCGACTGCTCAAGAGTCATCTCGAAAAGCAGAAGCAGGATGAGGAAATGAAGATTGCTCGCTCTGTGCAGAAGGCGCTGCTGCCTGAGGTTCTGCCGGAGGTACCGGGCTGGTATTTTTATGCTTCGTATGATGCGGCTCAGGCTGTCGGGGGCGACTATTACGACTGTTTCATGATTGGTGAGCACAGGATCTGTGTGTCGTTCGGCGACGTTGCCGGCAAGGGTGTACCGGGTGCACTGATCATGTCTCGTATTTCCAGCGTGGTGCAGAACACCATGAGTTTTACCGACGACGTCTCGGTCGCAATCAGCCGCATCAATCGTCACATGTGTCACAACATGGTGGCCGGGCGTTTCGTGACCTACACTCTGGCTGTCGTGGACCTGCAGTCGAATCGAATTTCGATGGTGAATGCCGGTCATTATCCGCCGCTGGTTCGCAGGGCTGACGGGACCGTTGAGGAGTTTGCCGGTGGGCAGATCGGGATTCCGATCGGGATCATGGACGACTACGAGTACGACGTTGTGGAGCGGGATATTGAGCCGGGAGATCTGTTTCTGCTGCGGACAGACGGCGTCGATGAGGCGATGGCACCGGACGGATCACTTTACACGACCGAGAAGGTTCTTGAGTTTGTCAGGAAGGGGATTGTGGACACGTCGCAGCTGGGGCGTGATCTTCTGACCGATGTGCGGAAGCATGCCAATGGACGGTCTCAGAATGACGACATTGCGATCATGACGTTTGGCCGTCTTCCCTGACGGGGCACCGCAGAGTCACTGCTTGCTGGCAGTGGATGCCTTTTCTGTGGCCTCATCCAGCCTGCGATACATGGGCAGGTGTCTGTAGTAAACTTCGAGGGTCAGTACACTGAGAGCGGTTTGGTAGATGCGGCCACCACCATTGCCGTGGGGATCAGTGACATCCCAACTGCCGGCTCCGGGGCCGTTTCTGACCTGAGTTGTGACCAGTTGTTCGCGCATCTTCAGGTTCCACTGTTCCCACAGTTCCCCGCCCCAGTGATGCAGCACCTGTGTTGCGTAGTAGTTGTAGTACATATTTTCCCGGCTGGGGCCGACATTTGCCAGGTGCTGAACACCGGCCTGCAGTTCCGGGCGGTCCCGTCGCCAGCCCATGTACATCTGGCAGAGCAGTCCGACGGCTGTCATGGTTTCTGTGGGACCACCGCGGGGCATATAGGCGTAGCGGGCTCCGTTTTCGACGGAAACTGATCGCAGGAACGCGCGGGCGTCCTGCATGGTGTCAGCAGCCACGGAGATGCGATTGGCTTTGGCGCTCTGCAGTGCCATGATCTGCCAGCCTGTGACGGAGGTGTCTCCGGGCTGGTTTGGTGTGTAACGCCAGCCCCCCCCAAGGCGGTCCTGGGATCTTTCAACGAAGCGAATGGCGCTGGTGGCAGCGCGTTTGAGTGTGCGGTCTTTGGGAGTCAGTGCGGCGGCTTCGCAGAGGCAGATTGTTGCGATTCCCTGCACGTAGAGTCCGGAGTTACCCTGGGCTGTACCGCGGAGATCGAGCCCTGACGATGTGGTTTCCGCTTTGCTGAGGAGCCAGTTGAGTCCGCGTGCGACGGTTTCCTGATATTCCCCTTTGATTTCGTGAGTGTGTCCACCGCCGAGAAATGTCAGCAGGGCCAGTGAAGTGGCTCCCATCGGCGTTGCCTGCAGTGTGCCACCCTGCCCTGCACCGCCGACTTCTTCGAAACTCCAGGATCCGTCCTGTTTCTGGATTTTCTGCAGCCACGTAAGTCCTGCATTGACTGCTCGTTCACTGTCTGCGCTGCCGCCGAATTTTTTGACTGCTGCCCGGCGACCTGCCTCGGACCTGCCACCGAACTCGCCGCGTATCACCGGGATCTCAGACAGGTCCTGCAGATCATCCACAGGCAGCGTCAGATCCTCGGGCCGCGGCGAATTCAGGTTCATCCGCTGAGTGCCGCGGTCCAGTTCCGACAGCATCTGCTTCATGGTGCTGTCGACCCGCAGGTCCTGCATTGAATCCGGCTGGACAATCCGGGGGATATCCTCAGCCTGAACATCCTCAGCGGGATCTTCAGCGACACCCAGCAGTCGCAGGACACCATCGGTGGCGACGTCCGGCATCATCCAGGTGGCGAACAGCAGACCGACCAGCAGGTGCACGGCGAAACTGATCAGCACCGTGGAGATTTCGCGTCGTCGATTTTTCAGCAGGTCTGGTAAATCCACGCGGACGAACTGCCGGAGTTTTGCAACATGAGCAGCGAGGCTGACGGCCCATGCCGGTGGCCGACGACGGCGACCAGTGGGCCGGCCCGGTGCCTGCGAGGGCCGGGGTGCCGCAGCAGCCTGACCGGCGTCAGCAACTTTCTGAGTGTCGCTGGCGTTCTGTTTATCACTGCTGCTGTCAGTCTGTTCCGCCATTACAGGCTCACGGGAGGCACAGAAACCGCTTCAGGGAACTGCAGATGGTGCCGCAGCACCTGACTTCGCACTGCCGACAGTGTGGAGCGGTGCACATTACAACATTGACGACGGTTCAGGGCAAGTGTCGGGCCTGCGTCAGGGCTGGATCGCGGCCCAGATCCGCAGCTGTTCGCGGTTGATTTTGACATTGTGCCGCGTGTCGACCGGAAATGACCGGTGGAAAAGCACACGTTGGATGGAGGCGGTAAGCGGGTTTGCGGCTGCGATTGCGAGCAGTTCTGCTGTCAGTCGGTTGGCCGCTGCCGGCGTGTCCGGAAACTGACCTCCTTCAGGTTCCACAACAATCAGCGGGCGTTCATCACCGACCGGGCCAAGTCCAATCAGAGCCGAACGATAGATCTGAGGGTGCTGGTCAAAAATTGCTTCGCAGCAGACTGAGTACATCGGTCCGGCTGCTGTGTGGACAATATGTGCGCGGCGTCCGCAGAACCAGAGTCGCTGCTGTTCGTCGAGGAATCCGACGTCTCCCATGCGGTGCCAGAAAGTCTCGCCATCCGAAATTTTTGCGGCAGCAGTTGCTTCCGGCCGGCGGAAGTATTCACGTGTCGCTGCCGGACTGCGGACGATGATTTCACCGATTTCACCGGGTGGCAGCTGTTCAGCCTGGCAGATGTTCGGGATGACCGCATCGGTGGCTCGGATAATCCGCACCTCTACTCCCGCAAACACTCGGCCAACACAGGTCCCGCGTCCGCTGGCTGATTGAGGAGCAGTTTCGGCGAGGATTTCGCGTCCACCGATCGATGCTACCGGCAGGCATTCCGTTGCTCCGTAGGGGGTATGGATATCGGCATCCGGACGCAGCATCGCGGTGATCCGACGAATCACGTGCAACGGTACGGGGGCTCCCGCCGAAAGGACTCGGTTCAAACGCTCGATGCGAATTCCGAACTGCTCGCAGTGGCGTCCTGTACGATTCCACATGGCTGGCGATCCGTAGGCCTGTGTGGCGCGCTGCGTGCTGAGTCCCTCGAGAATTCTGAGAGGATCGACGGCGGCCGGACGCGCAGGGTCCATTTCGGGGATTACCGTTGTAACCTGCATTGCCAGATTGAACAACGCGAAGAGCGGAAATCCGGGCAGGTCTGTTTCCCCCGGAGCGATACCGTAGAAGCTGCGGATCAGGTCCACCTGAGCATTGAACATGCCGTGTTCGAAAACAACACCTTTGGGTGGGCCTGTGCTGCCACTGGTAAAGATGATGGCTGCCGGATCGGTAGCAAGTGTCTGCGGGAGCGCTGCTGAGTCTGCCATACTGCCGCGCTGCAGCAGGCCATCCAGTGATTCCAGCCATGGCAGGTTCCGTGAGCCGACGCTGACATTCAGGCGGGCCCTGCGGTACCGCCACGGCATCAGGCTGCGAATCAGATGCACCAGCGGGATGGCAATGAATCCGTCCGGATCGGTTTCGTCGAGACATTTAAGCAGGCTGCCCCGGCCCATTCCGGGGTCGATCAGTACACAGATGGCGCCGGTACGAAAAACGGCAAAGACCAGAGCAATAAATTCAATTGACGGCCTGACCATCAGCACCATGCGTTGTCCAGGGCGGACTCCGAGGCTGATCAGTCCGCGAGTGAGCTGGTCCACTTCGGCGTCGAGTTGTGCGAAGGAGACCTGGGTCCATGCCGTGCGTCCCCGGTGGTCTCGGCAGGCCGGAAATATCACGGCAGGCTGGTCGGGGACGATGCTGGCGGAGCAGCGAAGTCGGTCAGCGATGTTCAGCGGTGTGGACATGATTTCCAGTTCCCGTCGAGTTTCCACGGACCGGCTGGGGTAACTGCTCAATTGAACTTTGCGGTATCCTGGCAGAAAACGTGCGAGTCTGCATCGCTGCCGTGGTGGACGTAAGGTTGGTTTGTGAGTCCTGTTGAAGGGATAAGCGGGAGTTTGTCGGCGGGGCGGACTCTGCAGGATCTGCCGAATACCCAAAACAGGGCTGCCTTCCTCCCGGCCTCCGGCATTTTCTGCCGAAACCCTGTGACTGCCGGCACCTGGTTCGTGACGATGCAATTGAAAATCCTGCCTGGATTTGCTGGAAGGGAATCCGGTTTTCAGTGGGGACAGTCGACCAACAGCAGGTCGATTTTCCGGCCGGTGACATTCGATAACCACTGCAGAGACGGACTGGCAGTGGTTTCGCGAACCTGAGGCTTCCGCAAAGATGGCGAATACTACAAACGACCGCTCTGATCGTCGCTGGAACACGGCTGCAGTAATTGCAGTCAGTGCATCAGCACTGTTTGCATTTTCCGCTTTCGACCCGGTTCCGGCCGGGGAAGATCCGGTTCGGACGGTGGTGGTCAGTGATGTGCAGTCTGATGCCGTATCCGATGTGCCACTGCCAGCGGATGCCGGCGGCGCTGTACCCCGCAGTCTGGACGTTCAGGCTGCTGCATCTCTCGGCCCGGTCACAACACTGAGCCAGGAAGAGTCGCTGAAGTTTGCCCTGCTGTTGCTGGAGGATGGTGCCCGATTTCTGAGGAATCAGGATCAGTACACCGTGACCTTTCACAAGCGTGAACGTATCGGCGGTGACCTGCGTCAGCAGGAAGATATCGATATGAAGGTTCGGCACCTGCCCGTGTTCAGTGTGCACATGAAGTGGAAAACGGTAAAGGTCGGTCAGCAGGTGGTTTACAATGTGGAGGCCAGTCCGGACAGGATGTGGGTGAAGTTTGGCGGTGCCCGAGCACTTCTGCCGGCTGTGAAGATTGATCCCACCGGGGATATGGCCATGCGTGAAACCCGTCACCCTGTGACGCAGGCCGGGATTCTGGCAATGGCTGAGCGGATTATTGCCCATCGCCGGGATGAACTGGAGGGCAGGGTTCCGGTGGTTTGCATTCGTACTCAGGATGGCGTGGTTGATGACCGTCCCTGTTACTGTTTCGAGTTCCGCTACCAGTCAAGAGATACCAGTCCGGTTTACCGCATCAGCCGAATCATGATCGACACGCGGTATCACATTCCACTTCGAGCGGTGAACCACACGTGGAGCAGCGACGAGCAGGTCAGTGCTGAAAGTCCTGCGGAAGAGACCCTGATTGAAGAGTACATGTTTTCACGATTCAATTTCGGTGTACAACTGGCTGCGGAGGAATTCGCTCCAAAGTTTAATCGATCACGGAATTGAACGGATCGCGGCAGACTTCGAGTTGCTGGCCCCGCTGCGGTAATTACCCCGGCGGGGCCGTTCGATTCACGCGGCTCTGCTGGTCCTGACAACAGTCGTGCGGGCAGGCTGGTTTCCGTACCATTGCAGCAGCCCGAGCAGTTTCGCTCGCTGCTCGGAATCCGCACCGGAAGACAACAGTCGCTGCAGCACCGGAATGGTCGCACGGTTGATCAGCGGACGCAGCCATCCTGCAAACTCCACACGCTGACCCGTGGCCACTTTTTCAAAGCCCATCCCCGTCTTGAACTGATCGAGTGATTCAAGGCCGGCCTGAATTGACTGATAGCCATAGCTGACGGCGCGGATGTCGCCCTGTCGCAGTCTGGTGTGCAGATACTGGTAGATCAGGGCGTTGTTCGGATATGACTCGAGATACTGCAGCGACGATCTGACGATCAGCAGGTTGGAGACATCCTCAATCACAAATGCTGCGAGGCAGGCTGCCATGCGTCCGTCCACAAATGCAGCCCACGCCTCCGCCCCGCTGGTCTTCGCGGCCTCGGCATAGTAACGCTTCCAGGTCTGCTCGAGGTCATCTGGCACACTGCGACCCTGACGCTGCAGGGTGTCGGCGTGCAGGGCGATGGAGTCTCTGGCAAGATCTGCAAAATCCACCTGTCGCACCACACACGATTCCAGACCGCGTCGCACCTGAGTCCTGGTACGGCTGCGGAGATTCGGAAAGTCGTAATTCGGATCCTGACACATCACACGAAAACTGGCCGTGCCCTGTTCCTCCGGACAACCGTATCGCACCACCAGTCCGTCCAGTCCCAGCACAGCAGCACTATCGACGTCACAGGCGTCGACGCTGCGATGAAAAGGGAATGAGGTGTAAACCCGATTCTGAACGTTGAACCACCAGAGACCGGCTGAGCACCGGACACGATGTCCCATTCGCTCGAGAAAACCGGCGTAATGTTCAGGACTGACAGACATCCCTGCACCGCCCCTCTCGACACTGCAAAACTGCAAACCGCATAAACCGGTAATCTAGTCTGAATTGTCAGTTGGGCTCAATACTGACCGCCAGTGACAAAGGTCGTTTTATGGTGGAGAGCGGAGATTCAGCAGTGGAAAACCCCGGTGTTTTGGGAGGATGGGGCCGGGCAGGAATGTCCGGGCTGCATGTTTGTCGTCAGTGTAAATACAGACCGCTCTACGGGTGATTTTTGCCCTGTCCTGCCTGTTCATATTCATTCACAATCGCCTGATAGACAGACCGAGCGTGCTGATATGCGGCTTCCGCCGCCGGACGCTCATTCTCGCGGATCCTTTCCCGCTTGGAATTCCAGCAGACATCCACTGCCTGCAGGCACCACTCCGCACTGTCACGGCCCCCACGAACCGGCCGACCGGCCGTGTGCACGAAGACGGGATTCGTGTGTACGGAGGGAAGTATTCGCACGGCAATCCAGCTCGATCCCTGCAGTTTCACGGGAATCCTGAATGACTCCGTGTGCCCGTCTGCTGTCAATTCGCGAACTGCGACCGCAATGCCGTTCACGATGATTTCCACCGGGACCTTGCGGGAACTTCCAATACGACAGCGCTCGATGTGCCAGTAAGGCTTGTCGTCAAGCCGGCGGTTTCTGATCGACTCTGTCAACTCTCCAGGCTCGGGTTCCAGCAGTGCGGCAGCGTCAAAAGTCACGTCCACCTCGCCCGGTTCCGCCAGATCCAGCCGGCTCACTCCAGTCGCGGTACGCTCCCCAACTCCCACACCATTCACCCGCAGATCGAGAATATGGCTGAGCCCATCGCCACAGTAGCTGCGACCATCCCGCAGTCCCTCGACCCATTCGTCGTAGGTTAATTCGCCGGACTTTGGCAGGCTGACGTAGACCCGTCCAAGTCCGACTCGGTCACCGTAAATGCAGGGGAAATCGGTTTCCCCGCTGATGCGAGTCGTCATGCCGCAGTTCAGCGTGTGATACCAGACATTCAGTTCCCAGATGGCCGGAGTATCAACAGCGGAGATAAAGTCGCAGGCACCATGAGTTGTTGTCACCACAAACTCGTTGGCCCCGATGCCGTCAAACTTCGGCATGGCGGGATCCGGCAGTCGGGATGCTGCCCTGCCCTGCCAGCCACGCGGTGCGCCGCCCCAGGGCTGACCATGGAACTGCCGACTGCCGTCCGGCATTTCGTCCGGAAGTGCCAGTCCCCAGCCACTGTGACTGTAGCCCACGACACCCCCCTGTTCCCGTCCCCATTGGAGCACGGGGAGAGTCCAGCTGGGCCACTGCTCGAGCCGAGTCGTACCGGGAAAGTCATCCTCCCTCAGCTTCAGCAGACACAGATGACCGGCGTGAGATGAGGGAAATCCACTCACCTCCACGTCGTAACGCATGAGAGTTCCCTGTTTTGACAACTGCGACACGGCACCATCAAAGAACTGCTTCTGAGTGTACCAGCAGGGGCCCCAGCTGAGCACACAGCCGACATTCAGGTCTTCACCCTGGATGTGTCGCAGCATGTCTTCAGGCCCAACACCCTCGGTTGGGCTGTCATAGTGAGCACAGCCTGCGGCGTGCACATGGTGGTCTCCTGAAAACCAGCCTCGTTCGGCGATATGAATCCAGCGTTTCAACTGCACTGAAATTTCATGAGTCTCCGCGGCAGGCACCGTGACGGCAAGTCGCTGAGGCACGTATTCGGGCCCCCGATTCACCACGAAACTGTATTCGCCGGGCGGCAGTGATACGGATTCGCCGTCTGCGCGATAGATCTGATCGTGAAAGAAGAAGTCGGGTGCCAGCCGGCGTGATGGCAGTGGATAGACTCTGTTCAACTGGTCGCGAATCACGAAACTGGCTGTGGTGGGCTGGCCGTCTGTGTCATGAACCCGCAGCACAACACGAGTGGCAGGCAGGCATTTGAACAGCACCGGCAAGGCACTGCGGAAGCCCAGATCCTGAGTTCCCGCACCAATGTGAAAGCTGAGCAGAGCCTCGCGCTGACCGGCGTCACGACTGAACAGCAGCACGACACGGTATTCGACTGCCAGTCCGGAAAGGTTGGGCTTCAGGGGCTCGCGCTGAAGTACAGACAGATCAAGGAATCGATCGGGAATCTCGTCCGGATTAACCAGTTTTTCCTTCGTCCGGGGCTCTTCGCGAGCCCCGCGTCCCTGCTGATACATCGGCAGCGCATTCGGGCTTTCCAGTTGCAGCGGTGGATTGATGCCGGCTTCATTGTGGACCTTGACCAGAAAAGCACGCCACCCCTGCTGCATGAGTTCCCTGCGGACCGGTCCCTCCGTGACCTTCACTCGGCTTTCCGGGTTGATATTGATCATCGCGAGGCACAGCGGGTCAAGCACCTGCTGCACCGCCGTGACTGCGGAACGGTCGTCCGGCATGGCCATGGCTGCATCCAGTGCCGCCACCACCTCCGGCTCCAAAGGTGCTCCTGCAAAGGCCAGCGCCTCCGTCAGTCTGCGAATCGAGGCCATCAGAGGCTGGCGCTCAACTTCGGGTATCACCGATATTTCCTGAGACAGTCCCTCTCCGGCACCACAGAAGACGACGGCCAGCAGCAAAAAACCGTACCAGCCGGTTTGCAGAAACGTTCGCATACGTCGACTCCCGCAGCGGACTGCGTTGTCTGCGGGTAGGTAACCTGCCACTCAGGATGCCGAGCACACCAGCAGAAACAGCCATGGCGCAGGATATTCTGGCGGGAAATCACTGCCGAGTCGAGCGTGCGGAGGGCCGTAATCAGGACAGCGGAATGGGCCAGTTCCAGCCAGCCGAGAAACCTCCGTCCACGTACAGCGTCTGGCCTGTCATGAAGGCAGATGCACGTGATGCCAGAAACACCGCGGTTCCTGCCATGTCAGCCGGCACACCCAGACGTCCCAGAGGCGCATTAGCCAGGTTCCACGCCTGCATGCCTTCGTCAGACCACAGTCCTCGGGTCAGGTCCGTCAGGACAAAACCAGGCGCGAGACTGTTGACGCGGATGCCATGCCGACCCCATTCGAGTGCCAGACCGCGGGTCATTCCCTGCATTCCGAATTTGCTCATAGCGTACGGCAGGACCGCTTTCAGCGGCATCCACGTGTTCAGAGATTCAATATTGATCTGTACCCCGCCACCACCGCGTTCAATCATATGCCGACCGACTCGCTGTGACATCAGGAAAGCACCGCGAAGGTTAGTGTCCAGAATGAAGTCGTAATCCTCGGCCGTCACTGTTTCCGCCCGCTTCCGGCGATTCACACCGGCCACATTCACCAGCGTGTCAATTCGCCCTCGCAGTTCCAGCGTGGCTGCTACAGTGCTGTCTATCTGCTGTTCATCCGCCACGTCACAGACGAGTCCATCAACGGCCATGCCGGCAGCCCGCATCTCCGCCACAGCCAGATCGACGGAGCTCTGACTTTTGCTGCAGATCACTACATTGGCACCGCGGCGACTGAATTCTTCAGCAATTGCCCTGCCGATGCCCCGACTACCTCCAGTGATCAGTACCGCCTGGTCGGAGATGGAAAACAGCTCGTCTGATCCGGGCATCAGCCACCTCCGTCCGACTTGCTGCTTTTGGGGGCCGCATCTGCAGATTTTGTGCCTGCTGTCGTGGTACCACCATCAGAAGCTTTCTTTGCTGCTTCAGCACCCTTGCGGTACGAGTCACTGCGGTAGTCTGTCTGGTAAAAACCGGACCCGCGAAAAATGATCCCACCCCCGGCACTGATCAGTCGCTCCGCTTTGGCGCGACCGCACTCAGGGCATTTTTTTGTGGGCTTGGCACTGATGGACTGGAACTCTTCCCATTTGTGTTCGCAGTTGCCGCACTGATACTCATACGTAGGCATCTTGACTTCTCCACGGTCCAGCATTTTTCTCGCAACATTCGCCCCGCGTGAATTCTCAGGCCTGTGGCGGAGCACACGAAACAATGACCCGCGCAGGCCGAACTACCCGGTCATGCATGCGGTAGCCGACCTCGACTTCCTGCAGCACCGTCATCGGCTCATGGTCAGCCGACGGAATCTGCGTCAGTGCTTCATGCAGATTCGGATCAAACGGACGGCCAACCGCCTCGATCTGCTCGGCAGAGTGCAGCTTCAGAATGTCGCGAAACTGCTGAGCGACCATGCGGATACCATTCAGCAGCACCTGCCGATCACCCGTCTGTTCGCCACTGCTGATGGCTCGATTCAAACCGTCCAGCCCGGGCAGCAGATCTCTGACCAGTCGCAGAGATTCGAACTTCCGAGCGTCATCCTGATCACGCTGAACTCGCCTGCGGTAATTTTCCAGATCGGCATAGCTGCGCATCAGCCGTCCCTGCAGGTCATCGATCTTTGCCTGCATTTCCGCAAGCTGAGTAAAACTTCCCGATCCGGCTGCATCCGCGAAAGCTGCGGCCGCCTGATCCAGTTCGTCCGGTGCCGGATTCATATCATTTGTTGTGCCGTCACTCATCGCTCGTACTCCTGCACTATCCTGCCAAATCTGATCCGCCCCATAAGGCTGCGGAACCGAAATGCAGCACCGCAAACTATCAGATACCCTCAGACACTATGTTTCACTGCCTTCCTCGCCGGCGCCCGAGAAAAACTCGCGCACCTGTTCGAAGAATGATTTTCTCTGCGGCATGACATGCTTGTGATCCAGTTCCGCCAGTTTCCGCAGCAGCTCTTCCTGCTCGCCGGTGAGCTTCCTGGGCACCTCAACCTGAATCTCCACCAGCAGATCCCCGGGGCGACCGTTTCCGCCACGTGGGTCCGGCATGCCATAGCCCTTCAGACGGCTGGTTTCTCCGGGTTGGGTCCCCGGTCGGATCTTCAGCATTTCCCGCCCCCGCAGGGTCGGAATCTCGATTTCCGCACCCAGTGCTGCCTGGGCAAATGTGACCGGCAACCGATAGTTGAGGTCCTGCCCTTCGCGTTTGAACAGCGGGTGCTCGCGAACTTCGATTTCCACGTAGAGGTCACCACGAGGCCCGCCATTCTGTCCGGCTTCTCCCTCGCCCCGTAAACACAATTGCATCCCGGTATCAACACCCGCCGGTACCGACAGTTCCCTGACGACTTCCTTCAGTTGTCGCCCCTGTCCACTGCATGCCGTGCAGGGATCACGTACAACGGTGCCCCGTCCCCGGCAGGTCGGGCAGGCGGTCTGCATCCGGAAGAATCCCTGAGTCGTCATGACCTGGCCACGCCCCATGCAGGTGCTGCATTTTGCCGGAGCACTGCCTGCACGGCAGCCCGAACCCTGACAGGATTCGCAGGACTCGTGACGGGAAATCCGAAGTTCACGACGACAGCCAGCATACGCCTCCGGGAGGTCAATCCGAACCGTCGCCTGCAGCGAATCCCCGCGGGATGCACCACCGGATCGTCCGCCACCGGACCGGTTTCCAAACTGAAATCCGAAACCCTCGAAGAGATCCCCGAAAGCGTTGAAAATGTCTCCGACGTCCTGAAATCCGCCACCGCCTCCTGCGGCACCCTTGACGCCAGCATGACCGAAACGGTCATATCGCGCCCGTTTGTCCGGATCGTTCAGAACGTCGAACGCCTCAGATGCTTCCTTGAACTTCTGCACGGCCTCGTCGTCCCCCGGATTTCTGTCCGGATGAAACTTCGCCGCCAGCTTCTTATAAGCTTTTTTCAGTTCTTCGGAGGTCGCGGTGCGGGACACCCCGAGAACTTCGTAGTAGTCACGCTGTGCTGACATCTCAGGACTGCCTATGAAAAACGGGACACCCTACAGGTGTCCCGCTGACTTCAGTCATCGGCTGTAAAGCCCCATCAATTCCCGGAGGTCACGCTGACCACGCAGACAGTATCACTGCCGGCCAGCATAACCATCAGCGAATTACACCCTCAGACGCCGGCTTCTTACCACCATCAGCATCCTCGGTCTTGGTGACAAGCACCGAAGTTGTGAGCATCAGGCCGGCAATGGAGGCGGCGTTGGACAGAGCATTTCGAACAACCTTGGCAGGGTCCAGAATGCCCGCCTTCAGCATGTCGACATACTCGTCGCTGGCGGCATCGTAACCCATGCTGCCCGACAACTGCCGAATCTCGTCCGCAATCACCGCGCCATCTTTGCCGCAGTTTTCAGCGATCGTGCGTGCCGGTGCTTCAAGTGCCTTCGCGATGATGCGTGCACCGATTGCTTCGTCCCCTGGCAGATCCAGTTTTTCCACAGCGGCAATCGCTCGCAGCAGCGCCACACCGCCGCCGGGCAGAATACCTTCTTCGACCGCAGCACGAGTCGCATGCAGGGCATCTTCCATGCGTGCCTTGGTCTGCTTCATCTCTGCTTCGGTGCTGGCACCCACTGAAATGACCGCTACGCCACCCGTCAGTTTGGCCAGACGTTCCTGGAACTTTTCCCGGTCGTAGTCGCTGTCAGTCTTCTCAATGTGGTCGCGAATCTGCTGCACTCGCACCTTGATGTCTTCAGAACGGCCAGCACCTTCAATGATGGTGCAGTCATCCTTGCCAACTTCAATGCGTCGCGCAGAACCGAGATGTCCGACTTCGACGTTCTCAAGACGAATCCCGAGATCCTCGGAGATCAGTGTACCGCCAGTCAGAACCGCCATATCGCCAAGCATGGCTTTACGGCGATCACCGAATCCCGGGGCCTTGACCGCACAGATCTTCAGAACGCCCCGCAGTTTGTTGACAACGAGTGCCGTGAGGGCTTCGCTGTCCACGTCTTCGGCCACCACCAGCAGCGGCTTGCCCGTGCGTGCCACCTTTTCCAGCAGTGGCACAAATTCCCGCAGGCTGCTGATCTTCTTTTCGAACAGCAGAATCAGGCAGTCTTCCAGCACGCACTTCATGTCCTCGGCCTGAGTCACGAAGTAGGGGCTGATGTAACCCTTATCGAACTGCATCCCTTCAGCGAATTCCAGCGTCGTGCTGCTGCCCTTGCCCTCTTCAACTGTGATCACGCCATCACGACCCACACGCTGCATTGCGTCAGCGATCAGGTTGCCGATAGCCTTATCGTTGTTGGCGGAAATGGCACCGACCTGAGCGATCTGGGCCTTGGACTCCACCGGACGAGCAAGTTCCTCGATGCTCTTCAGAGCAGCCTCTACTGCAACGTCGATTCCACGACGCACAACAGTCGGGTTTGCACCGAGAGTGATGCTTCGCAGTCCCTCGTTGTAGATGGCCCGAGTCAGCACGGTGGCAGTGGTAGTACCGTCGCCGGCCTTGTCACTGGTCTTGCTGGCCACCTCGTTGACCAGTTTCGCTCCCATGTGCTCGTACGGATCTTCCAGTTCCACTTCCTTGGAAACCGTTACCCCGTCCTTCGTCACCACCGGATTGCCAAAACTTTTGTCAATAATCACGTTGCGTCCGGTAGGACCCATCGTGACCGCCACTGCGCTGGCGAGCGTATCCACACCGCGCTGCAGCTTGATCCGAGCGCGGTCATCGAACAACAGTTGCTTTGCCACCTCAAAGGCTCCTTACAGCAGTCCACTGGCGACCATCTGCCGCCCGGGAAATTAAGTCACTAACAGCTAACGCCCGATGACGCAGCAGACCTCAGGCCAGTTTCGCCAGAATATCGCTCTCGCGCAGGATCTTGACGTCTTCGCCGTCAATCTCGATCTCTGTACCGCCGTACTTGCCAAACAACACTTCATCACCAACCTTGACGCTGACTGCAGCCCGTAACCCGCTGTCGAGCAGCCGGCCAGGACCAACAGCAATCACAGTGCCCCGCTGCTGCTTTTCACGAGCAGCGTCCGGCAGCACGATACCACCAGCAGTGGTCTCTTCAGCTTCATGTGGCTTCACAACAACACGGTCATCAAGAGGATTGATCTTCATCGATTCAGTCTCCAATGTTAACTGGGCTCAGCCCGTATGTTCAGAGTTTGAAAGTTCAACAGTCTGCAGAGAGTGAACAGCACACAGCATTTTCTACATCATGCCGCCC
>Ga0255095_1000057_pt1 | contig 74018 bp, 38 predicted proteins | sample Colum_Law_RepC_8_2_FD_188435 | JGI IMG/M metagenome (GOLD analysis project Ga0255095, IMG submission 188435) | Freshwater microbial communities from Columbia River, Oregon, United States - Colum_Law_RepC_8d | ecosystem: Environmental > Aquatic > Freshwater > River | place: USA: Oregon...
GTATGGAAGTTCTGACGAGATTGGCTACAAGTCGGCGGACAATCGGGTGCATCTGAATGACCTGCATGCGACGATTCTGCATCTGCTGGGACTGGATCATGAGAAGCTGACGTACAGGTACAATGGCCGACGGTTTCGACTGACGGACGTGGCGGGGACGGTGATTCGCGACATTTTATCCTGAGTATTTTCCGGATCAGCACAACTTTGAGTGGAAGGCCTGCGATGCGAGCTGCAGTGAATTGTTTTCTGTTGTGCCGGGCTGTGCTGCTGTGTGGTGTGCTGCTGGTTGGCAGCGTGGCAGCGGTGGGTGATGTGATTGTGCTGAAGTCGGGGCAGCGGGTGGAGGGCGAGGTCCTGAAGGTGCAGAAGGACACGCTGTTTGTGGACGTGGGTGTGGACGTGATTCGGATTCCGGTGGATCAGATTCAGGAGCGGAAGGGCGCTGAGGCTCCGGATCCCGCCAAAACGGCTCCTGTGGAATCCCTGTTTCTTTCCACGGAGCTGCCTGAGCGGACGGTGAAGGAGCTGGTGGAGACATTTGGTGAAGGAGTGGTCCTGATAGAGACTCCGGGTGGCCTTGGTTCCGGGTTCATCATCAATTCCCGTGGTTATTGCGTCACGAATTACCATGTGATCGAGGGTCAGACGCGGGTGGCGGTCACGATTTTTCATCGTGGCAAGGAGGGCGATTTTGAGCGTCGGGCGATTCGGGACGTGAAGATTCTGGCATTGAATCCGCATTTTGATCTGGCGCTGCTGGAAATTCCGGCGCAGGCAGACATGCCGTTTCGTCCTGTCGCACTGGCTCCTGATGACGCTCATCGCGAGGGTGACGCGGTGTTTGCGATTGGCAGTCCTCTGGGACTTGAGCGTTCTGTGTCTGAGGGCATCGTCAGTACTCGCAACCGCAACATGGACGGGATTGTTTACATCCAGACGACGGCTCAGATCAATCCGGGCAACAGCGGCGGTCCGTTATTCAACGAGCGTGGGCAGGTTGCGGGAGTGATCAATATGAAGCTGCAGTTCGGCGAGGGTCTGGGGTTTGCGATTCCGATTTCTTATCTGAAGCATTTTCTGAACAACCGGGATGCGTTTGCGTATGACCGGACGAATCCGAACACGGGGTATCATTATTTGCTGCCACCGCGGCGGAAAAATTCGCGGCCGAGTTATGAGGTGAAGTGAACTGACAGTTTTCGGTGTTCAGTGATCAGTGATCAGTGATCAGTGCTCGGTTTTCGGTTTTCGGTTTTCGGTGGGCAGTGGGCAGCGATGATGCCGGAGACAAACCGTAGTCTGGGCTTTAGCCCGGGCGTGTTACCGGTCCACCCTGCAAATGCACGGCTTTCTTCATCGACAAGACTCGGCCTGATGCCTTCAATGGACGGTTTGTCAGCGGCAACTGTGAGGAATGCGGCATGGGATGGTATCGCGTGGTGTGTTGTTGGGTGCTGCTGTTGTTGAGTGTTGCGGGTGTGCATGGTCAGGAGCCATCGGCGTTGCCCGAGTGGACATTGGAGACGTCGGCGGCGGCTTGGAAGCCTCGGGATTCGTCGGGTGAGGCTGTTTTTCGGGGCCGGATGTGGTTATTGGGTGGCTGGTTCGATTCCTATTCTGCTCCGCCGCGGGATGTGTGGAGCAGTGAGAATGGTCGGGACTGGGTGCTGGAGACCGAGCAGGCTCCGTGGAAGCACAGTGATCTGCCGATGGTGACGGTGTTTCGGGATCGGATGTGGCTGCTGGGTGGCTGGTACAATGGTCGGCTGGAGGGTCATGGAGCATCGAACGAGGTGTGGTCGACGGGGGATGGTCGGGAATGGCGGCAGGAGGTATCAGCGGCTCCATGGAGTGCTCGGCTGGCCGGTGGTCTGGTGCAGTTTCGGGACCGCATGTGGCTGCTGGGTGGGACGGAGAATTATTACTTTGGTGATCGCAGCAGTCTGAAGAATGATGTGTGGTCGACGGCGGACGGCCAGCAGTGGCGGCAGGAGACGGCTGCCGCCGGATGGTCACCGCGGGCATATCACCAGGCAGTGACTCACGAGGGCCGGATGTACGTGCTGGGCGGGGGCAATTACGTGCCTGAGCATCAGGCATTGAACGATGTGTGGAGTTCGGAGGATGGTGTGCACTGGGAGTGTTTGACCGAGCATGCTCCGTGGTCACCTCGCCTGTGGTTTTCGGCCGTTTCGTGGCGTGGCTATCTGTGGGTTGTGGGTGGCTGGTCGGGGAATCCGCACCGCAACTGGGGTGATGTCTGGTATTCGAAGGACGGTCGCAGCTGGAAGCCGTTGCAGACAGGTCGCAGTTGGAAGGAGCGGCATGAGCATTCGGTGTTTGTGCTGGGGGATCGTTTATGGGTGGCGGCCGGCCATGCGCAGCCGTTAAGCAATGAAGTCTGGTCACTCGGAGGACCATTGAGATTGGAATGAGTGGTCAGTGGTCAGTGGTCAGTGGTCAGTGTGTGATGTCTCATTTGTGCGATGTGGCGGGGGTGCCGATTTCTGCTGACTGGGATCGGTGGCTGTTCTGTACTGTTCAATCCAGTTCTCTCGCGATAGACTCGGGCTTGTAAAGCGGTCATTTTCGGGCGGTCTCAGGTGAGTGGACGGGCGGTTACACATGTCAGAAACACAGAAGCTCAGCAAAGTCGAATTGCTCAAGGAATCATCGCAGCAACTGCGGGGGACGCTGTCTGAGGAACTGCTCAACGATCGCCCTGAGTTTTCGGATGATGCGGCAACGCTGTTGAAGCATCACGGCAGTTATCTGCAGGACGACCGGGACAGTCGTCGCGCGAAGGGCGATGACGGCAAGGCGAAGGGCAAGCAGTACAGTTGCATGGTGCGAACGGCGATTCCCGGTGGTCGTCTGACGGCTCAGCAGTTGCTGGCTGAGCTGGATCTGTGTGAATTGCTGGCGAATGGGACCTTGCGGATCACCAGTCGGCAGGGACTGCAGTTGCACGGGGTATTGAAGTCGAATCTGAAGGCCAGTATTCGCGAGATCAATCGGATCAAGCTGACCACTTTTGCGGCGTGTGGTGATGTCAATCGCAACGTGATGGCCTGTCCGGCTCCTTTCCGCAACGATGCTGTGCGTGCGGGGCTGCAGGAGCTGGCTGCGGCGCTGGCGCTGCATTTCCGTCCGAAAACGACGTCGTACTTTGACATCTGGCTGCGTGACGAGGACGGAGTTGAGCAGGAGGTAGGTGAGTTTCGGCCGGTGGACGAGCCGATCTACGGTTCTCGTTATCTGCCGCGTAAGTTCAAGATGGGAGTGGGGTTGCCTGAGGACAACTGTGTCGACCTGTATACTCAGGATCTGGGTTTGCTGGCGATTGTTGAGCACGGTCGGATTATTGGCTGGAACGTGCTGGCGGGTGGTGGCATGGGGCGGACTCCGTCTGCCGAAAAAACCTTCCCTGCATTGGCGAAACGTCTGTGCTTTGCGACTCCTGAGCAGGTCATTTCGGTGTGCGAAGCGATTGTGAAGGTGCAGCGGGACTTTGGAAACCGCGAGGATCGCAAGCGAGCGAGATTGAAGTATCTGATTGCGGACTGGGGTGTGGCGAAGTTTCGGGAGACTGTGGAGCAGTATTTTGGTGGTCCGTTGGCGGATCCTCATCCGGCGGATGTGACGGGTGTGGACGACCATCTGGGCTGGCACGAGCAGGGTGATGGTCGGCTGTTTCTGGGCATCAATGTCGAAAACGGTCGGATCAAGGACGAGGGTTCGCTGCGTTTGAAGGCTGGCCTGCGTGCGATCCTTGGTCGGTTCGGGATGGAAGTTCGACTGACACCGCTGCAGAGTCTGATTCTGTGCGACATTGATCCGGCTGATCGTGTTGAGATTGAGCGGATGATGGCGGAGTATGGGATTCTGCGTGCGGATCAGTTGTCGCTGCTGCGACGTTATGCGATTGCGTGTCCGGCATTTCCGACGTGCGGGTTATCCATCACGGAATCTGAGCGGGCTTTGCCGGGTGTGATTGATCAGTTGGAGGTGGAGGTGGCGAAGCTGGGTCTGCAGACCAGCAAGCTGGCGGTGCACATGACGGGTTGTCCCAACGGATGTGCTCGCCCTTATACTCCCGACGTCGGACTGGTGGGCAAGGCAGTGGGCAAGTACACGGTCTTTGTGGGTGGCAACCCCGAGGGGACTCGGTTGGCCTTCATTTACCGTGATATGGTGGCACTGGAAGAGATTGTACCGGCTCTGGTTCCCTTGCTGCAGCGGTACCGTGTGGAGCGTGAGGGGTCGGAATCATTCGGGGACTTTTGTGCAAGGCGGGGTCCGGAGGCGATCGGCGCTGCCGGCTGAATCGGCTGACCAGTGATTTCAGGAGGGTGTGGGTATGTCTCATCCTGTTGAAACTGCAGATTCTGCGACGACGGGACGGTCTGAACCAGCGGTGGCAAAAACCGTGCCCACGTATCTCAGGCCTGCCTTTCTTCTGACCTTCTTCGGCGTATCGCTGGTGCTTGTGCTGGTGCTCGGATTGGGCAACAGGATTATGAACACCCCGCGCGGCCGTTTCGGGGGTGGCATTCGTGTAGTCGCCATGGCGTTGCACCACTATCACGACGTCTTTGATACCCTGCCACGAGGCACGGTATTTGCCCCGGGGCTTTCCCCGGAACAGCGTTTCAGTTGGGCGATCCTGATTGAGCCCTATTGTGACTGGGGGCAGAGGCCGGGAAAAGTTGAGCCCCGGACTCACGAAGGCTGGAACAGCCCGCATAATCTCAGACTGGACACCTACAGCGTCGTACAGTATCGCGAGCCTGAAAGAGACCATGAGCGTCTGGGCATCTTTTCAGGAGATCTTGTTGGTATCGCCGGTCTGGGCGGTGATGCTGCCGACCTGCCTGAGGGTCACCTGAGGGCCGGGATTTTTGGATATGATCGACAGACCACATTCAGCAGCATCACAGACGGTTTGTCCAATACGATGATGCTGAGTACTTTGAATGTGTCGAATCGTTCCATCTATGCAGGTGGTCGAGATACGGTGCGAGGATTTTCGCAGCGGCCCTATCTGAATGGGCCCGACGGGATTGGCTCAGTGGATCGACGGGGTATCCCGATACTGCTGGCAGACGCTTCGGTACGTTCGTTGAATTCATCCGTGGCCCCGGAGGTGATTGAAGCCCTTGCCACAAAAGCTGGTGGCGAGAGGGTTCCGGAATACTAATTCTGCAGGGCACATCCGGTGGCCGCCTTCAGGACATTTCCGGAAGCTTCCCATCCCACCATTTGGGCTGAGCGAAGGCGTCAGCGACGTTGAATTCCAGCCCTTGCAACCGACCGATTCCCGTCAGCTTCTGCCAGGCTCCCAGCGCCAGCGTGTGCTGGCCGCGGCTGATCACCTGAATCTCCTTCTTGAAGGGATCCGGGACCCACACGGTTTCGACTCCCAGTTGCAGCAGTGAGGTGGTGCGACGTCGCATGTCGCTGCGACGATCATTGGTGGACGCGATGTCCACGACCAGTGCCGGAACTTCTGTGGCAATCAGGAGGTCTGCCTGCGAAAAAGGACGTCCTTCGAGGAATACCGAGATTGCTGGTGTGTACACTGTGTCGGGCTCGCGTGCCACATGCAGTCCGATACCGTAGGCAGCGGACCCTTTGACTGCGGGCAGCCAACCGGCAAGGATTCGTGAAATGTTGAACACGATGGTGCCGTGGATTTCTTCGGGTGTTGACAGCAGCGTCAGACAGCCTTCATGCAGCTCGTGAAAGCGACCGGCTTCCGGAAGATCGAAGCGGGCCTGTTCAAATTCGGTCGCCGTCATTTGTACGGGCTGTTTTTTCATCAGAGGTGGTCCTGATCAGCAGAGGGCATCGGAGAAGCATTCCGGGTTCCGCAGAGTCTATCGGAATTTGCCGGCACTTGCAGGCTGTCGGCGCTGGACCTGTCAGTGTCACCGGGGTTGGTGCCGAATTCCGATCAGATTCGCGAACCACAGCAGCGTGGTGAATGCCGGCAAAATCGTCGCCAATTGATGGCTTTGTCGCGGACTTCCGTCGGATTTGACGACGTGTGGTGAAAAAGCAGCAGGCGAATTGCTGCGGATTTTTGCCTCAGTGGCCACTGGCGGAATGCTGGACCTGCATTGATTTGCACTGCAGAATGCCCGGACAGACCCGGTGACTCGAAAAACGGGGACCGGATTCGCAGGGGCTTGAAGGAGTCAGCAGATGGGCCGTGATGCAGGGCAATTCGGCATGAGTTGCAGAATCCTGGTGTTGGTGGTGGCGTGGATCCCGCTGACGTTGTCTCCGACGGCAGCTCAACTGGTCAGCGGTCCCGCCACACTTCCGCCGGCGGCCGGGTTTCAATGGCTGCCGCTGGATCCGCAGAATCGCAACAGTGCCTGTGCGGTTCTGGACGTGAACGGCGATGGCAAACCGGATATTGTCTGTGGCAATCACTGGTATCAGGCGCCGGCGTGGCAGTCCCACCATGTCCGCAGTGTGGAGCTGATTCGTGGTCGGCAGGATGACTACGCCAATCTGCCTCTGGACGTCAACGGCGACGGTCTGCCGGACATTGTCAGCGCCAATTATCGCAGCCAGAGTCTGTACTGGATTCGGCATCCGGAGCGGTCTGCGGGGCCGGACGCGGAATGGGTGCGCACCGTGGTGGAAACGCCGGGAGCCATGGAAACCGGCCGCCTCGTGGATCTCGACGGAGATGGCCTCGTGGATGTGCTGCCGAACGGTGTTGAGTTCGCTGCGTGGTGGTCGCTGCAGCCGGGTCCTGAGCCGCGGTGGCAGCGGTACGCGCTGCCGGATGAGCTGGCCGGGCATGGCATTGGTGCGGGAGACATCAACGGAGACGGACGGACGGACGTGGTCGGACCACGGGGCTGGGCTGAAGCTCCGGCCAACCCGCGTACCGACCGCTGGATTTTTCATGCCGACTTTTTTCTGTGGCGTGATGCTTCCGTACCCATTCTGGTGCAGGATGTGGACAATGACGGCGATGCCGACCTGATCTGGGGACGCGGTCATCAATCGGGGCTGTACTGGCTGGAGCAGACCGGCAGTGGCGAGCAGCGAGCATGGCAGCGGCACGTCATCGATTCATCACTCAGTCAGCAGCATACGCTGCTGTGGGCGGACCTTGACGGAGACGGTCACGGCGAACTGATTTCCGGCAGTCGCTACTATGGACACGACGGCCGAGATGTGGGCGAATCCGGTCCGCTGCAGGTTTCGGCATGGCGATACCTGGGGGAACAGCGAGTCTGGCAGAAGCAACTGCTGAGCTGCAACTATGGCGCAGCCCTCGGTGTCGATCCGAAGATTGCGGATGTGGATGGCGACGGTGATCTCGACCTCGTGTGTGCGGACCGCAGTGGACTTGCGCTGCTGCTGAATCCTCGGCTGCAGCCAGAGAACTCGACCGAGACCGCAACTGTGGCCCGGTCCGTTGTCCCGGCGGTACAGCTTACGGCAGAATCGCTGACTGCAGACTCGCAGAAGTACGACCACACAAATCCGCAGACGGTTTTTCGCGGCCAGCTGCAGCCTCTGGAGACCGCTGCGGACGCGGCGCTGCGTCGGGAGCACACGCTGGCGGGCATGAGCCTTGCCATGGGACCGCTGCCCGCCGCCAATCGCCGCTGTCCGCTGGACATGCAGGTAGAGTCCAGCGAGGCGGCCGGGAAGTACCGACGGCTGCGCATTACGTATCAGGCAGAGCCGGGCGATCGCGTGCCGGCGTGGCTGCTGTTGCCGGAAAACTCTGCAGGGGCGTCCGCCTCAGCAGGGCCGGCGATGCTGTGTCTGCATCAGACGACCGGCATCGGTAAGGGCGAACCGGCAGGTCTGGGCGGATTACCCAATCTGCACTACGCACACGAACTGGCTGAACGAGGATTTGTGTGTCTGGTGCCGGATTATCCGTCGTTCGGTGACTACCCCTACGACTTCAGGACTCAGGGCAGTCACTATGCCAGCGGTTCCATGAAGGCAATCTGGAACAATCTGCGAGCGGTGGATTTGCTGCAGACCCTGCCGCAGGTCGACCCGGATCGCATCGGCTGCATCGGGCATTCCCTCGGCGGACACAACACACTGTTCACGGCGGCCTTTGACCAGCGAATTCGAGCGGCAGTGACCAGTTGCGGCTTCACCGGATTTCACGATTACTACGGTGGCAAACTGGCGGGCTGGACCAGCGATCGTTACATGCCGCGAATTCGCGAACTGTACGGCAACGATCCCAACCGCGTCCCGTTTGATTTTGCGGAAGTGCTGACAGCGATCGCTCCGCGAGCCCTGTTCGTAGCAGCTCCGGTCAACGACGACAACTTCGACAACGCAGGGGTCCGGAAGGTCGTAGCTGCAGTGACCCCGGTATGGCAGCTTTATGGGGCACCAGCAGCAACAGTCATTGCCGAATACCCGCAATGTGCCCACGACTTCCCCCCGGAAACTCGCGAACGCGTTTATCAGTGGCTGAAGGAAAGACTGGATTGAGAGTTTTCAGTTTTCAGTTGTCAGTTGTCAGTTGTCAGTGTTCAGTGTTCAGTGTTCAGTGTTCAGTGTTCAGGGGGCTGGGTTTAGAAAACGTGGTGTGCAGACCAGAGTTGGGTTGGTGGGGGGCGATTTTTCTTACACCAAAGGCACGAAAAGACCCAGTAGTAGTAGCATCCAAATGCGAGCCATTGGCGTAATCCAACGGGTGTTGCCTTGAAGTGGGCCACCGAACTGGTGCTCGGTGGTTCCGCCCTCGGGAGGGCGAGGCTCCTGACGAGCCGGACGTCAGTGCCCAGTAATCAGTGTTCAGTAATTGCAAAGTCCCCTCGGGAGGGCGAGGCTCCCGCCGAGCCGGACGTCAGTGCCCAGTAATCAGTGTTCAGTAATCGCAAAGTCCACTCGGGAGGGCGACGCTGCCGCCGAGCCGGACGTCAGTGCCCAGTAATCAGTGTTCAGTAATCGCAAAGTCCCCTCGGGAGGGCGACGCTCCTGACGAGCCGGACGTCAGTGCCAAGTAATCAGTGTTCAGTAATCGCAAAGTCCCCTCGGGAGGGCGAGGCTCCTGACGAGCCGGACGTCAGTGCCAAGTAATCAGTGTTCAGTAATCGCAAAGTCCCCTCGGGAGGGCGAGGCTCCTGACGAGCCGGACGTCAGTGCCCAGTAATCAGTGTTCAGTGATCGCAAAGTCCCCTCGGGAGGGTGGCTCAGCGGGAGCTTCGCCCTCCCAAAGGGCGTTCGGCTCAGCAGGAGCTTCGCCCTCCCAAAGGGGCGTTCGGCTCAGGAGGGCGATTGAGTGGCGAGTGCTTCCGCTCCGTAACCTCGCAGAATCACTCGTCGCGTCAGCAACAGTTCTCCGATCAACAGGCCCAGAAATCCGAACATCAAAAATGCCCACAGCTCCGTGGTGGTTTCGTTTCCGTACATGCGTTCCTGCAGTTCCCCGGGGGATTCTGTAAATCGCACTCTGTCATTTGTCGCCAGTCTGGCTCGATCATCCCCCACCAGCGGCTGGAACTGATCTTCTGAGTGATCATAGTTGACCACAAAGGCATCGGCGGTCGTTGCAGCCGGCTGAGCATTTTCAGGCTGCGGTGGCTCTGCGGCGGCCAGTTGGGCTCGCAGAATCCCCGGTCGACTGGTATCACGAATCACACCACGCAGCTCAGCCCCGACCGGATCGGCCGGGACCTGCCGGACGTGGCCATCCGGCAGAGTCACATCGAACTGTCGCTGTTCTGACGCAGCCGGGTTGGGTTCGGGATCCCGCGGGGCCTGAGCAGCGGGCTGCTGCGGGTTGGACGGCGGGTCAGGATTCACCGCCGAGACGATCAGCGATTCCCCGGCCGACACATTCCGCCGGCTGCTGGCTGCTGCAATCCGAAACACAGCTTCGTGCAGAAACGGCACAAAGTCGGCGCGGGACGGCAGATCGTTCCCCGAACGGTCGAGGGACGACGACAGCACCAGAATCCGCCCGTCCCCATGCTCGGCCTCCACCAGCAGCGGATCTCCGGTCGTCAGTTGGGCTTGGACCGCAGGGGCCACAGCCGAGCGGGAATCTTCCTTTGACGCAGCCTCGCCCTGCTGCGGACCTGGCTGGCGAACAATGTTCAGCACCGCCCATGATTGAAAGTCTGATTTGAGGAATGTGCGTCCGGGATCAGAGCGAAATCGTTCGAGCCAGCCGGGCTGAATTGACAACGGCGCCACCATAACTCGGTCCAGCGCCGCCGGCGGTGCCTGCCGCATGCGGGCCACCTGCAACCCGCCGAGCATGCCGGCCGTTTTGTAACAGGCCTCAAATGCCGCTGGCGTCATTTGATCATCACAGGACACCAGCAGGCCTCCGCCGGTCCGCACAAACTGTTCGAGGGCCGCCGCAAACGCCGGACTCAGTCGGGACACTCCGCAGCACACCACGGCCGCTCGATTTCGCAGATCCAGTGGCGTGGCAGCATCGGCATCGCGGACCTCCGCCGCAACCCACGGTTCACCAGCCTCCATCGCCCCGAATGCAGTCTGTACGAAGAAGCTGGCCCGCTGCTCTTCGCTCACTGCCGCTCGACCATTCAGTACCAGTACCGGCAACGAGGGCATGGAACGCACGGCCGCATGACTGACATCATCCGCTCGAATCGCTTCGTCCCCGGTTTCTGCTGCGATGCTGAGCAGATGCGTGCCCGCCTCCCGCAGCGCATACTCAAATTCCACGGCGGTTTCTCCGTGCGGTGGAATCCGCAGCGATTGAGTGCGTCCGGCCAGTGGCTGGCCATCCAGCAGCAGTCGCACAGGCACCACCGATTCCCGATCCGATTCATTGCGAATGACCGTCCGCATGCGCAGAGGGAATCCGGGCACGGTCAATTCCCGCGACAACTCAAGCCGACCAACCGCGATGTTTCTGCTGAATTCCGCGAGGCCAGTGGAGGCATCGAGGACCCAGATTCGTGGCCTGACCGCCGGCAGCTTCAGCAGATCGTCAAATCGCAGCCATGCCGCCGTATCCTCGGTCTTCCACGCACCAGCCTGTCGATCCGTGAACACCACAATTTCGCGGGACAGGGCACTGCTGCGTCCCAGTATCGCCAGAGCCCGCTCCAGCGCCGGCAGCATCGCACAGGCTCCCCCGGGTGGTGGCAGGGCCCGCAACTGTTCGGCCACGGCCGCTGTGTCCTGCAGCGGAGATTCCACGACGGCCAGCGGTTGATCGCGAGCATCCACGACGGCCACGGTGTCGCCCCCCTGCAACGTCTGCAGGAATTCGATCGCCCGCCGCACAGCCTGCTGATGCACCGAGCTGACGCCGTCAGAACGCGACATGGAATTTGAACCATCAATCACCAGCACCACAGTGCGGGAACCGGCAGAACGAAAACCATAAAGCCAGCCCCCGGGAAGCCACGGACGCGACGCGGCCATAACCAGCAGACCGATCACACCCATTCGCAACAGCAGCAGCAGCAGTTCTTCCAGCTTCATCCGTCGCCGGGTTTTCCGCGATGGGTTCAGAAACTGCATGGCTCCCCAGTCCACCACGTCAAACCGACGGCGGCTGATCAGATGCGCTGCCACGGGCAGACCAATGCCCACCAGTCCCGCCAGCAGCCACGGATTGAGGAAGAACTGAAACATAACCGACGATCAACGACTACGGCGTGAAAACACATACTGAGGCTGCAAGTATAGCGGTTGTGCCAGCGGGCTGAAGCGAGCTGGTCAGGCATCCGGTGCAGCGGACTGGTCCGAGTGCCTGCGTCCGCGCTTCACGTAAGCCTCGCGCTGTGCAGCATACTGAGCAGCATCCAGCTCAATTGCGGCAGCCGGCTGGGCCTGCTGAGCGGCATCGAACAGCCTGCGGAGGAATGGTACGCACCAGCCGCACCCGGTCCCCGCACCACCACATTCACTGATTTCACTGGGAACCCGCGGCTGGTGCAGGCGAATCCAGTTGACAACCTTGCGTTGCGTCACATGGAAACAGTAGCACAATTTGTCGTCCGGCTTCATATCTGCGATCCGCACCCGCTGACGGGTTGACAGAGTCCTCAAAGGCTGACAGCATCCGATATCCTGCTCCTTCTGACAAGCACGACAGGCGGAATATGCGCACCAAATCACAAACGGTTGTCTGCAGCGTTGTGCTGCTGAGCTGCAGCTGGCTGACTTCAATCGCACGGGCCCAGACAACTTCTGATCGGGCGTTTTTTGAGTACTCGGGAAGACCTGGTACGGTGATTGCCGCCGGTGGCGGCGACCTGCCGCCGGAAATCGCAGCGGCTGTGGTGCAGGCAGTCGGCGACAACGGCTCGGTAGTCATCCTGCCGGATGCGGCTGAAGATCCGGTGTCCGCAGCAGCTCAGGCTGCAGACTATCTGCAGAAAGCCGGCGTGAAGCCGGCAGCAATTGTCGGGCGCAGTACAGCACTGGATGATGTCGTTCGTGGTCAGGTGCTGCAGGCTCTGGTGACGGCTCGAGCGGTCTGGATTCCCGGTGGCCAGCAATCGCGGTTGTATGAGGCGTGGCAGAACACGACTCTTGAGTCATCGCTTCAGGCACTGCTGCAGCGCGGGGGCATGATCGCCGGCAGCTCGGCGGGTGCCGCCATCATGTCGCGGATCATGATCGCTTCCGGCAGGGAGGCTCCGCAGCTGGCCACCGGCTGGGACCTGATACCGGGAGCCATTGTGGACCAGCATTTCAGCCAGCGGAATCGCATTGCTCGCAGCCAGCAGGCCGTCAGCCTGCATCCGGGAACAACAGGTCTGGGTGTGGACGAAGGCACGGCGGTGCTGCTGACCGGTCGTACTCTGCGTACAGTGGGAAATGGCAATGTTACGATTCTACTGGGCGCAACCGGTTACCGCCCTGCAGAAACGATTGTGTTGCCGGCGGGTGCCATCGCTGACTGGACTCAGTTGCGTCGCGCTGCTCGCCAGCGGGCTGCCGGGGTGGATCCCGGGTTGCCCCAATTCGGTCCCAGCACCGTCAGCAAAGGTGCGTTGGTAATTGTTGGTGGCGGAGGTATGCCACAATCAATCGTGGATCGTTTTGTGCAGCTTGCTGGTGGCGAGAATGCGAACATCGTGGTGCTGCCGACTGCCGTTCCACGAGATCAGACGGATCTGCGGATCCCCGGCTTTCTGGCCCGCGCGGGGGTGAAAAAAGTGACCGTACTGGACCAGCGTGGTCCGGAAGAAGTCAGCAGCGACACATTTCGGACGGCCCTGAAGGAAGCCACAGGCATCTGGTTTGGCGGTGGTCGGCAGTGGAATTTTGTGGACGCTTACGAAAACACGGACGCTGTAGCGGCATTTCATGAAGTGCTGCAGCGTGGTGGAGTGATTGCCGGAAGTTCGGCGGGGGCCACAATTCAGGGAGAATTCCTGGTTCGCGGCCATCCACTGGGCAATCAGGTGATGATGGCGGAAGGATACGAACGCGGATTTGCATTTCTGCCTGGCAGTGCGATTGACCAGCACTTTGCTCAGCGCGGTCGCCAGCCCGATCTGCTGCCGGTCATACAGCGACATCCGCAGATGCTGGGAGTCGGACTCGACGAAGCCACGGCCATCGTTGTGCAGGGTTCAAAAGCGGAAGTTGTCGGGCAGCATTCGGCACATTTTGTGCGAGCCGATCGCCTGCAGGGGCTGACGGCCGAGCAGTTGCCGAAGAGCGTGGACGAAGCCGCCAAATTGTATGTGACCATCCCAAACGGTGGCAGCATTGACCTGCTCACTTTGCAGCCGCAGTAGCGCCGGTGTGTGTTGGTTGCCACAAGTGTTTTCACGTGGAATGCACACGGACATCCACGGATGAGGCGGTCACCGCAGCCCGGGCATTCCTGCCCGGCACCGACAAAAGTCGTTCTGTGGCGCGAAGCGGTGGTTGTGGGCGCCTTACGTGGTGGTTCATTTTGCGTGGTTTGCGACTCCGGCCCGAAGGGTCGGTTTCCGGTAGCCCTTCGTGAGGGGACGCCCCCCGAAACCGGGGGTTCTGAGGCCCGGCGGGGACTCGAACGCGCATCGTGGTCCTGCACGATCATCTCTTCCAAAGCAATCCCGCAAGTGTGACGAGTCAGCTCACGAATTCAGTCTTTGAAACGCGGAATCGCCCTGGACGCAATGCGACGCTCTGGAGCCCGGTGATTCGTAAAACTGTGCCCGAGAAACTTCCGACTCCACGAACGATCCACCGCACTCCTCAATGTGCCGTTCCACGGCACGCCGGCGTTCAGAAACGCACGGATCAGGTGCAGCACTCGAACATTGCGAACTCGACGCGAAATCCGACTCATCAGGGCGTCGTGATTGACTCGATCAGGGAACTTTTCCAAATCGAGATCGACCACCCAGTGGAAGTCCTCGGCAATAAACCCCTGAGCCGCCGTAATGGCCTGATGCGTTGAACGCCCCGGTCGAAAACCGTAGCTGCTTTCAGAACACGTCTGATCCCAGTCACGCTGAACAACCTGCAGCAACGCCTGCTGAATCAAGCGATCCTGAACGGGCGGAATGCGAGGCTTTCGCACACCGCCGTCGGCCTTCGAAGTTTCCACTCGGTTCACAGGTTGAGGCTGATAAGTCCCATTCAGCAGTCGATCGTCCTTTCGAACGAGTGTCTCGTCTCTGATTCCACCGCCGATTCCGGAACATACGGCAGACCTACCGAGTGAAGTTAAACGTCCGCCCGCGCACAACCGCCGGATTTACGCTCCGTGCCGTTGCTGGATCAGGGACTCAAACCCTCAAGCTGCTGAATCCCACGGCTCGGCGGGAGCCTCGCCCTCCCAAGGTAGACGGCTCGGCAGGAGCCTCGCCCTCCCAAGGTCGACCAGAAAGCACTTCCCCTGCAGGACAACACCCGCTGGCTTCCGCCAACGGCTCGCCTCTGCAATTGGTGCCTTTCGTGGTGAAAATGCTGCTTCACACCGCGCACTTCATTTTTACGTTGAGCCAAAAAAACGGCCCGGATTGCTCCGGGCCGTCTGCGGCAGGTGATCTTCAGTACCGCTCTTTCACACCGGGCTCAGTTCAGCCAACTCAAACCGCTGGTGCTGAGTTGTCCAAACACGTCATCCAACAGTTCACGGGATTCCGCACCGCTGTCAGAAACAGTCGCTGCGGTCCGGCTGAATTCGGCGACTCGGCTGGAACCTTCGCTGGCCAGACCGGCAGTGACCGTCGGCTGATACTTTTTCGTCGCTGCTGTTGCAGATCGGCGAGCAGTGGGTGACAGCAGACTCGTCAACGCGGACTGTTCGCCACTGTTACCTGCGGTCGGCAGGGTACTGCGACGATTGATGACCGTGGGAAACCGGGAGTCGTCAGCAACGCCACGCTGCTCGATCCGATATCCCGGCAACTGAGATTCGACGGCCACCGGCGGCGGGTCAGCAATCCCCTGAGGATTTGCGTTTCCAGTACCGAGAGCAAAGGAGCTGGTCAAAACCGGAGCAGTCAGCGTCCGACCGTCCGCATAACGGTAGACTCGATCGGTGGCACTGTCGGAAATCCACAGGTCCATCACGCCGTTTGCGGGATCCAGTGCAATGCCAGTGGGAGCGGTATTCTGAGTGCTGATGGCCCACGATGACACTGCGGTGGCGACACCGCTGGCATTCAAAGTATACCGGTAGACTCGATCAGCAGTCGACGTGTCGTCGACCACCCACAGGTAGGACACATTGTTCTGACGGCCCCAGACAATATCCTTCGGGATCGCGTTGCCGCGAGTCAGGGCGAAATTGGAGGTCGCCGTCATGGTGCCGGTCGTCAGAGCTGCAGCGTTCGCGTAGTAGTAGACTCGGTCCGACCTCGCATCAACGACCCAGATGTGGGTTCCGTCAGTGGCAATACCTTCGACCGTGGCATTGGTCGCCAGAGTTCCCAGCGCCCAGTTCCCAAGGAGTGCCCCGCTGGTATTGTAGACGTACACCCGGCGAGCCGCGTCCACAACCCAGACCTTGTCACCAGCAGCGGTCATGGCCAGCCCACGAGGCGTGGTGTTGGCCGAATTGAGTGCGTAGTTCTCGATTGGAACCCCGGCACTGTCATATTCAAACGTACGATTGGCAGTGGCGTCATCCACCACGTAGAACTTCGTGGCCGGTGGCGCTTCATTGTCGAGGTTTGTCAGCGAGAAATCTGCCGGATTGTTACCGTGGTACAGAGTGTCTGCGGCGGTCGCAGCCCCGATGACCAGAGTCCAAACGATGTTGCCGTCAAAAATCGTATCGTCGACTCCGGTTCCGGTCACCGTGACTGGCGTGTTCCAATTGGCTGCCGTAAACGTCACTGACGCCGGACTGACGCTGCCTTCGGTTGCATCTGAGCTGCTGAAGGCCAGAGTGACATCCGCTGTCGGCTCGGAATTCAGTCTGATCGTGAAACTGACTGCGCCACCAGCTTCCGTGGTGGTCGTGCCGGAAATCGTTCCGACTGTGATACCTGCGGTATCGTCGTCCGTGTTGGACAGTGACACATCACTGGCATCAATCCCGTTCCACGCGGTGTCGGCGGACGTTGCAGCCCCCAGTACGACCTGATAGGCGATGTTGCCATCATCCACGTTATCATTCACGCCGGTCACAGTGACCGTCTGGGGCGTTGCCCAGTTTGCTGCTGTGAATACCAGAGACGATACGGACACTGTGGCTTCCGTGGCATCGGAAACACTGACCGGAATGATCACATCCGCCGCAGGCTGTGCCGACAGACTGACAGTGAACGTCACCTGTCCACCTGCTTCGGTCGTGGCCGTGACCGAAGGCGGAGACACTCGCACGGCAATCGTCTGGCCGTTCAGGTAGTCCAGCACATTTTTCAGGAACGTCGCCTGGTTATTCGGAGCAGCCGCGGTCGAGCTGATGCTTTCGAAGGGTACGGTCGAGAAGACCACGCCGAAGCCGCCGGTCGAATAATCGCCGCGGTAACTGACGGCCGAGAACGGCGAGCTGGCAGTGGCTACTCCATGCTGCAGAATGCCCGTGGCCCCGGTCATCGGAGTGACTGCATCCACATACAGCGAAGCGAAATCAGCAGGAGCAGCGACGGCCAGTGACATTCCCGCTGTGATCGGGTCACCGGTGACGCCGGTTTCCGTGTGCGCCACAGTCACCACGTCGCTGGCAAATGTGGAAACCTTCAGGTAGTTCTGCAGGAACGCCGTTGTGACACCATTGTACAGGATATCCTGTCCGCTGATGAAGATGCGGCCACCGGCATTCAGATACTCTGAAATCGCAGTCTGCTCGGCGGCTGACAGCCCGGCATTCGTGCTGCTGTAGTCATAACCGGTGTTCCAGATCACAGTCTGATATTTCGTCAGATCGGCCGATGTCGGAAGAACTCCGGCACTGGCCACGTTCCACGTATCATAGCTGAGCGACCCGGCGGCCAGAGCCGCATTAAAGAATCGCTCGTAGGTGGCTCCGTGGTCGTCATCGACGAACAGAATCGGTGCCGGAGCGTTGGTTGTGAAGCTGTAGATGGCTGACGTCGCCACGTTGCCCGCAGCATCCGTTGATTCCACCTGGTAGTACCAGACAGTGGACGGAGTCAGACCGCCGATGGAGATCGACTGAGTCAACCCGGTGGCACTGCCGGCCTTCACAAGATTCAGTGCAGCGGAACTGGTACCATAGCGAACTTTGCCCGTTGCCGATTCACTGGTGCTCCAGTTAATCACCGCACTCACGGTGGATGGAGTCGCCGAGACGCCAGCGATTGAAGGTGCCACGCCATCCACGGTGGCAGTGTCAGTCAGATTGAGGGCCGCGTAGTTGCTGGTAATCACGTCTCCGTGAGCGACCTGCAGGATGGAGTCTGCTGCGGCCGCTCCGCTGCCAAGCTGAACGCTTCCCGCAAACAACCCGGAATTCACAGCAGTTTCCGTCAGCACAATCGACAGTGGAGCTGTTTCGGTGGTGCTGCTGACGGTCACGGTCACGGTGTCAGCCACAGTGGGACTGAGATTGGCGGCAGCACTGCTGAGCGTAATTCCGGCAGTCTGAGTCGGGCCGTAAACCGGTCGATCAAGATCCAGAAACGACGAACGGCGAATGGCTTCGTACACGTCCAGACGACCACCAGTGACGGTCTTGCCGGCCAGCGATGCAGTCGGAACGGCACTGCTGAGCAGTGCCAGACGAATGGATGCCGCAGAAACTCGGCCGGACTGAGCCGAAGCATACAGGGCCGCCGCACCCGTGACATGGGGAGTTGCCATGGAGGTGCCGCTGTAGCTGGCATAGGTGCCGACAGGCACACTTGAAACAATGGACGAACCCGGCGCACCGATGTCGACTGTCGTCGCACCGTAGCTGGAGAAGCTTGAAATTGCTCCAGTGCTGGTGATGGACGCCACAGCGATGACCGAGTCATAGGCAGCAGCAGTCTGCGTTGACGTGCCAACCGTTGTGTTGTAATTCGACGGATAGGATGCGGTCGTGTCATTGTTCGCCGTGGCATTACCCGCCGCAGCGATAAACAGAATGTCCTGCTTCGCCGAACGAATGATGGCATCATGCAGAGACTGCGAGTATCCGCCGCCACCCCACGAATTGTTGGTGGCCACCAGATTGATGCCGTGGCGAGTCTTCAGGTCGGTGAGGTAGTCCAGCGCCTTGACAGCATTCAGCGTTGTCCCGCCAGTCGGGCCGAGAAACTTACAGGAGATCATCGAGACCGCCCAGTTCACACCCACGACACCGCTGGCATTGCCACCAACGCCACCGATCGTGCCGGCAACGTGCGTGCCGTGCGAATCCTGGCCAGCATCGTAAACCGTCCTGTCGTTCGAGACGAAGTCCCAGCCGTTTGTGTCGTCGATATAACCATTACCATCATTGTCGATGCCGTCGCCTGCCACTTCACCAGGATTCGTCCAGACATTGGGAGCCAGATCGGGGTGATCAATCTGCACACCCTCATCAATCACACCCACCACGATGCTGCGGGATCCCGTCAGATTCGTATTCCACGCGGCCTCAGCGTTGGAACCGTACTGGTTCGTGGTTCCGGCGGGACCTGAGGCACCCGGCGAATCACTGCCATACATCCCCCACAGACTGCCGTTGGTGTAGTAGGTGTCATTGCTGACAGCCGATGGCTTATAGATATAGTTCGGCTCGACAAATTTCACTCGAGCATTGGTTTTGAGGCGCGCCATGGCGGCCTCCATTGTCATGCCGTTTCCGACACGCACCCGCTCCATCACCCCAAATCCAGCCTTCTGCATCGACTTCGTTTGAATCGTCTCAGCAACCTGCAGCCCCATACCGGCCCGAGCGGCATTGCGTCCAGCCGCCGTGGTCCCTGAGTTGTACTGCACAAGCAGCTCACCCGCGACAAACTCAGGACCTCCCTTGCCTGCCAGAAGCACTCGGGTTTCCAGAATTTCCGGTGCCGTCGGGCTTCCATTCTGACTGAGTCGATTCCGCCTGCTGTTGCGCTTACGCATCTGATTTGCGTCCTTCCAATCGGCCCGTGACAGCCGATAAAGATCCCCCCGAATCCCTCTCTCACGTCTCGACAATCGATCGAGCCATGCACAGGAAAGGCCGAAATCCCGGAATCACCGGCCAGGACTTTCCGCGAATTTCAGAGTTTCTCTGAAACCAACCAGAAATGCGAGGTGGCGGCACGCAAATCGCCCCAAACTCGGCAGCAAGATTTTACCCGCAACCAGAAAGGCAGTTTTTAAACCACGGATGACGGCAAAAGGAAAAATGAATTGCCAGCATCGCTATTCCAGATAGATCAGTTCCTTCTTGTTCAACAGGGCATGACACAACTGTGCCAGCACGGCCTCATTGTCCGTCGCTGACTCAGCGGGCGCCCCCAGCTCAGCAGCAGCGACTTTCAGAAACTCAGTGGCCGCTGCCGCTTCCGCCGGCTCAGGTAACCTCGCAAAGGCCTGCAGCCACGCGGTTTCCACACGGCGGTCAGGCGGTTGCTGTGCCTTCAGTCGCTGGGCCCAGACCGTGGCCTGCTGGTGCACAAATTCACTGTTCAGCAGAATCAGGGCCTGCGCAGGCACGTTGGACTGACTGCGACGACCGACTGCCGAGGCTGGCTGAGGTGTGTCAAATGTCACCATAAACGGGTTAAGAAAATTGCGATTCACCGCCTGATAGACGCTGCGACGACCGGCTCCGTCCAGCGGACCGGACTGCCCTGGACGCCCGCGTCCCTGCATGAACGCAGTCAGATACACGGGTACCGGCGGGCCGTGCATCGCGGCATCCAGTCGACCGGAAATCGTCAGGATCGTGTCTCGCATTGCTTCACTTTCCAGCCGCCGGACCTCCGCCCGATGCCACAGCAGATTCGCCGGATCACGTTCTTCGGCGGCGGGATTGCGAACGCTGCTTTGAGCATAAGTGCGAGTCAGCACAAGGCGACGAATCAGCCGCTTCAGTGACCAGCCATCCTGTCGGAACTCATCGGCCAGCAGATCCAGCAGCTCGGGATGCGTCGGCTTCTCGCCCAGCACTCCAAAATTATCTGAACTGCCCACCAGACCGCGTCCGAACAGGTGCTGCCAAACCCGATTGACAACCACTCGAGCCGGATATGGGTTGCTGTCCGCCAGCACTCGCTCGGCGAGCTCCAGTCGCCCACTGGCCGCCGGATTGTTGAGCGGTGCCCCGGCATCCAGCGCTGTCAACAGCCGTCGTGAGGCCAGCTTGCCCAGACTGCGATGATTGCCACGCACAAAAATTCGCTCGTCCTCACCCGTCCCATCGCACATCACCAGCACTGGCTCGCCACCCGGATCAACACCCGCAAGTTCCCGCCAGCGATTCAGCACCGTCGCCAATTCGCCAGCGCCCGGGTCACCAGCCAGTCCCAGCGACACGGCTGTCGCCGGCCAGGCCGGATCACGGACTGCAGCGTCCGCCCATGTCTGCAGCATTTGTGCACGATCAGAGGCCAGTGTCACTGCCTGATCGGCCGCTGCCGAGAGTTCCAGAGGCACCCCGGGATTCACTCCCGGGGCCACCAGCCGAACCTCGCGCACTGCAAACCAGCCATCACCCTCGTCCAGAAATTCAAGGTGACAGCGATGCCCCGCATATCGCCCCAGATCTCCGGCAATTCGAATCCACTGAAACCGTCCGTCCGTATTGATGGATTGACGCAGCCCGCCAAACAGCAGCTCGGTGAACTCGTTCATGACGTAACCGTCAACAACCAATCGCAGACGAGCATTCTGACCGGCGGCCAGAATCAGGATTTCACTGTGCTGCAGGTCCCACTCGGGTGAATGCAAAGCACCCCGCAGCCGTGGTGACACAGTTGCTGATGAGACGTCCTGACCGGTGACCGCCTGCAACCCGGCCGGCTGCCACTGCCAGCCACCCGGCGCCGCCCCCCCCGCAGCCTGCGCCGCTGACGAAACTGAAAAGGCCTCGCCCCACGTGAACCAGCCCGATGGCAGGCCCTGACGCAGATCGGCAAACACCTGCACGTCCTGTGGAGTCTGCGGAGCAGGTACGCTTTGCTGCTGACGTACCTGCTGCACGGCTGCATGCCACGTCGCCACAGCCTGAGCATCCGAGAGGTCCTGCGACTTCTGCTGCAGGACAGCGGGCAGCGACAGCAAGGCACCCGCAGCAGGCAGAGCCGGATCCTGCAACTGCTGACGCAGCCTCTGCACCAATTCAGGTGTGACAGGCGCTTCCAGTGGCTGCTGCGGATCGAGTGTCGCTGCTACCAGTCGACTGACAGCCGCAGGATTCCAGATCTGCAGAGCTGCTGTCGTCAGACGGTCAGCCTGCTGACGCTGCTGATCGAGATCATGCACCAGCGACTGAATTCGATTGCCGGAATCCAGCCACTCAACTCGCCGCCGTGAACTCTGCAGAAAACCCGACAATGCATAGTAATCTTCGGTGGTAATGGCATCAAATTTGTGGTCGTGGCAGCGCGCACAGGCGATGGTCAGCCCGAGGAATGCCTTACCGAAAACATCGATCTGATTGTCAATTCTGAGGGCTTCTTCAAGCTTCACATCCACCGGAGCGTGTTTGTCTTCGCACAGGTACCAGAAACCTGTGGCGATGATTGATTCGTTGAATCCCAGCTCTGCATGACGGCGTGGCTTCGGCAGCAGGTCGCCGGCCAGATGTTCCCGCACGAACTGGTCCCATGGCACGTCAGCGTTCAGGGCACGAATCACATAATCCCGATACCGCCATGCATGCGGCAGCGGAAAATCAAATTCGTGGCCGAGTGTTTCGGCGTAGCGTACGAGATCCAGCCAGTGGCGTGCCCAGCGTTCACCGAACTGCGGACTGGCCAGCAACTGATCGACAACCTTTTCCAGCACCACGGGGGTTTCAGCAGGATCGGCCATGACCTTCTGCAGCAGCTCGGGTGCAGGGGGCAGCCCCGTCAGATCAAAACACAGACGTCGCAGCAGCACGCGACGATCGGCATCGGCAGCCGGAGCCAGCCCGGCAGCTTCCAGTTGAGACAGAATGAAGCGGTCGGCATCCGCACGCGGCCAGTCGGCCCGTTGCACCTGCGGAATCGCCGGTCGCTGAATTGGCTTCCATGACCAGTGAGCGTGGATTCGTTCCTGCAGCGGAAACTGAGTTCGGGTCATGGCAGCCGGAGCTGTTGCCGAGGAGGCAGCAGGCCACACAGCACCATCAGCCACCCATTTGACCAGCAGCGTGACCTCCTCATCAGGCAGCTTGTCGCGCGGCGGCATCTGCAGAGTTTCGTAGCGAACAGCCTGAATCAGCAGGCTGCGATCCGGATCCCCGGGCACAATCGCCGGGCCAGTTTCTCCGCCCTGCAGCAGCGATTCCCTGGATGTCGCCCGCAACCCGCCTTCGACGTCACCGTCGCCGTGGCATTCAAAGCAGCGAGATTCCAGCAGAGGCAGGATCTTTTCGTTAAAAAACTGAGCCTGTTCGGCAGACGGTTCCTGCGGGGTCGCGCTGGCAGCAGTCGCAGCAAACAGAACTGCAAAATACGCAGACACGCTGAAAAATCGGGGAGTCATATCGCACCGACAGGAAAGAGGCCGGGGAGGAGGACCGGGGAGGACGAACAGATGCAGGCCCGCGGGCCTGCAGAACAGTCGTGTCTGATATTCTCGCCCGTAAGTCGGAACAAAGCAAACGCGGATCTGAAAACGTTCAGGCGGAGGCAAAAATCGGGACGGCCCCACCCGGGACGGCGCTTGTTGATCTATCCATCTCGGCTACCGGTGCTGCAGCAACAGACGCACGGAGTAGACCACGACCGTGCCAACGACAGCCGTGCCGGAGTACAGCAGGCCGAGTGCCAGCCACGGACGTCGAGTATGCACCACGACCGCGATGCCGGCGACCAGCAGTGACAGAGACGCCTTGAACAGGACCATTCCCATCAATCCCCAGCGGTGCAGTACGTGCCGAGCCAGTGGATTGCTTTCCACAAAGGTCACTGTGGTGTTTCCAGCCGCACTCTGATGCAGCAGGATATGCGTCATGGCCACATCCAGAGCACAAGCCAGCAGAAACCAACTGATGGCGGTTTCCAGAGCCTGTCGGCTTTTCCTCTGCCGACCTCGACCACTCATTTGGCTGCCACCGGTGAACTGATCAGGACGCTGACCGCCTTGTCCATGCCAATCGCAAAGATCGTCCGAATGTGCGGATCCGCTACCAGCAGTCGATCACCGGCGACACACAGACCGACAGGTCGGTCCAGCGGCGCACCTGCCACAAATTTTTCAGGCGCTGCCCCGACCGTCACCTTCCACACACAATGCTCGTAATTGTCCGTCACGTACATCGAACCGTCCGCAAGGCGAACCAGATTGTGCGGCAGATTGAACGGATGATCCTTGATCACGGATTCCACTTTGCCGTCGGCTGCCACCTTCTGGATCTGCCCATCCTTGCTGGAGGTGGACAGGACCCAGAGTGTACCGTCGGGATCCAGTGCCAGCCCGCGCGGCGAATTGATCACGGCAAATTCCACGGGCTTCTCACTGCCCTCAGCCGGCATCTTCCAGATGCGGTGCAGTTCCAGGTCCGCCGTGAAGATGGTGCCGTCGGCCGCCACAGCAATGGCCATGGGAATGCCGATCCAGCCTTTGGTCAGCGGCTGCGGAGTCCCAGCGTCGTCGAAGCGGTAGACGTCGCGGGTAGCCGAGTCGCCGGCCAGCAGCCTGCCCTGATGGTCAAAGGCCAGACAGCGGACAGCGTTCAGCGGAGTCCGGAATTTCTTTGAAGCGTGGAAGTAGATGGACTTCTGCCCATTTTCGACTTTCCAGATTCCCGGGAGATTGCGGTCCGCCACAAACACAACGCCGTCCGCACGCGCTGCAACCGCCAGCGGATACTGGAATTCGGTCACCGCCGGAGCAGTTTCCTGGGCAACAGCCGGGACCGCCAGCAGCAGAGTCAGCAGCGCAAGACAGGCACGACGTACCGGCACGGAACTGCAGACCGCAGCGTCCACCCGGGCATAACGTGAGGTCAGGGCGAGGACGTTGGCAACATTCAACACGGGACAATCTCCGCAAACCACTTCAAAACATGCTGGCAACCGACAGACGCAGGGCCTGCGAATGCGCATGGATATTCTGCAGCAACATCAGCAGACTCACAATCCAGCGACTCGCGAATTTTGGGGTGTTTCAGGTTTTTCAGGGCGGTGATGACGCGGCAACAGCACTCAGCCGCCCTCCACCTCCACGACCGCATCGGCCTGCAGCAGCAGCAGTCGGGCCTGTATATGGGCCGGGTCCAGCCGGCAGATGCGAGCGGCAGCACGACGGTATTCCTGCAACTGCGACCCATAATACTCCACTCGCCCACGAATCCACTCGCCCACTTCCCCGGCAACACGATCCGTCTTGAAGTCCACGATGTCGGCGGCCACCACGCGACCGCCCAGTTTCAACTGCACCAGCCTGTCAATCGTGCCGCGAATCAACTGGGATCGCTCCAGCAGCACAAACGGTCGCTCGCGATCCACGACCAGCTGCGCTGCACCGGAAGCCAGCTCCGCCAGCCACGGTCGAAACACCGTCGCTGCTCCGGCCAACCCACGGTCAAAGGTCCGCCGCACCGACTCCGACTGCAGCAGTCGGCGAAATTCCGGCAGCAGTGCCTGAGCTGTCTCACGCGGGATCTGCAGTCGCACCGCCACGTCCAGCAACTGCTGATCCTCAGGCTGCTGATCCAGCCACTGCAGCAGTTCAAACCAGCCGTGCAGCAGAATCCCGCGAATGCGCGGTTCCACCGACTCGACCGCCGGCACCGCCACCGCAGCACCGCGACCCGCACGGCCGGCAGGGCTCGCCGGACCCCGGCCTCGCACCGGTCGCGGTGCAGCCGGGGCCAGCACGGGCAGCGTCAGTGTCGTCTGATCGTGCCGCGAAGGTGCCGACCGCGCCAGCCCACGCCGCCGACCATCCGACATCGGTGACAGCAGAATCCGACCAGCCAATGACCCCGGCCCGCGAACACCAGCCTGCCCAGCTCCCACTGCCGGGGCAGCCGCAGGGGCAGCCTGCGAACCCCGTGATTTCCCCGACGACGGCGTTTCCAGATACCACTGCGGATCACCCGTCTCCCAGATCGTCTCCGCCGGGCCGACCTGAGTCATGTCCGACAGCGCAGCCACTAACAGACCGGCAAAAGTCTTCGGAGGTTTGCCACCTTCCACCGGTGGCGACAACATCACCAGACAACGACGGGCGCGGGTCATGGCCACATAAAACAGACACAGGCTCTCCGCCACCTTCTGCCCGATGGTCTCGCTGAATGCTGCCTGCAGATTGTCCGGCAGCAGCTGCCGCACATTCCGGTTCACCCACACACAGACACGGTCGGCAGGTTCCCCCGTCGCCGGACTGCCAGCAGCCGCCTCCGGAGGCTTGAACAGGCTGGTGTCCAGCTCCGGCAGCACCACACAGTCAAACTCCAGCCCCTTGCTCTGATGAATCGTCATCACACGCACCGGAGCCTTCCGCTTCTTCTGAAATCGACTGTTCTCCAGCAGTCGGATGAAGTCACAGGGATTCAGTGAACCGGTGGCGTCAAACTGCCAGCCGGCCGACACCAACTGCGACATCCGCAGGCGGTCACGAGCAGAACACTGACTGCGGATGGCTTCCGAAATCGACTGCAGAAACGGACCGTACCCCTCGTCCACCAGCTTTTCCCGCAACCGCGCCGCGACTCGACCAGCCAGCCGATCGTCCTGCCAGTCAGTCAGCCCCACCACAGCTCCCAGTGGCGACTGGCTGACATGAAAGCGTGACACCGTGCAGGCCGGATGCGACGCAAACTGCAGCATGGCGAGGACGGCCAGCACAGCAGGGCTGTCGGTGGGCGCAGTACCGCCCTCTTCACTGGCCGGAACTCCCAGCGCCGTCAATTCATGCACCAGCCGGGCGACGGTGGCGTTGCTGCGAGTCAGTACGCCGATTTCCTTTCCGGGCAACTGCTGATGCAGCTCGGCAATCTGCTGTGCCAGCCATGCAAACCGCGGGCCACGACGTTCTGCCACGGTCTCACCGGCAAATTCCGGCTCCGTGCGAAACACCACGTAGCCGGATTCACTGCTGCGCACGGTGGAATGTTCCGGAAAGCGGTCCTGCCAGCGAGCTACGGCATCGTGATATTCCGCCAGTTCCGGATGGCTGGCCACATGCTGAAACACGCGGTTGACGGCATCCATCACAGCCGGAGCCGACCGACGGCTGGCGTTCAGACCGGTTTCACGAATCCCGGGCACCGCCACCGGCACCGCATCCAGAATTTCCGCGAGGCCACCGCGCCAGCCATAGATGGCCTGCTTGCCATCCCCCACGCAGAAGACACTGGAATCCGCATGCTGCCGCAGCGAATCGACCAGTCGCCGCAGCACCTTCCACTGATCGCCGGAGGTATCCTGAAACTCGTCCAGCAGCAGATTGCGGAGACTGCTGTCCATGCGAAAGTTCAGCCGTTTGCCGCTGGCGGCATCAACCGAACGAGCCAGCGTGCGAGTGACATCGCTGAAACCCAGCCAGCCATGTTCCGCTCGCAGCCTCGAAAACTCGGTGTCAAATCGTGAAATCAGGCTGCGAATAGCCTGCATCTGCAGAGCCAGTCGTTCCAGCACTTCAGCCCGGGCATGCTGCAGCAGCCGCTGATACAGGTGCAGGACTTCGTCGCTGAGTTCTTTTTTGTAGTAGGTTCCTTCACCAGCCAGCACTTTGGCAGCGATTCCCTGCGAAATAAAATCGTCCCACAGCTCGGCCTGAAACCGCCGCAAATCATCCTCGCGAGCTTTTGCGATGCGTTTGTCAGCCGGCAGCTCGGCGGCCTGCAGGGCCTGCATCACTTGCGATCTGACGTCTGCGGTCAGCCGCTGTCCGCGAGGAATCTGCTGCCACGCCGATTCCGTCGTCTGCTGATACAGTTCGTGATAATTCTGCACAGTTTCATCGATCAGCAGACGGACGCTGCGACGATGCCTGCCCTTTGCCAGCATCTGCATCAGTTGCTGAGCATCCTGGGGCAACTGCTGAGCCAGTACGGCATCGACAGCCTGTTCCCGCAGATCCGCATCGACATGCGGATCGACGATGGTCCAGCCGGGAGTCAGCCCCAGTTCCAGTGTGAGCCCGCGAGCAGCCTGTTGAAAGAAGGAATCCAGCGTGCAGATCCGCAGCCGGTGCAGGCTGCGAGTCAGGTCGGCCAGCATGCCGAGTGCGGTCGTGCGAGTGATGGTGCCGGCATCCAGTGCAGCCTGCAGTTCGGCGGCTTTTTCCGCAGACGAAGCGGCGTCCGCCAGCCGCAGCAGCACACGGCCGAGAATCTCGCCGGCGGCCTTGCGAGTAAACGTGGTGGCCAGAATCGAATCGGGACGCTGGCCCTGGAACAGCCGCCGCAGGAAGTGGCTGGAGAGCTGATAGGTTTTGCCGCTGCCGGCAGATGCTCGAATCAATTCATTCATGCAGGCAGGCCCGGAACCGGAAGCAGTGTGAGGATCGTCACAACCAGCGGCACTGGCGGTCTGGTTCAAGGAACAGTACGACGGTGGCTGAAACAGTCGCCAGTTTAGAACAGCCCTGCCGTCCTGGCCAGACAGTGACGAGGGAAATCGGGGCAAGTACCCGATCACCTGCAGGCCTCAGGAGGCTTTGACGACGGATCGCCCGCGACGGGCTTTCAGTCATTGCACGGACCGGCGAAACGCAATCACCTGATGGACCGGCATGGATCGGTTGGATTTCCGCCGCCGTTTGCCGTAGACTCTGCCACAGTGAGTCCCCGGAGGACTAACGCTGTTTACCGAGCTGTTTCTGCAGGAATCCCACATGACTGCGACCTGTGTTTGTGCGTTTCGTCGATTGGCGCTGACCTTGTGCGTTGCCGCTGCCTGTGCTGTGACCGGGCTGACTGTGGCCTGCAGTGCATCCTGTCAGGCCGGGGACAGGGATTTGCCGCAGTTGACGGCCGGGGAAGTTCGCGGTGGCTGGAAGCTGTTGTTTGACGGGCGCACCACCGATGGCTGGCGGAATTACCGTTCGGACAGGCTCAGCGATGGCTGGCAGGTTCGCGAGGGTGCTCTGGAGAAGACTCGCGCGGGCGCCGGCGACATCGTCACGGCTCAGCAGTACCAGAACTTCGAACTGTCGCTCGAGTATAAGATCTCGAAGGGCGGCAACAGCGGCATCATGTTTCGGGTGACTGAAGATGATCCGCGACCGTGGGCATCGGGGCCGGAAGTGCAGGTGCAGGACAACGTTGACGGTCGTGATCCGCAGAAGGCCGGCTGGCTGTACCAGTTGTATCAGCCGCAGAAGCCCGAGTGGGCCGTGAAGTTCGAAAACCAGGTCGGTTTCAAGGGCATTGACATGGATGATGCCACGCGACCGGCGGGGGAATGGAATCACGTGTATCTGCGAGTGTCTCCGAAGCAGTGTGAAGTGGCGGTCAACGGGGTCAGCTACTACTACTTCAACATTGGCAGTGACGACTGGAACAAACGCGTTGCAGCCAGCAAATTTGCGAAGTTTCCGCAGTTCGGCAAGGCCCCGAAGGGCCACATCTGCCTGCAGGATCATGGTGATCCGGTGTCATACCGTAACATTCGCATTCGCGAGCTGTCGGAGGACGGCACGGTCGCGGATCCGGTGGACGGTCAGCTCAACGTCGCCGGGACTCCGGCGTTTCCCGACATCACGTGGGAAGGTTTTGAGGGAGTTGATGATGAGGGGCGTATTCAAACGATGCGGCCGCTGGAACTGACTCATGCGGGTGACGGCAGTCAGCGGATCTTTGTGGCTTCGCAGATCGGAACGATCTTTGTGCTGCCGGGTGCCGAGTCGGTCCGGGAAGCCAAAGTGTTTCTGGACATCCGGGACCGGGTGCAGGACTTCCGCAGGGATGCCGAGGAAGGCCTGCTGGGACTGGCGTTTCATCCGCAGTATCGCAGCAACGGATATTTGTACGTGTGTTACAGTTCTTCGCAGGAGCTGCGAACATCGGTGATTTCCCGCTTTGCCGTATCGCCGGACGATCCGAACAAAGCGGACCCGGCCAGCGAAACGGTGATTATGAAGATTCCGCAGCCGTTTTCGAATCACAACGGTGGTTCGATTGCCTTTGGGCATGACGGATATCTGTACATTGCTCTGGGTGACGGTGGCGGTCGGAACGATCCGCTGGGACATGGTCAGAATCTGGGCACTCTGATGGGATCGCTGCTGCGAATTGATGTGGATCATCACCAGCCCGGGAAGAACTATGCGGTTCCGGCGGACAATCCGTTTGTGTCGCGTGCCGGGGCTCAGCCGGAGATCTACGCGTACGGATTCCGCAACATCTGGCGTCTGACGGTGGATCGCCAGACCGGGGATTTGTGGGCGGCGGACGTCGGTCAGGATTTCTGGGAGGAAGTGAATCTGGTGCAGAAGGGCGGGAACTACGGGTGGAGCGTGCGTGAGGCGTCCTATCCGTTCAATAATAAGCCTGCGACGGCCGAAGATCCGCTGATTCCGCCGGTGTGGGAGTATGATCATCAACTGGGCAAGAGCATCACTGGTGGGTTTGTGTATCGTGGTGCAAAGCTGCCTGAGCTGCAGGGCATGTATGTGTACGCGGACTTCATCAGTGGCCGTATCTGGGCGCTGCAGTACGACGCTGCCAGTGGCCGGGTGGTGAGCAACAAATCGATTGCCTCAACAGGTTTCCCGGTGCTGGCCTTTGGTCAGGATGAATCCGGCGAGCTGTATTACATGCTGGAGACGGTGAATGGTCAGGGGATTTACCGGCTGACGTCGACGAAGTGAGGTCCTGATGGCGGAAACGGCGGACGAACGGGACGAGCGTCTGGCGGTGGTCTTTGACCAGCTCATGCATGATTCTCGCGGGGGTCAGGCAGTGGTGCGTCTGGAGGACGCCATTCGGCGGAATCCGGATCTGGAGCGTGATCTGCGAGAGTTGTTTGCGACGGCGCGGATGGCAGAGGATCTGGCGTTGCTGGAGACAGTGGCCGGGAACCCTGCGGACGGGCTCAGTCTGGGCAATCCGGGTGGATCGTCGGTTCGTCGGGCGGGCAGTGACGGTGGCTGGGGCAGTGGCAGCTGGATGTCGGACGCGGATGTGCTGCAGGTGGCTGGCGGTCGTCTGCGTGCGGGCCGCAATTCGCTGTTTTCGCTGATTGGCAGTCAGATCGGAGACTATTCGATCGAGGCTGAGGTGGGTCGGGGCGGGATGGGTGTGGTGTATCGAGCGCGGCAGAGCAGTCTGCAGCGAACGGTGGCGCTGAAGATGATCCCGAATGCGGCTCTGGCATCCAGCATTGACCTGCAGCGACTGCGCGCGGAGGCACTGGCGGCAGCGCGGCTGCGGCATCCGAACATTGTACCGGTGTATGAAGTCGGCGAGCAGGACGGGCAGCCGTGGTTCAGCATGCAGTACATTCCCGGATCGACGTTGTCAGAGCGGCTGCAGCGGGGGCCGATGCCACCTCGTGAAGCGGTTTCGCTGCTGATTCCGGTGGTGGACGCGATCGGTGCGGCGCATCGAGCGGGAGTGCTGCATCGGGATCTGAAGCCGGGCAATATTCTGATTGCCGAAGACGGGACTCCGTTTGTGACGGACTTCGGACTGGCGAAGCGAGTCAGTGTGGACGATCACGTGTCAGCGGGGGCAGCGGACCTGCACAGCCTGACTCAGAGCGGCGCCATCCTCGGGACTCCGGCATGGATGTCTCCTGAGCAGGCTGCAGGTCAGACCGATGCGATTGGCGTGGCGGCGGACGTATACAGTCTGGGGGCTATTCTGTTTGCGATGCTGACGGGTCGTCCGCCGTTCCAGGGAGCTTCTCCGCTGGATACGGTGCTGATGGTCCTGGAGCAGGATCCGCCGGGAATCTGCATGCTGAATCGGGCGGTGGATTCGGATCTGGAAATGATTGTGCTGAAGTGTCTGCAGAAGCCGCAGGACCTGCGTTATGCATCGACGACGGCGCTGGCTGCGGACCTGCGTGCGTGGCTGAACAGTGAACCCATCACCGCACGATCCTCCACCATCGCTCAGGTGATGACTCGCCTGTTCCGCGAATCGCATCACGCTGCGATTCTGGAGAACTGGGGGTTGCTGTGGATGTGGCACAGTCTGGTCGTGCTGCTGCTGTGTCTGATCACGAACGGGATGCAGTTGAACGGGGTGTCAGCGCGGTGGCCATTTGTGACTTTATGGGTGGTGGGTCTGGGTCTGTGGGCGTTGATTTTCTGGAATCTGCGACATCGGGCCGGACCGATTACGGCGGTGGAGCGTCAGATTGCGCATCTGTGGGGTGGCAGTATGATTGCATCCTCCATGCTGTTTGGCGTGGAGTCGATCATGGGTCTGCGGGTCCTGGAGTTTTCTCCGGCGCTGGGAGTGATTGCGGGGATGGTGTTTCTGGCGAAGGCCGGAATTCTGTCGGGGCGGTTTTATGTCGAATCGCTGCTGATGTTTGGCACGTCCCTCGTGATGGCAGCGATTGCGGCATCGGATCTGCCGGACGTCAGTGTGTCGCTGTTCGGAGTGATGTCGGCGGTGACCTTTTTTGTGCCGGGTCTGAAGTATTACCGACAGCAGCGGCGGGGTCGTCGCTGAGAGACGGTGCGGGCGCGGTCGGGTACAGGCATTTTTTCAGTCCGACGGACGATTTTCAGACAGAATCAGCGGAACTGGAACTCTGGGATATCAGTGGCAACCGCGTGATTTCCGGGGGATGGTATTTTCAGGAGATCGCTCATGAACTGGTTCACAGAAAATCCGTGGCCATTACTGTTGATTCTGATCAGTGCAGCGGTGATTTGTGTGGTGCTGCAGTTGCGTCAGCGATGGCGAGCAGCGGGGCTGCTGTTGCTGGCGGCCGGTGGGGTGTATCTGCTTGAGTTACAGATTGTGACGGTGCCGGAACAACTGGAGCTGCGGCTGGATGGAATTCGCCTTGCGTTTGTGCATGACGATCTGGCTGAGATCAGGTCGTACCTGTCACCGGAGCATCCGGATCTCGCCCGGTTGGCGGAGGACGGACTGAAGCTGGTGCAGGTTTCGGCGGGGCTGCATCTGAAGGAGGTGCAGGTGCAGTTGGAGGGTGGCGAGCAGCGGGCCACCGTGCATTTGCGGGCGAACGGCAATGTGACGCTGCGGGACTCCGGGCAGCCGATGTATATCGCCACTCGCTGGAAGACCACGTGGGAGCGGGACGGGGGCACGTGGCTGCTGCGGGACGTGCAGCGGCTGGATCCGGTCAGTGGGCAGTCGGTTGGGGTGTTGTCGGCGGGGCCATAGCGGTGGCCGCCGGGTAATTTACGGAAACTGGAGGAACTGGGAAGCTTTCTCCAGCGGCACCGCCTGCAGCGAACCCGAAATCCCCGAGTTCACCGAAGTTGCGTGAAACCCCCGGTTCTGCTTTCCATTCTCAGGAAACCCTGTAGACTTGGGAACTTTGGCGATGCTGGGTCCGGACAGTCGGCAACAACAGCAGCGAGGTTTCGGTGCGCAGCGTATTCTGTGCTCGAAAAACTCCGGCCAGACAACTTATGAAAGGTGGGCAATGCTGAAAAAATTGCAGGGTTTTCGCAATCTGGCGCTGACAGCAGCGCTGGCGTGTGCGGCGGCAGACGTGCAGGCTCAGGACCCGGGTCCGCAGCCTGAGTATCCGCCGTTTGCCAAGGTGCTTGAGGGTTTTGAGAAGGTTGTCACGAAGGCCAACATCACTCCGATGTACACGCTGTACACGCGTGCGAAGGACGGCCAGATGTACGCCGAGTTGCCTCGCGACTTCCAGATGCGGAAGTATTTTATTGCCACGACGGTTGCCAGTGGTGAAGAGTACGCCGGTCTGCAGGCCGGTGATCTTTACGTGTACTGGCGTCGCTACGACCGTCATCTGGCCCTGATTGCTCCGAATATCGAGTATCGGGCGGCGGGTGATCGGGAGGCTGAATCTTCGGTGAAGCGACTGTTCACAGACCGCGTGCTGATGGAAGTGCCGATCATCACGATGGGTCCGAACGGTGGCCCGGTGATTGATGTGGATTCGATGCTGCTGAATCCTGATCCGCGGTTCAACATCGGACCGGCTCAGTTCAATCCTTCGCTGACTCAGCGCGGGATTTTCTCGATCCGCACCGCGAAGGCGTTTGAGAACAATGTGGAGATTGCCTTTGAGGTTCCGTCTGCTCAGGACGGTGGCCTGAAGATCCTGCATTTTTCGATCAGCAATATTCCCGACAACACGGGTTACCAGCCTCGTCCGGCGGACAGCCGAGTGGGTTTCTTCACGACCTCGTATTCGGATCTTGCGAAGTACGACGACCGCGAGACTCGCATTCGCTACGTGAACCGCTGGCATCTTGAGAAGGCCGATCCTCGCCTGCAGCTCAGTCCTCCGAAAAACCCGATTGTGTTCTACATCGAGCACACGACACCGGTGCGATATCGTCGCTGGGTGCGTGACGGGATCCTCGCGTGGAATGCAGCCTTTGAGAAGGTGGGCATTACGAACGCGATTGAGGTGTACTATCAGGATGCCGCGTCCGGTGCCCACATGGACAAGGATCCTGAAGATGTGCAGTACAATTTCGTTCGCTGGCTGAACAATGACATTGGCACTGCGATTGGCCCCAGCCGAGTGCATCCGCTGACGGGTCAGATTCTGGATGCCGACATCATTCTGACGGACGGCTGGATTCGTCATTACAAGAAGCAGTTCACCGAGAACCTGCCGAAGATCGCAATGGAAGGATATGGTCCGGACACGCTGGCGTGGCTGGCTGAGCATCCGGAGTGGGATCCGCGTGTGCGACTGGCTCCGCCATCGATGCGTGCCAGCGTGCAGCGTCAGATCGCGAAGAATGCGGCACTGCCGTATGCCGGACATCCGCTGTTTTCCGCCAATTCCGACGTGCTGGGTGATGAAGAGTATGATGGTCTGAATCGGCCCAGCCAGGTGAACGGCCTGTGCATGGCGGCTGACGGCCTGGCGATGGAAGTCGCCATGGCGCGGATGACTTTCGACATTCTGGGCGGGCTGGCACAGGATCCTCCGGCAACCCCGGCGGCGCCTGCGGGCGAGAAGAAGCCGGAAGCACCGAAGGAGCAGATGCTGGACGGCATGCCGGAGTCCTTTGTGGGCCCGCTGATGGCTCACCTTGTGGCTCATGAAGTCGGCCATACACTGGGTCTGCGTCACAACTTCAAGGCGTCCAGCGTGTATACTCTGGCGCAGATCAACAGCGAAGAAGTGAAGGGCAAAAAGCAGCTTGCCGGCTCGGTGATGGACTACATTGGTACGAACGTGCGGCTGGATTCGGGCACGCTGCAGGGTGATTACTGCATGACGGGTGTTGGCCCGTACGACATGTGGGCGATCGAGTACGGTTACACGTTCGGCGACACCAAGCCCATCCTCGCTCGTGTGGCGGAACCGGAACTGGTGTTTGCCACTGACGAAGACACCGGTGGTCCGGACCCGCTGGCTCGTCGCTATGACTTCTCGAAGAATCCTCTGGACTTCGCGAACGAGCAGATCCGTCTGGTGAATCATCACCGTGCGAAGCTGCTGTCGGACTTCATCAAGGACGGCGACAGCTGGGATCGGATTCGTTATGGCTATGAAATGATTCTGTCACTGCAGACTCGTTCACTGTCCATGATGTCCATCTGGGTGGGTGGTGCGCATGTGAATCGGGACAAGAAGGGCGATCCCAACGGTCGTCGTCCGATTGAAGTGGTTCCCGCTGAGACTCAGCGGGCTGCTTTGAACTTCGTGCTGCAGAACGCCTTCCGGGACGAAGCTTTCGGCCTGACTCCTGAGCTGACCACAGCGATGGGTCTGGACAAGTGGTATGACAACCAGGGTTCGATGAGTGAAGAGTCGACATGGCCGATTCATGATCGAATCATGGGAATTCAGTCTTCGATGATGACCTCGCTGCTGAACCCCACGACTCTGCGTCGCGTTTACGACAACGAGTTCCGGGTCCCGGCGGACGCAGATTCGCTGACTCTGCCGGAACTGCTGCAGACGGTGACGGCTGCAGTCTGGTCCGAGCTGGATGTGAAGGCGGAAGGCCAGTACACGGCTCGCAAGCCGCTGGTCACCAGTCTTCGTCGCAACCTGCAGCGTGAGCAGCTTGAGCGACTGATTGACCTGACTCTGCCCGGTCGTTCTCAGGGCCCTGCGGGCAAGGTGATTTCTTCACTGGCGGCTCAGCAGCTTCGCGGCATCCTGCAGAAGATTGAAGCGGCTCAGCAGGCTGCGGCAGACAAGCATGACCCCTACACTGCTGCTCACCTGCAGCAGGCTCGTGATCGCATCACCAAGGCTCTGGATGCTGACTACATCCTGAATCCCGGCAGTGGTGGCGGTGGCGGTCGGGAACTGATGCTGTTTGGTCGTGAGACGGAAGCCGGCGAACGCTGATTCAGCAGACCGGTGCATTCACTGCGGGGCTTTCGATGAGCGATCATCGGAAGCCCCGTTTTTTTGGGTTCAGACGGGGAGTTTCGGTGATGGCGGACAAAGTGGTACTGAGTGTGGGCCAGTGTCGACCGGATTCGGCAGCCATCGGACATTACCTGCGCAGCAATTTTGGAGCGGAGGTGGTGACAGCGGATACTGCTGCTGCGGCACTGCAGTTACTTGCCGAGCGAAGTTTTCAACTGGTCCTGCTGAACCGGATCCTGGATGCGGATGGCAGCGAGGGCATGCAGATTCTTCACGAAATCCGCCGACAGGAACGCTGGCAGGAGCTCCCGGTCATGCTGGTCTCAAATTATGCGGAATGGCAGCAGAAGGCGGTGGCGGCGGGAGCCCTGCCGGGGTTTGGCAAGGCCGAACTGAATCGGCCGGAAACGCGGCAGCGGGTGGCGGAAGCACTGGGAGTCTGAGCAGCAGTGGGAGTCTGGTGATGCCCGCGTGGCTCAGTCTGGCTGTGGCAATTGTCTGTGTGAGGCCTGCAGTATGACCGCTGGATTTGAGTTGATTGTCGAACATCCGCTGATTGAAGAGATTCTGGGGCAGTGGCGTGAGCAGATCGGGGCCCAGTGGTCCGGCTATCGCGGCCACGTTTACCGTATGTTCAACTGCTGCCTCGCTCTGCGTGCATGTTCAACGGAAGAGACAACAAAGCTGGCAGTGGCTGCAGCATTCCACGATCTGGGTCTGTGGTCCGATCAGACGGTCGATTACCTGCCGCCCTCATCAGCTCGGGCCGCCGCATGGCTGCAGTCCCGGGGTCTGCCTGAGTGGGTTGAAGAGATCCGTCTGATCATCGACAACCATCACAAACTGCGGACGTTCCAGGACGAACGCTGGCCGCTGGTGGAAGTTTTCAGGCAGGCTGACCTCGTGGATTTCTCGCTGCACTGCATTCGTTTTGGCTTGGCCGGAGGCGTACTGCGGCAACTGCGCAACAGGTTCCCGAATGCCGGCTTCCACTGGTTTCTGGCGAAGACGGCAGCGGGCTGGTTCCTGCGTCATCCGCTGTCTCCACCACCCTTTCTTCGCTGGTAGTGTGCAATGCTGCGTCCGGTCATACACGCGGCGTTTTATTGCTGATCCCGCTGCAGGCGATCTTCCATCGTGGATTCAAAGCCGGCGCGGAACTGCGGCAGGTGCTTTGCCAGTGTCTGAAACTGCCGCTGCGGCATGGCCAGCACGTTCATGGCAGTGCGACAGCGAATCGAGGCGGTCCGAGTTCGCTGCTGCAGCATGGCGATTTCACCGAAGAATTCACCGGCCTGCAGCACACTGAGAATGCGTTCTGCTCCACCTTCCGCTGCCTCACCCACCACCTCGGCCGTGCCGCTGATGATCACATACAGGGAATCACCGCGATCACCCTGGCGAAACACATATTCACCCGGCTCAAAATGCAGTTCCTGAACTCCACCCTGCGACTCCAGCCGCAGTTGCACAGTCTCCGGCGGGACCAGCAGATCCAGCAGCCACGAAAAGGCCACTCGCAGTCGACGATCCAGTCCCGGCAGTTTCCACCAGTACACGAAGCGCCACATCACCCATGCGGGAAACCCGGACAGGCGGATCTTTCCGAACAGTTCAGCGACGGCCGAGCGATGACCCAGTGAGCCCATTTTGCCAAGCCCCGGAAAGGCGAACTTCGTGAGCTGACCACCGCGAATGCGTGCGGCAATGTTGGCAGCCAGCACAGCAGCCTCCCTCGTGGCATGCTGCGCGGTGGGTGGAGCAAACACGCCAGCGGCACCGTTGGGGATTCGGGCGGCATCGCCGACAGCCCACACATTGGTCGCCCCGGCAGCTTCCAGGTGCTGATCCACCACAATCCGCCCGCCTTCCTGCGGCAGTGGCAGAGTCGCCAGCAGCGGATTGGCAAAGGCCGGTACCGTCGAAACGACCGTTCGCGTCGGGATACGTTCCCCGCCTGCGAGGACAGCGGAGTCTGAAGTTGCGGTCTGCAGTCGCTGCCCCAGTCGCAGTTCCACACCCCGACCCTGCAGAATCTTCTGAGCATACAGCCCCAGCGATTCACTCAGTTCACGCTCCAGAATCCGCTGGCCCGAGTGCACCAGCAGGACACGAACTTCCGACGACAGGTCCGTGTGCAGCCTTGCCGCAGCGGCCCGCAGAAAGTCGTTCATTTCGGCGGCGACTTCCACACCGGAAAAACCACCCCCAGCCACAACGACAGTCAGCAGTTGCCGCCGTCGCACTTCGTCCGGCTCAATATCCGCCTCATGCAGCACATTGATCAGATGATTCCTGAGTCGGACAGCATCCGCCAGCGTCCTGAACGGCATGGCATGCTGCTGCAAACCCGTCATGCCCCGAAAATCGGTCACCGTACCGGCTGCGAGAACCAGATGGTCGTACTGCAGAACCAGCGGCTGCGGCCGGAATCCGGGAGCCAGTGTCACCGTACGCGACTCAAGGTCAACGGATTCCACTTCCCGCACGTACAGCCGACAGCGTGGAATCAGCCGACTGATCGGGCTGACGGTGTCCAGCAGGCCGATGTTCCCGGAAACAACTTCCGCCAGCATCGGCTGAAAAACGAAATAGTTTTCCCGATTCACCAGCGCGATCTCGACGCGACTGTCCCGCCTCAGCAGACGCTCAAGATGCATCGCGGTGTAAACGCCCCCGAATCCACCGCCCAGTATCACAATCCGTATCCGGTCGCTCACATCTGTTCTCCTGCTGCAGTCGGGCTGCGCGGTCCCGATGCATTCAGCGGCCGGCGGCAAACACGCTGTCATCCGCCCGACCACCTGCCTGTACCCACGCCAGCAGATCCAGAATCTCATCCCGCGAGTACGTGATCAGCAGATTCGCAGGCATCGTGGAAATCAGCGAGGCCTCCAGCTCTTCAATCTCCGCTCGCGGCAACACCAGTTTCGTTTCCGGCTTCAGAGGATTGGGCAGCAGCGTCACAGACTCCGCTGACTCCTCCAGCTTCAATCCTGACATTGCCCGACCATCTTCCAGCACGGCCACCCACGTCTGATACTGCTTGTTGATCTCATGCGAAGGCTCAAGAATCTGCTGCAGCAGACGCGCACCCCGATAGCGTTCGGCAATCTTTGTCAGATCGGGCCCGAGCATCGAGCCCTGATCACCCAACCGATGACATTTGACGCAGCCGGCCGAGGCAAACACGGCCTGCCCCTGCTCGGCCGACCGTCCCCGCAGTGAATCGGCCGCGTCGGCCAGTTCCGCTGTCGCCCACATCCGCACGAAACTGCGGATCGGAGCTGCTGCGGAAGCGGGCAGCGGAGCATCTGCAGGCAGAACATACAACGTCGCCTGCATCACCCGCCAGTGCCCGGGATACGTGCACACAATCCGATACTCTCCCGGCTCCTGCGGTGCCTCGAAATACATCGTGTACGCATCACCGGGCTGCAGAATCGGCGTGAAACACAGTTCCCGCGGATCCTCTGGCACGTAGTGCGTGGCAATCGCCCGCGGGTTGCTGGCCAGTTGCATCGACTGCTCCCCGAATTCCTCCACCGCATCAGCTCGCACGACCGCCGCATTATGCGGCATCCCGGGATCCGAGTTGCGGAAGGCCAGCGACACTCGTGCCCCCGGAGGTACCCGCAGCACCCGCGGCTCATACTGCAACCCCGGGGCTGCCCCGAAGGACAACTTCAGGGAACTGGAGACCCAGCCGAAATTCGTACCATACTGCTCCTGCTGCACCAGCCGCGGATCCTGCTCGTACTTTTCCGCAATCGGAAAGTCGGGTGCCGGACGTTTTGCCGTTTTCACATACCCATCGTAGTCACGGAAGTCTTCCCGCTGATTCAGTATCGTTGCAAACACATCCGGCCGGATCTCCACGCCACCGCTGGTGCGCAGACGAGCATGCAGGTGAAACTGCATCACCGGATGCAACTGTGGAATCTCCAGAAAAACCGTGCGTCCATCGTCCAGCAGTTGTGCCGACTTCACCGGCACATAGTCGTGCCCCTGACGCCCAGGCTCCTTCACCGAATACTCCGGTGACCCGTATCCCGCGCTGTAAAGATAGTTCCACTGCTGGCAGAAAAAGCCGGCCGCCGTCACGCTGGTCGGGTCCAGAGGTTCGCTGAACCGTACCAGCACCCCATTGCCCCACGCTTCAAAGGACTGCGGCAGTACCAGAGGCTGGGACGTGCGACGCAGTCGCTGCAGACAGCCATCATCGGCCGCATAACTCTGCCAGCCCTCCGTACCGGCCAGCAGCACGCTGCCATCGCGGCTGCTGAACGCCACTCGACAGATGCCACTGAGATAGTCTCCGGGAAGTGGCACAATCGCCCCCTGACTGCGACCACCCACAACATCTCTCAGCACCACATAAGACTGACAGGCGCCGAAGGATGTCCCCAGAGCAGCCCCGGACAGCGCCCCCAGACGCGGGTCCCGCGGCAGATACCCGATTTCACCCGACGAATTATCCACCCCCCGCGGCAGATACAGCAGCGGCAGATCATAGCCATAACGCCCATGATTCGGCCGCGGCCCGTTCAGCCCGTGATAACTGCCGCGACTGACCTCAAATATCGCAGATGCCGGCGTCCACGTGCCTTCCTGAACGGAAGCCAGCACAACCGCACCGTCCGGGCTGACCCCGATCCCGTTGGAGTTGCGCAGCCCACTACCCAGAGACTCAATCCGCCCCGAGCTGTCACGATGTGCCACTCCGAAATCCCGCGACGAGACCGACCAGTACAATTCACCGGTCGCAGTCTGCTGCAGCGAGGTGCAGAAGTCATGACCACCCGTCGTCGGATACTCGTTGGTTACGCATTCGTAAAAGTCGACTTCCGAATCGCCATTCAGATCGTGCAGACGAGTGATCTGATCGGAACCCAGCACCAGAATCTGATCCTGCTGCACGACCAGTCCGAGGGACCGATAGAGCCCGGCAGCAATCCGCTGCCATGACAGCCTGTTACTGCCGCCGATGTTCTCGGCACCGCTGCACAGCCAGACTTCTCCCATCAGCGTTGCCACCGCGATTCGACCATCACTCAGACAGCCAACTCCGCCAATCCGCATCGCCGATCGGAACGGGTTGTTCGGATAGTGTGGCAGCGTCAGCGTATCGATGGCCAGTGGCCCCGCTTCAGTTCCCGGCACCGCCAGCGTTTCAGCACGCTGTTCTGCCCACTGTCCGCGAACATCCTGCGGCCAGACATTCCCGGCGATGGATTGCAGCAGTTCGGCGGAAGTCAACAACCCCTCGGGAAACGGGCTGGCATCCCGCGCAGCAGCGTCCCCGTCAAACGTTTCCAGCAGCAGCGTCAGCTGCCGTGCCGGACGTTCTCCAAACACCAGCCGCACATTGCCGTCCTGAGTCTGCAGTTCTGCGGTGCCTGAGTCTTTCGCCAGCACCAGCCGTTCGGTCAGGCCATTTTCCGTGATGCGTACGGCACCATGCAGTTGATCTCCGCTGAGCAGTTCCGCTGCCGCACCGGCTGTGGCCAGTTGCAGCGTCGTCCCGGCAGGCAGAGCACCATCCAGCAGCAGGCTGCGAACAAGTCGCCCGTTGTCATATCGACACTCCTGCAGCACCCGCGCCTGACCAATCTGTGACACAAATACCACGCGCTCGCCGGCCCGATAATAACCCACGTACCGCCGTGAAGTGCCCTCCGGAAGCAGCCACTGCCCGGTCGCATGCGGCCACAGACGCCGGCCTTCGATGCGAACCCCGTCCATCAATCCGAAACGCACAAAGCCCCAGACGACAAACGAACCGTCCCAGGCTTCCGAAAAGGTGTGCTGCTCCGGATCAAACATCACCGAGGTTCCGGAACCGGGATCCAGCAGCACGTTGACGGCTTTTGCCGTCGTGCGTCCGAAATGCCGCGTGAGCTGGCAAACGACATTTCCTGTTTTGGTTTCGTTGAGCGAGCGGTCAAAACTGACATCTTCCGGGTTCTGGCCCCAGTGCCCGAAGCCCCCGCCATCCAGCCCCGGAAACTGGGGCAGCAGATCGGCCGGAGCCCTGAGGCCGCTGTCCAGAAACGCTTCGGCCTGGCGACTGTAAAAGTCCCGGATGCGATTCTGCGGAAACGGTTTGCCAGGATCCGAAAGAACGTTGACAGGAGCGCTGGCGACGTCCTGAGCGGCTGCGGTTCGCGCAGTCACAGCGGTTGCCAGCAGAGCCAGCAGAACGACGGAAATTGATGGCAGTCGAGACATTGGCGAATTCCAGCGGAGCGATGACGGCGGCGGGATTGCTGAGCGGTGCAGACAGGCCATTCTGACGGCCTGCGGTGCCTCACAATAACCGCAGATCGCGTTTCAGGCAAAGCATCCCCTGCTGTCACGTTTTCCGTGCGACAGTCAGGTTAACCCGCACAGTTCCCCGCCCGGCAGACCCACACTACAAAAATCGAACTGCACTTGAGGAAAAACGCAAACGTGTCCATTTTTTTCGCGAAAATCGTCGAGGTTGTAACGATTGGGCAAGGCGGGAACACTCAGAAGGATTTTGCATCCGCCCAAATGCCTGCAAAGTCCGCGCAAACTGCCCTCCCCAGGCCCGCCCGGAGCCTGTCCGTGGCCTGAAAAGTGCCGCCGGAGAACTGCCCGTTGACTCACCCCCACACGGCTTGTAGATTCGATGGTGTCCGCTGCCGACGCGTTTTCGAATTCGCGGCAGCCGGGAAGTCCCTGTCGACAGATCTGCAGTCCGGTCCCACCGGGCTGAGCGGAGATGCTGGTGCAGACCGAACCCTGTTCAATGGCTCCTAAGCGAACTGGCTCACCCCTGTCTCGCTGGCTGTTGTGCCTGTTCGGGCTGATCTGGCTCCCGGCTCTGTCAACTGTGCTGTCCGGAGATCAGCCCCCGTGGATGATTTCCAGCCACACGGCTCGGGGATTGTTCTCTGATCGTGCTTCAGGCAACCCGCCAGTTGCTGTCCCTGCCCCGGCTGCACCAGCACAGATGCAGCCCGCAGACAGCCCCTGGCAGATGCCGGATGGCGCGTGGAAGTATCTGGTGATTCATCATTCCGGGACCAGCTCGGGAAGCGTGCAGTCCATCCACCGCGAACATCAGCAGCGGCGTGATGCCGACGGCGACCCGTGGCTGGGGATTGCCTACCACTTCGTGATCGGCAATGGCAGCGGGATGGCGGATGGTCAGGTGCAGGCAACGTTTCGCTGGGATCAGCAGCTGCACGGCGCTCATGCCGGAAATGCTCTGATCAACGCTCGCGGGATCGGCATCTGCCTGATTGGTGATTTCGAAAAAACAGCTCCTTCAACACGACAACTTGACGCCCTCAGAAAACTTGTGGTTCAACTGGCCGGTCGCTACCAGATTTCCCGGCGGCAGGTCATTGGTCATTCATCAGTCCGGTCCACCCGGTGTCCCGGACGACTTTTCCCCCTCAGGAAAATTCAGGAAGCAGTACCGCAGGCATGATCGCCGCGAAACTGCCTGCAGTCCGAGTTTTCACTTTTGCCACGGAAGCTATGCTCTCATGTTCAACCGTGTTCGCAGCTTTTCATTCCCATCCAGCAATCTGGGGTCCGACGCTCCGGAAGACTTCGTGCCGTCAGAGCTGCCGCTCGAACTGCGGGAAGCGTGGGAATCGTGGCAGCAGTCAGACCTGACTCCGGATAACTACGCCCGCAGCGTCAACGAATCCGACTGGCCGGTGTCCATCTATGTGCCGGAACGCTACGAAGATGGTTACGCATATCCGCTGATCACATGGTTTCACAGCGACGCCAACGATGAAGAGCAGCTGGAATCGGTGATGAATGCGGTCAGCCCGCAGAACTACATCGGACTGGCGCTTCGCGGCAACCACGAAATGACCACCACCGGAGGTTACCGCTGGGATCCCGCTGCGACGGGATTGGCACACGGACGCGTCTCACTGCAGCAGTTGCTGCACCTGACCGTCTGCCGACTGCGTCGAACGGTGCACATCCACAGTGAACGCATTTTCCTTGCCGGGTCCGGGCACGGTGCCGATACCGCCATGCAGATGCTGTCCCAGCAGCCGGACTGGTTCGCCGGAGCCGTACTGCTGGATCCCTTCTGTGAGACCTCAGCACTGCCCGAAGATCTGCCGCTCGCACTGCAGCAGAAGCCCGTACTGATGTCTTTATCCGGCAACTGTGGCCTTGAAGTACTCGGCCGGTCCGTTCGCTCGGTCCGCCGACTGCGTGCCGCCGGGGCTGTGGTGGATGTGGACTTCACCGAGCTCCCGGTGGACCCGGGCAGCAGTGAAGCCCGCCGTATCGATCACTGGATCATGGACCGTGTCGCCCGGGAAGCCCTCGTCTGACATCTGCAAAGCAATCACTCTCGGAAGCCGCTGTTATGCCACGATTCTGCTCCGCCCTGCTGGCCTTCGTCGGTCTGTTCATCGGTTCGTGTGCAGCCGCTCAGGAGCCGACACAGTTTCAACCCCACACGTTCCGTGGTGGCAAAGACGCAGAACTGAAGTATCAACTGCTGACACCGGCAGCCGCCGCTCAGCCTGGTGACGAAAAGTTTCCGCTGGTGCTGTTCCTGCACGGGGCCGGTGAGCGTGGCAGTGACAATCAGGCCCAACTGAAACACGGTACAGGCAATTTCGCCACCGCTGCCCTGCGGCAGAAGTACCCCTGCTACGTGGCCGCGCCCCAGTGCCGCACAGGCCAGTGGTGGAATACTCAGGCCGACCTGCTGCTGGAACTGATCGCCGACCTGCAGAAACAGCACCGGATTGATCCGCAGCGGATCTATGTGACCGGATTGTCCATGGGCGGATTCGGCACGTGGGAACTGATCTCGCGCAAACCAGAGCTGTTTGCGGCTGCCGCGCCGATCTGCGGCGGCGGAGATCCAGCAAAGGCAGCGGCCTGCGCCAGCCTGCCGATCTGGGTGTTTCATGGTGCTCAGGACACTGTGGTCAGACCAGAACTCTCCCGCGTCATGGTCGAGGCTCTGAAGAAGGCCGGTGGCATGCCGAAGTACACCGAATACCCAGGCGTCGGACATGACTCCTGGACCGCCACCTACGCCGACCCGGCATTCATGGAGTGGCTGTTCGCTCAGAAACGTCAGTAACGCCACAGGGCTGTCACGCGCTACTGCCAACCAGAGTTCATTCGCGGGTCACATCCACCACCGGGCGGCGACGGTCCAGCCACGCCTGCAGCAGAATCTGAGCCGCCAGCTTGTCCATCCGTTCCTTACGCTGCTTCTTCGTAAACTCTGCGGCCAGCAGCAGACTTTCTGCCTGCCACGATGTCAGCCGCTCGTCCTGAAACTCACAGGGCAGCCCGAACAGGCCGGTCAGCCACGTCGCAAAGCCTCGCGCTTCATGCGACTTCTGACTTTCGTCACCATTCATGTGCAGCGGCAGACCCACCACGAAACCCACCGGTCGATATTCTGTCAGCACCCGCCGCAGAAATCGCTCGTCCCCCTGCAGTCCCTGCCGCTGATGATTGTACAGCGGACTGGCAAAACGCTGGTCACGATCCGACACGGCGATTCCCAGCCGCTTCGTTCCGTAATCAAACCCCAGCACCATGCCTTCCCGGGGCAACAACGGCGCTGATTCTGACGTCGGCTGCTGACTATCCACGGTTGCCATCAGTTCGCTCCCCGCACGCTGGACGAACTGCCCCCCAGCGTCACCAGCTGCGGCAGACGATCGTTCAAACCGCCCGATCGGAACCCCTCAAGGTCCAGCGTCACCTGCCGAAAACCCAGCTCCCGCAGTCGCCTCGAGATCTGTTCACGCTGAGGATGTCCCACAGCCGCCACCAGATACTCAAGCGGCAGCTCAATCCGCGCCAAGTCGTTCTGCTCCAGACGCACCCGCAGCTCACGACACCCCAGCAGCTCTCGCAGAAAAACCTCCGCCTCATCAATCCTCAGCGTCCGCTCGGATGTCACTTCAACGCCATAAGCAATCCGACTGGACAAACACGGCGATGCCGGCTTGTCCGCTGAATTCAATCCCCACCAGACCGCCAACTGTCGAACACCCGACTTCCCCAGCCCCGCTTCAATCAACGGGCTGCGGACCCCGTGCTGCTGCGCTGCCTGCATCCCCGGACGATGATCACCCACATCGTCCAGATTGGCTCCGTTCAGAACCATGCGATCGGGATAACTCTGCACCACGTGCTGGATGCCGCGATACAGTGTGTCCTTGCACCAGAAACAGCGATCACCGCTGTTGCGACGATACTCGGGCCGCAGAAACTCCTCCGTAAACAGCTCTTCATGAGCAATCCCGATCCGCACAGCTTCCCGACGAGCCAGCTCGCGATCGGCCGCAGCGAGGCTGGGACTGACCGCCGTAACAGCCAGCGCCCGAGCCCCCCACAGCAGGGCCGCGGCTTTGGCCACCACCGCACTGTCAACACCACCGGAATACGCCACCACACACGGTCCCAATTCCCGCATGATCTGCAGCAATCGCTCCGCAATGACGGCCGAACTTTCCTGCACAATCACAGTCATGGATTTCCAGCAGATTCTGTAGACAGGAGGCCAGCAGGCCCACCTCAGACCAACTCAGACACTCACCGCGCAAACCCAGTTAACTGCCCTGAGCACCGACTGTCAACCCACCACGGTGACGCAACTCAACCACGCACCAGCAGGAAAGCTGCCATTTTTGCAGGCACCTGATTTGCAGGAGCAGAGAATTAAAGCTGCCGAAGAGGCATATTTCGACGGATTTGCTAGACTCTGCAGCTGTCGAAAACAGAAGGTGCCGACATGCCAAAACGCGATTTTTACGATGTTCTGGGAGTTCCTCGCAGTGCTTCGCAGGAGGACCTGCGGAAGGCCTATAAGAAACTGGCCCGCAAGCACCACCCGGATTCCAACCAGCAGGATCCTGAAGCGGCAAAGAAGTTTGCTGAGATCACGGAAGCGTGGGACGTACTGGGTGACGAGCAGAAGCGAAAGCAGTACGACCAGTTCGGGCATGCAGCGGCGGGCGGAGGCCATCCGTTTCAGGGCGGCAACCCATTTCAGGGTTTCGGCGGCGGTGGTGCCAGCATGCAGTTTGACATGGAAGATCTGCTGGGGGGCATGTTTGGCGGTGGTGGCGGAGGGTTTGGTGGTCAGCGTCGTGGTGGTGGTGGCCGCGCGCGACGCGGTGAGGACGTTCGCGCAGAGATTACGATCCCGTTTGGAGTGGCAGCGGAGGGTGGCGAGCACACTCTGACATTGCAGAACGGATCGAAGTCTGAGCGCATCGCCGTGAAGGTTCCGGCAGGCATCGATCAGGGGCAGACCATTCGGCTGGCAGGGCAGGGCAACCCCGGTCCAGGTGGGGGTACTCCCGGCGACCTGCTGGTGACCGTCTCAATTGCTCCGCATCCGTGGTTCAAGCGCGAGGGATTCCATCTGGTTCTGGAAGCCCCGATCACTCCGGCCGAGGCAGTGCTGGGCACTCGCATCGAAGTGCCCACGCTGTCCGAAGGCACGGGGATGCTGACGGTTCCGCCGGGCACCTCCAGCGGTGCTCGACTGCGATTGCGGGGCAAAGGTATCCGCAATCCCAAAACGGGTGAGCGTGGTGATCAGTTTGTATCGTTGAAGATCGTGGTACCGAAGGACTTGTCCGAGTTGGCGCGGGCTGCGTGGGAACAGGTGCAGCAGACCAGTGCCGAAACTCCGCGACAGCAGCTCTGGCGGTGAGCCGATCTGCTGCCCGGCAGCAGTTTTCGACCGCAGTCTACGGCGTATTGAAGATGCGGTCACCGGCGTCACCAAGGCCGGGCAGGATATAGCTGCGGGAATTCAACTGCCGGTCGATCGACGCTGCAAACACCCGCACGTCGGGATGCTCGCTGGTCAATTGTTGCAGGCCCTCCGGGGCTGCGATCAGGCAGGCGAAGCGAATCTGCGGGACACCCCAGCGTTTCAGCAGTTGCACGGCATGCAGGATGGAACCCCCGGTGGCCAGCATCGGATCAACGATAATGGCGACATCCGCCGGATTCGACGCGGGCAGCTTCTGGTAATATTCCACCGGCAGGGCAGTGCTTTCATCGCGGCAGATTCCAAGGTGCCGCACCTCAGCCTCGGGCAGCAGCCGCAGAAACGCGTCGGTCATCCCCAGGCCGGCACGCAGAATCGGCACGATCGCCACTCTTCCCTGCAGGCGGAAGGCCGCCGTGGATTCCATGGGAGTCTGTACAGTGCACGCCTGCAGCGGCAGATCCCGAGTCAGTTCAGCGGCCAGCAGTGACGCCAGACAGTCGACGTGCTGACGAAAAACTGCCGGCGGGGTGGCGGAATCCCGCAGTCCGGCGAGGTGATGCTGCACGAGTGAATGCTGCAGCGGAGTCACTGAGGGATGCTGAAAGTGCATGCGTGCCGACCTGACATCGAAAAAATCTTTACGTACTGCCGGCAGGGATCATACAGTTTACCCCAACGGAATTTCCAGCTTTCGACTTGGCTGCAGCCGCACAGCAGACGATGAAACGGGTGATTCTGCCGAACACTGCCCGCAAGCGGCAGCTGCAGAGAAGATCGAAGTCACAGGAGCAACACATGTCAGACGAACTGCAGTACAGACTGACAGAGACCGACGAATACGAAGAAATCAGCAGCGATGAGGTGGATCGGGTCGTCGAAGCCCTTGATCGCCTGATCGCCGGTGTGCAGAGCGAAAATGTGAAACATTACCTCGAAGAAGCCGCCAGCAACATTTACTTCCTCGTCTACGAAGAAGAAGCAGAAGCTGAGCTGGACGAAACCACGGAACAGGCGGCCTGAAAATACGGCACCGTTTCCATGGCAGGCATTCAGCCCGACCCCTCGCAGGTCGGGCTTTTTGCTGCGCACAACTTTGTCACGACGAACCAGCCGGCAAACAAAAAACCCGCTGCTGTAGGGCAGCGGGCTGAGTGTCTCACCGAGCACCCGGGCAGGGCCTCAGGTGATCGTGAAATTCACCGGATCGCTCCAGGGAAGCGTCTTGTCATCCGCAGTCACCCCGCGAACCCATACCCGATACTCGCCGGCATTCAGGGGCTCGTTCGGACTGAAGGTGTTGCCCGATAGTCCAGACTGACGCAGGAAGTTGAAGTTCTTGCCGATCAGAGCAATCATGATCTCGTAGGTCTTCGCTTCCTTCACCGATTCCCAGCGAATCTGTGGCAGCGGGTTGGCGGAAGACGAATTGTTCGCCGGATCCACGATCACGGGAGCTCCGCCGGTACACGTGAAGTTGTACGCATCACTCCATCTGCTCAATTCACCCCGCACACTGACGGCCCGAGCATAGAACGTGTAGCGTCCTGCCGGCAGATCCGCTGGGAAAGTGAACTCGTTGCTGGCCGAAGTCGTCTTCAGGAACACGGATGTTGCCAGATGACGCTCCACCCAGATGTCATAGCGCGCCGCCTGATCAACTCGGGACAGCACAATTGTCGGTGTCTTCGAAGTGTAGACGGTGCTGAGCGGCACCTGAACACGAGGCACATTATCCGTCGTGATCGTGGCAGTGCTGCTCCACTGACCCACCACTTCCGGTGAAGTGCGGGACCGCTCCACCACAACAGTTCCCTGATTCAGTGTCGACTGCACAGTCACTTCGACAGGATTCACCAGTTGCGGGATCACCAGCGAGTAGCGAACAGTCCCATTCAGGCCCAGAGTTCCCTGAGACCGCACGGTCACAGTCTCAAAGCCCGGCAGCTTGCGCAACACCGACTGAACCGCAGTGGCGGTGGCATTGAATGGGATTGCATCTGATACCTGAGTCACCGCGGTTTTTCCCGGAGTCTTCAGTGTCAGAGTGAATGTACCGGATTCGGGATTCCCCGAGACGGCCACGTCCGTCACCTGGGTCAGCCGACGAGCCCGTACTTTGTATTCGAGGCTGCCCCAGTCGGTAAACGTCTGACGGCTGACTGCTGAAAGCTGCCCCTGCTGCAGCAACGGCAGTGCCACAACCTGCAGCGGTTCAGCTGCCCGGGAAATCGTGATCTCGTGCACCGGATTGTCACCAGCCTTCAGCGTTCGCACCGTCGCACCGGCAATCCCCAAACCGGAAATCGCTGCGCGAATATCCGCGCCAGTGGCATTCCACGGCAGAGCTCTGGTCGTCAGAGTGCGAGCCGGATCACCGGGAACTGTGAACTGCAACTGGAAGGTTCCCGACGTCGGCGTACCCGCAAACGACAGAGTGATCAGTTGCGTTGTCGGCAAAGTAAAGGACGTGCCCCGCAGATACTTCGGATTGAACAGGGCAGCCGAATCCGGTGTCCCCGGACGCTTCACCACGACTTCGTAATGCGTGGCCTGATCAACCGCAGCCCACTCGAGCGTGATTGGTGTCCCGAACGTCTGACCAACAGGACGCCTGATCTGAACCGCCGGAGCCTGCTCGATATCGACCGCTGCCGACCACGGGGAAAAACGACCAGGAACGGCGTCGTCCACACTCCGCACATACACCTTGTACTGGGCCATCTCAATTTCGCTGCGCAACTGAGTCAACTGCACCAGTTGACCGCCAGTCGTATACGTGCCATTCCCCGCGATCCCACGCAGCCGAATTCGATTGGCGTCCACCCGAGTGACAAACCACGTGCCGTTGGCTGCCGTGTTTCCCTCAACTCCCGAAATCCGCACCTGCTCGCCCGTCTTCAATCCATGATCGGCCACAGTAATGACCATTTCCGGATCATTCGTAACACCTGAAATGGACCTCGGGGCTGTGGCGGGCAATGTCACTGCTCCGCTCAGATAGAATTCCCGTACCTCTTCCCGCAGCACACTGCCCTTACCATCAGGAATCGCATTGCCAGCCGCATCGCGAGCAACAACCTGATTCGGCACTCGGTAAACCGTTGAACTCAGATCCGTCTGATTGCTGACAAAAATCTCGAAGGCGCGAGCCCCATTGACACTGGTCCACGTAATCGGAGTCTGATTTCCGTCAACCTTGCCGGCAGCGATCGTTAACGACGGGGTCGTCTTCAGCAGCACTTCAACAGGTGCACTCCAGTTGGTACTGGTGCTGTCCGCAAAGTTGGCTCGCACCCAGATCCGACTTTCACCCAGCTGATAATCAACCGACGGGGTGAACTCCTGGAACTGGCTGGGCAGCCCCGCTGCCAGCAGTGTGCGAACTCGCGACTCCACATCGCTCACCCAGACGTCGTAGCTGGTGGCGTTGGGAATCGCAGTCCACGCGATCGGATTCCGCGGATTTGTAATCTCCAACTGGCCCCCGGCACCCGTCACGGCACCCGGTATGGTCACCACCGGACCGGCAGACAGCATTGATCGGGTCTCCAGCGACTCGACCGATGCCGGTGATGGCACGATGTGATTGTTGCGACGAGTACGACGCTTGCCCGAAGAAAATTCAAAAATCATGTTCTTCTCTGCCAACGCTCGAGCTGTAAAGAGCACAGAGCGGTCCCCGACTGTTCAGAACCCGGTCCTACCGGCCTCTGCCCACAGTCGATGCGCAACCGCACGTCTCTTCTGGATATCGCCCTTTGGGAAATCCCAGTTTCATGGAATAACCGGAGCATTCAGACGAAGTCGAAAAAACATTCTCACCGATCCATACCGCACGACCGCTGCCGGCAGCTTTCGCCGAACTTTCCACCAACAATAAAAAACGGCCCCCTCTGAACAAGGGAGCCGTCACTGGGCTTGATTGCTGGCACTCAGATCACACCATCAGCCGACTTTCATTGCCGCCGACAGAATCTGTGACGTGCTCGGACGCATAATTCGCGGATCCACCAGGTCCCCACGCTGCAAAGTTGCACGGATGTCCTTACCGCTGATCGACCACGGCTTCTCGTCTTTATGTCGCTCCATCAGGTCCACGCGACCAATCGATTCATAGTAAGCCGCAAAACCAACATTGACTGTACGGATCTTCAGGTCACCCGCCAGATGATGGAAGATTTCCTGAGCATCAAAGTCACCCCAGATTGCCTCGCCGTTGGCGTACGGAGCATCAGCGTGCTTGCGGCCAATCACCAGATGCGTGTAACCCATGTTCTGCCGGTAAATCCCGTGCATGACTGCCTCTTTGGGGCCACCGTAGAACATTTTGATATCCAGACCCAACAGTACCACTCGGTCCGGCACAGATTCGCCCCGTGGTCCCCACAGGCCATTGTCGCTGTCGCCGTCACCCAGTGACCGGTCAGTGATCAGCTTTTCGTAGGTCTGCATGCGGATTTCTGCATTGACGTCATCCCCCTTCACCTCGCCAATCAGCGGATTCAGGCAGGCACCGGCGTTGTAACCCTCACGCAGCAGTGTCTCGAGCCCGTAGACGAGGGCATATTCGTGAGCCCGATGCAGGGGATTACGCGTCTGGAAAGCCACGACGGCATTCCAGCCCCGTTCAGCCAGCAACCTGCGGACTTCCCGTGGAGTCAGCACGTATTTTCCGAAAGCGGCGTTCTTTGGCTGCGGCAGGACTCGGATTTCTCCTCCAATCAGGTGGGATTTGTCCGCATCACCTCGCAGGACCATGTCGGCGCCTGGATGATCAACCCGCTCGGTCAGGTAGACCGACCGCAGGTATTTCAGCTTCGGCCATGCGTAAACATCGCTCAGCTCAAGAGTTGCCACGATTTCCCCGGCTGGGGAGATCAGTGCCACCTTCTGTCCAGGCTTAAGCGACTTCGCCAGCTCTGCAGTCACGGGAAACGCGAGGGGAATGGTCCACGCATAACGCTCGCCCTGACTTACCACATAGCACTCATCCAGGACCTGGTTGTATACCTTTGAACACATTGGCCCAGTGAGTGGACTGAGGGTTCCGTCGCCAAACCGGTACACGGTGGAAAGGTCAGCAGAGGAAACTGGCACCTGAACAAGCGTTCTGGCTTCTGTCAGAAATGCGTCGACTTCAGCGGCCGGAACGGTCCGGCAAACGGGTTCACTGAGGCCTCCATGCGGAGCGATAAGATCGGCCATGTCAAGGACTTTCCGAGAATTCAATGGATTCAGGTGTCAAGCAAAATCGACTGGAAACCTTCGATTGGTGAAAAGCGGTCGAGTTGGGACCGTAGAGAAAGCACAATCCGGCGTCAAGGACTTTCCGGTGAATGCTGAATGCAGGGAACAATCGCGATCCCCGGCAAGGACCGGACTCGGCGACGTTGAAATCGTACGTTGATCATCTGCGGGGCTCACTTTGTGGTTTTTCTCTGTCGAATGAAGAGGGGATGGAAGCCACGCCCCGCCTTGCGCATTTTGCGCGCATCTCGGGGTCGGGCCCGTTTGCAATTGACAGAACACAACGGGGATCCGCACAATCTCATGTTTTTCCCGGGTTTCGCTTTCTGCAAGCCTGTGCGTCCTGCGTGTTTTGTTGGTTCCTGCGGACCTGCGCATCTTTCCTGTCCGGAATTCTCGGGTTTGACCCGCTTTTTTCTGCACAGCCTGTCCACTGCATATTTCACTTGAGATTTTCAGGGTTGACGCAATGCTGATTTCTGCCTGGTTGACTGCTGTTCGCAATCGCCTGAACCAGACCCGGATGCCGATCAAGCGACGTGCTCCGGTCCGCAGACAGGCTCGTCTTGAAGATTCTCTGGAATCCCGCACCCTGCTGGCTGCCCCCACTCTGGTGGCCGTGCGACCGAACATCGGCGATTTCCTCGAGCCCAACGAAACGCTGACCGTGGCTCCCAAGGAACTGACGCTGCAGTTCAACCCCGGGCAGCAGATTGATTCCAGTAACAACCGGCTGTTCAACAATTCTCCGATCGTGGTGACTCGTTCCGGACGTGACGGTACGTTCAGCGATGGCAACGAAGTGCCGGTCACTCTGGGCTACGTAGGCCTCGGTGCCACCAGCGAAGATGTGGTGCTGCGATTTGCGCAGAATCTGGCTGATGATTTTTACCGCATCACGATCAAGGGCAGCGGCAGTAACCCGCTCCAGAACACCAATCGGGAAGTTTTCAGCAGTGGCACCTCGGATCCGGACGGCTACTTCTACTTCCGCCTGAACCTTGGCGCTCAGGTGCGGGCTGTTGTTCCTCAGCCGATTATTCGCAATTCCAACGGCAGTCTGACTCAGCAGCGCGATCAGATCGTGGTCTACTTCAATCAGGACACGCTGGACGCTGCCACTGCTCAGAATCGCAACTTCTACCAGTTGCATGCCACTCGCAACACCGTCGAAAACACTGACGACGTCGTGCATCTGCCGACCTCCGTCTCCTACTCAGCCACCACCAACACGGCCGTGCTGACGTTCGCAAATCCGATTGACCAGTTGTCCGGCAACGGCCAGTATCGCCTGCGAATCGGGACGGACGAAGCGATTCCCCTGCCACCCACCACCTCCAGCTACTCCGAACAGTTCAGCAGCACCTTCGGCACTACCGGTGCCGCTGCCGCCACGGTCACGATTGACCCTATCGTTTCCATCGACGGCAACCCCATCACACTGGCGTTCTCCACGTCAGCTCTCGATACAAATGGGATGCCATCAATCACTGTGAACAATCGTGCCATCACGGTTGTGCTGGACAGCGTCGGTGGCACGACGCCCTCACAACTGGCATGGGCGATGAACCTGAACACTCAGGTCAATCGCCTTGTCCGCACCACCATCGCCGGAAATCAGTACACCAATCTGACGCTCACCTCTTCGAACATCAATTTCGCCTTCCTTGACCCAGGCTCCTCCTTCGGCAACTCCGTCAGTCTCGGAACTCTCAGCAGCCAGAGTCAGATCATCAGCGGCCAGATTCTGTCCCGTGCCTACCCATTCGACTTCCCGGGCAATGGCGATGAACCGGGGCACCGCGACATTAATGTGCCGGATGAAACTCATCTTGAGTTTCCGCTGGACCAGGATCCCCAGATCTCGACCTATTTTTACAACTTCCAGCGGAACTACGGGTTCACTCCGCAGGGCGCCCCGCTGTCCAACCTGATTACTGAAAACCAGAAGCAGCGGACTCGCGAGATCTTCGACCTGTTCTCGAAGCGGATGGGTGTGCAGTTCGTCGAAACCGCAAACCAGGGTTTCACGGTCGTGACCGGTGACCTGCGAGCCATTAATCCGGCCATCATCACCGGAGCCGGTGGCGTCATCGGCTTCTCCAGTCGCCCGCTCAACCTCGCCATCATGGACAATGCCGAGACCTGGGACGACTCATATGCCGGCTCGTGGTTCACCACCGCCATGCATGAGATCGGCCACCTGCTGGGACTGGGCCACGCCTACGACCTGCCCGAACTGACCGTCATGGGCGGTTTTGAAGGCCCCACAGTACAGACCACGACGGCCGAGCCCGATTTTCCGGGTGACGCCGATGTGATTCACGGCCAGGCACTCTACCGCCCGGAAAGCCGCGACATCGACCTCTACCGCTTTGTACTCCCCAAAACCGGTCAGTTCACCGTTGAAACCATCGCCGAGCGGATGGGCAATGCCAGTCTGCTGAATACCGTGATTCGACTGTACCGCGAGGAATCCGGCGGAGTCCGTACGCTGATCGGACAGAACGACGACTATTTCAGCAAGGACTCGCAACTGTCCATGGAACTGTCGGCCGGCACCTACTACATCGGTGTCAGCGCCAGCGGCAATGATGCGTACGACCCGACGATCCAGGACAACGGGATGTACGGCACGACTCAGGGCAAGTACGACCTGCGCCTGAATTTCCGCCCGAATACCGACTCCACCATCCGCGATTCCGCCATCAATCAGCCTTCACTTCGTCTCGACGGTGACCACGACGGAGTTGAGGGTGGCGTTTACAACTTCTGGTTCCGCGCTGTTGACATCAATCGACTGCGCGTCGTCGACAAATCGATGACCGCCGGTGGCAACATTGTCAATCTGTATAACCGCATCAACGCAGCGCTGGCTGATGCACAGCCTGGCGATATCGTCCGCATCGTCGGCAACGGCGGAACCGATGCAGACGTCGCCACAAAGGGTGACAATGTACCATTTCAGATCGGCCTGAACGACTCCGGCTTCGAACTGATTGACGGTGGCAACATGGACATCCCGAAGGATGTCGTGGTGATGATCGACGCCGGTGCGGTATTCAAAATGCAGGGTTCGCTGATCGGTGCCGGCAGCTCATCGCTGACCGTTGACCGTGGCGGTGCCACGCTGCAGGTCCTGGGCACACCCTTCCAGGACGTGACCATGACCTCCTGGCGCGATGAAACCATCGGTGGTGACACAACTCCGATTCCCACGACGCCCAAAGCCGGTAATTGGGGTGGTCTGGTCTTCCGTCGTGACGTGGACAATGCCGAGGGTCGCATCAACTACGAGCGACAGGGCATTTTCATGGACTACGTTGCCTTCGCTTCCATTCAATACGGTGGCGGAAAGCTCGATGTCGACTCAGTGAACCAGATTGTCAATCCGATCACCATGGTGCAGGCTCGTCCCGGCATCTATCACAACACGATCACCCGCAGCGAAGATTCGGCGATGTCCGCCGACCCGGACAGCTTCGAAGAAACCACCTTCACTGCCCCCGCCTTCCAGTCGGTTCCGTTCACTCCGGACTACAGTCGCGTCGGACCCGATATTTACGGCAATACTCTGCAGAACAACTCGACCAACGGGCTGTTCATCCGCATTCAGACGGCTCCAGGTGCACCCACTCGTCAGCTGACGGTCGCCGGTCGCTTTGACGATCGAGACATCGTGCATGTGATCGCTGAAAACCTCAGCATCAAGGGCAGCCCGGGCGGGCCATTCCTTGAAGTCAACGCACCTCCGGTTGTGCTTGTTTCACTCTCAGCCTCCAGCGGCGGAACTCTGGCCGCGGGCACCTACAATTACCGGCTGGTTTACGTCGATGCGGCGGGCAATCAAAGCCCGTCCAGCGTTCCGACTCGCAACGTGACGGTTGCGACAGCGGGTGGCTCGGTCTCACTGTCCAATCTGCCTCCCGCCATCGCTCCCTACACATCACGCCGTCTGTACCGTTCCGACGACACCGGTGGTGGCAACTATACCCTGATTGCGAACCTGAATGCATCATCCACCACCTTCACGGATAACGGAACGACACTGACAGGCATCCTCGACCTGTCACTCACAGGCCGCAATCGGGCTCGCCTCGACGCCAGCCTCGTGATTGATCCGGACATGATCCTGAAGCTGGAAGGTGCACGCATCGAAGTCGGCATGGGTGCCCAGCTGATTGCCGAAGCTGTGGCCGGTCGCGAGATCATTGTCACGTCCCGCCTCGACGATCGCTATGGTGCCGGTGGTACGTTTGACACGAACAACGACGACAGTCTGGGCGCGAACGAAATCAGTCCCAGCCGCACAGCGGGTGTGGGCCTGTGGGGCGGTATTTACCTCGCACCGAATTCCTCGGCCAGCATCGACCGTGCCCTCGTGACCTTCGGCGGAAATGTGATTCCGACCGACGGCAACTTTGCCGGCTTCAACGTGATTGAAGCTCATCAGGCGCAGCTGCGCGTGGCCAACAGCATCTTTGAACAGAACCGGGATGGGGTCGGCGGTACGGCTCCGGCAGGTCGCTATGGTCGCACTGCCAACGCCTCGGGCACAATCTTCGCCCGTGGTGCCCAGCCCGTGATCATCAACAACATTTTCCGCGATAACTCCGGCCCGGTGCTGTCGATCAACGCCAACGCAATGACGACGGAACTGCAGGGCGACTACGGCCGCTCAACCGGCTTCAATAATGCCTATGGTGGCTATGGTTACAACCAGGGTCCGCTGGTCGTGCGCAACCTGCTCGGTCGCAACGCCGTGAACGGTATCGTCGTTCGCGGTGAAACCCTCACAACTCAGTCCGTCTGGGACGACACTGATATCGTCCATGTACTGCAGAGCGAAATTACTGTTCCGAACTTCCACACCTTCGGCGGACTGCGTCTGCAGAGCGATCCCGATGCCAGCCTTGTTGTGAAACTCTCCGGCGCCAATGCCGGGTTCACGGCCGCCGGCAAACCACTCGATATCGATGACCGTATCGGTGGCGTCCTGCAGATTGTCGGTCAGCCGTACTTCCCGGTGATTCTGACGTCTCTGGCTGATGACACCGTCGGCGCCGGTTTCGGACTGGACGGCTTACCGCTGAAGGACACGAACAACAACGGAGCCAGCACAGGCACAGCCGGTGCCTGGCGCAGCGTGCTGATCTCGCAGTACGCACACGATCGAAACGTGGCAGTGTACGGCGAACGTGAGTCGCTGACCGCCACCGCTCCTGGCAGCAATGCCACTGCGTTCCTCGCCGAATTCATCGGCGAACTGGGCCGGCAGAACTTCATCGTCCAGAATTCCGACGGAACCACTACGACTCAGAATTCCAGCGACGACAACCTTCGCATGGGCTTCGAAGTCCACGGTGCCATCAGCGCTCCCAACGACGTGGACGTGTACAGCTTCAGTGGCACCGCCGGCAGCGAAGTCTGGATCGACATTGATCGCACCACTCATTCTCTTGACACCGTGGTGGAACTGATCAGCTCCACCGGCACCATCATCGCTCTGTCAGACAACTCGCTGGACGAAGAATCCAATCCTTCGCTGCTGTATCGCCAGAGCTCCCTCGTGAAGGCCAACCCGCTCAGCAAGTCGCAGTATCTCAGCGACGATCTGTACGGAACGAACCAGAAGGACGCCGGCTTCCGCGTTGTGCTGCCGGGCGTGACAGGCACTACGGGCACATATCAGGTACGAGTCCGCGCCAGCAATATCGACTCGCTGAACACCTCGGCCAACCGTGCTGACCTGATTGACAGTTCAAAGGTGTTCAACGGACTGACCTCCGGTGGTTACCAGTTGCAGATTCGCCTGCAGGAAACAGACGAAGTGCCGGGAACCGTGGTCCGTTATTCAGACATTCGCTTTGCCACCAACGGGATCGAAGTTTATGGCCAGCCCGTGCACTCGCCACTGGCCGGTGAATACGCGGAAAGCACCTTCCCGAACGACACGGCACTTGCCAGCGGCAACCAGGATGTGGGCAACATTCTGAACACAGACAAGGCCGCTGTCTCAATTTCCGGCCGGATCTCAGCTCCGTCAGACGTGGACTTTTACCGTTTCAGCATCACGTACGATGACATTCAGCAGATCCCGAACCACACGAATCCGCTGCGTTTCGCCTCGGTGACCTTCGATGTGGACTACGCCGACGGGATGTCTCGAGCCAACCTCGATTCCTACATTTTCAATGCCCGCACGAACACACTGATCCTGACCGGCAGCGATTCCAACATCGCGGAGGACCGTGGCGGTGCCCTCGAAGGTGCCGACATGGACGATCTGTCCCGCGGCAGCGTAGGTCAGTACGACCCGTACATCGGACCATTCGAACTGCCGGAAGGTGACTACTATTTGGTGGTCGCTCCGCATGGTCAGATCCCTGCCGTGCTGGCCCAGACGATGATTGCCAACCCGGTCAGCACAGCGACTCGCATTGAGCCACTGCCAGTGGTACAGCGAATCTTTGACGCCCACTTCGGAGGTCAGGGCACGCTCAGTACGCCATTGTACCAGTTCGGTGATGGCGAACAGGGCCAGAACGTTGTAAGACATCATCTTGGTGATGTGCCCATGTTCGTCAGCGACGGACAATTCGTCTACATCGTGAACTCTTTTACCGGCGCCTTTGTAAATACAGTTGGGAACACCGGGGTACCGCATTCGGAAATCATGATGCGGCCTGACGGCGAACTGTACGGCTGGTACGCAACCAGCGGAACGGATGCGGGCGACAGCACCTACTTCCAGATCAACACCGGCACTGCCGCGCGTACAGATATCGGTGGGGATAATATCCTCACCTATCACGACTCCGATACCTCGGGCAACATCACGGAAACTGCCTCCAACGCCGGCATGATCGTGACGGCATTCACCTACGCTGCCCCCGTCGCCGATGGTGGTATTCTTGTCGCCTCTCGTGGCGATGGACGGTACCGTCGAAATCTGATTTACCAGTTCAATGCACGGACGGGTGCAGCAATCAGCCAGGGTGCGCCTCGTCCGGCCAACGGGCGTGTGACAAACAATAACGTTCCATCGATATTTAATCCCTCCGGAACGGACATCGTCGAAATTGCCGCATTCCCGACGACCGTCACTGGAGTTGTGCAGGGTATTGCCGTTGCCGGTACCAGCCTCTACGCTGTCACCAGCACAGGCCTGCTGGTGGAACTCAGCGCAGCCACTCTGACAATCACCAACCAGAAGACCATTCGTGATGCCAATGGCCTGCCAGTCAACCTGACGGGTCTCACCCTTGGTCCCAACACTGTCGAGAATGGTGCCTACGCTGATACTCTGTTTGCCTCCGACAGTTTCGGTAACATTTACGCCATCGCCACCGGCCCGAACGTGATTGATCCGAACGCCGTGTGGGGCGATCCGGTCCCGTTCTTCGTTGACGGACAGTCAGTTCTGGCGACGGGGCTGCCCGCCGCGGGCATCACTTTCGGCACGCTGCAGTACAATCTGTGGCAGTTGACCGGCAACCGCGGCACGGACGCGGGCCATGGTCTGACAACCTCGATAGACGGAACGCGCACCTCCTCTCCCGGCGGTGCCAGCCTGTATTTCGGCAATACAGCCGCCGGACCGACTGCCGGAAATAAGAACGACCTCGGTGCCCAGTCCTCCATTCCGGAAATCTTCAACTACGATTTCCCCGGTGGAGCTCACGGTACTTACCTCAGCAACCCGTTCAGCCTCGAAGGCTACAATGCCAGCGATAAACCGGTCCTGTACTTCAATTACTTCCTCGCCACCGACAGCAACGACTACATTCCCGGTTCACGCAGCCAGTCTGATTCGATCCGCGCCTATGTCGGCGACGGTACGAACTGGGTCCTTGTCGCCACCAATGACAGCTATCGCGGTCCGCTGACAGGCGACGATGAGCAGGATTACGGTCCGGCTGGCGCTACCACATTTCCGGATGCCCAGCTGCACCGCGATGTTGTCGAATTGTACGACGAAACCGCCGCTCCTGTCTGGCGTCAGGCACGCGTTGACCTCAGCAACTTTGCCGGCCGCGGCAACCTCCGCATGCGATTCGAATTTGCCACCAGCGGAGCCGTGAACGTCGGCGACATCAGCACCGTCGGCGAAGAAATGTTTGCCCTCGACGGTAGCCAGCTCCGGGACGGCCAGAGCTGGATTCTGGAAGGCTGCAACCAGTTCGAACTCGATATGGGTTACACGCTGGTGGCTCCGTCCTTCAATGGCCTCGTTGAAGGCGAAACCTTCACCCTCAACGTTGACACCGAGATACTGACGTTCGAGATCGATCTGCAGCAGGCCAATGGCAGTTATGACGGAGTGACAGCGGGCAACACTCAGATCCGGATTGGCTCCGGCATGAACGCCAATGAGATTGCGAGGGCAATTTCGGATGCGATGCGAGCCGCCATCGCCGCTACCCCTCCCGGCTCACCGCTGAAGGAAATCACTCCCTATCTCAACAACAACCGGATCAACCTCGCCCGCAAGCCCTTCAACGCCCCGCTCACAACCATCGGTACCACGCTCACTCAGAGCACCGGCGCCGGACTGTACGTGGATGGCGCACCCGGTGTCACTCCGGGAACCACCCCCGTCTTCATCCATTCCGGATACAGCCGCAATGAGGTTGCCACTGCCATGAAACTGGCCATGGCCGGTCACCTGCAGCCCGCTGCCACCTACCCGGAAGCAGAACTGAACAACGTTGCCGATCCGCTGATCGCCATGGACCTTGAGGCACTCTCGTGGACCGATGTTGCCAACAACACGATTCAGGAGAACACAGTCAATCCGCTGCCCCATATCACCATCCTCGGCAGCTCAACCGTGGCGACTGGCACGGACTTCTACCGGTTCGTGGTACCTGCCGGAGCCCTGACGCGACGTGTCATCGTCGACCTCGATGGCACCAACCCGACCTTCAACTCACTCATTCGCATCGTTGATGCAAATGGTGCCACAGTCACCGAAAACCTGCTCGGGTCGTTCCTCGACATCGGCAGTAACCAGATCAGTTCATGGATCGATACCGACCTCGCTCCCGGCGAATATTACCTGCAGATCGGCACACCACCATTTGCCGGTGGAGCAGCCCCGGGGCAGATCTACACTCTGCATCTCTCCGTTGAGGGCCACGCCATCAACGCAAACGGCGCAGCAGATCCGCTTGTGGTCAATCCGTTCCTGATGAAGGGCAGCGGGGATCTTGTTCGCATCATCGGTCACTACGTTACCAATCAGGGACCCATGGGGCACACCACGTTCCTGCCCGGTGACGACTTTGGTGGCTATTATGACACGCCGAATACCGCCCAGCGTGGTCAGAACAACTTCTTCGAGGGCTTCTACATCGATGACATTATCATCGGCTTCGCAGAACGCGGCGAAATGGTCACCAATGCGCCAGCCGGATCCAACTTCATCGACAACCCGGAAATTTTCCAGCGAAACAACCTGAACCCCTACCAGGACATTCTGGAAGGTGCCTACGACGTCGAAATCCGCCGTTCTACGGATTACGCCAGCCTGCCGGGATCCCTCCCCAACCCGCAGATTCTCTCGCGTGACACAAACGATCGCTTCACAAATGCAGTTTCGATCCGCGTTCCCAATGCCTCGGCACTCAAAGACGGTCAGACCTTCACGATCAGTGACGGAGTCAATTCGGTTACCTTCGAATACGAAGACGAACTGCTGTCCAACGGTGTGACACAGGGACGCTTCGCCATCCCGTTCAACCCTGCGAAGTCCGCACAGCTCGACGGACGCTACGAGATGTCGGGCTACCGAACCGGTGAGTCAGCCACGGTCATTGCAGCCCGCATCCGTGATGCGATCAATTCCACAGAAGTTCAGGGCATCCTGAAAGTGCGTGCCGAACTTTCAGACGGAGCTGATGACGGCAGCGTCTTCAGTACCAGTGCACTGATCAATCTCACAGGAACAGCACTGGTAACCGTCGGTGACGGCCTTCAGAAGCCATCGTCCGATGCGATGCCTGATGGCCTGTTTGGCACGATGGCAGCACTTGGAAACACCAACGGCTCCAACAGTCTGTTCACGTTCCGCAATACGACGCCCTACATCGACCCGAACACCGGCTACCCGGAACAGATCCATCAGATCCGTATCCAGCTCCCGGCCGGCCAGAAGTTCGATCCGATTTCCATCCTTGGCGGTGCCGGAAACGGGCCTGCCATCAGCCCGGTCTCCGACTTCACGACGCCGACCTTCACAACTCTGGACCTCGGCAACCCACGAGTACCGACGTTCTCCTTCAGCTCCGCCTTTGACATCATCACGATCGACTTCTCGCAGCTCGTTGATGCCTCCCAGCAGGGCCCGGGCTTCGAAAAGAACGATCTGCTGCAGTTCGGGCTCGACGTGGACTTCTTCGCAGAGCCCATCTGGAACCTCGGCGCAACCGTCGATGTGGGCTACAGCAGTGGTCGCACTGTCACGGCTCAGTTCGTCCGCAGCGATGTTACCAGCACCATCGGGGAACTGCGGCCGATCCAGGACCCCACAGCCGTCGTCTTCCACTCCGGTTACGGTGACCAGAACCTGCGTCGCGACCAGGGACAACTGGTCATCGCGTCCAACTTTGTGTCTGATTCCCTGAACTGGGGCATTCGATCAGATGCCGGTTTCCGTACCGGCAGCCCGAATCCGACCGGTGCCGGTGCTCTGACGCACAACGGACCTCCACGCAGCCTGCGTGAACCGAACATCAATAACTGGCTGCCTGGCATCGTGATCGCCAACAACGTGATTGTGCAAAGCGGAACCGGCGGGATCCTGTTCAGCGGTGACGTGCCCCCAGGCGGCACTGCTACGGTGGGCCCCGTGCCTGTCGGACGCATTCTGAACAACACGATCGTGGGCAACCCGAATAACCGTGTCGGTGTCGGTATTCAGGTCGAGCAGAACTCCAGTCCGACACTGCTGAACAACATCGTCGCGGACCTTGCCACGGGTATTTCCGTTGATGCGTCTTCCATCGCGCTGGGCACTGTCATCGGCGGTACGCTGTATCGCAATAATGGCACCGACGCAGCAACAGGCACGATCGGACTGGGCACCTTCCCGATTTCTCTGTCTGCCACAGATCCGCTCTTTGTCGATCAGACGCGCCGCAACTACTACCCGGCCCCACTGTCACAGGCCATCGACAGCTCCATCGACACGCTGACCGACCGCACCGGATTCATTACTGTTCGGGATCCGCTCGGGCTCGGTGTGTCACCCATCAAGACTCCGTTCGTGGACGCTTACGGTCAAACCCGCGGTGACGATCCGGCTGTCACGACTCCGGCAGCCCAGGGTGCCAACGTGTTCAAGGATCGTGGCGCCATCGACCGTGTCGACTTCTTCCGCCCCACAGCGTACTTCTCAACTCCTCTGGATCAGTCAGAGAGCGATCTGAATTCGGCTCTCGACGCCGTCTGGCTGAATTCGCCCGGCATCGTTCGGGAACTGATCATCACGCTGGCCGACATTGGCATCGGTATTGATGATGGACGCGTGCTGCTGAACGGCAGCCAGTTCAAACTTTACATGGATGACGGTATCAAGCAGACCACCGACCTGCCGGACCTGCCGAACGGCACGATTGTCACCGAAGGGCTGATGACCCAGGGCGTGGATTATATCTTCGTCTACAATTCGGTCACCAACGAAGTCATCTTCCGCTCCACCACGGCCTTCCCCTTTGAGCGCAAGTATCGCGTCACTGTGGATAATGACAACGCGCTCATCGACAACGTCGACGGCGTACGGGATCTTGCCGGTAACTACCTCGCGCCCAACCGCACCGACGGTACCACCCAGTTCACACTCCTGCTGACTGACGGTGTCAACGACCCGCCGGTCAACTCCATTCCGAACAATCAGTCCACTCCGGAAGATACGCCGCTGACATTCTCCGTGTCCGGTGGCAACCCCGTCAGCGTGTCCGACGCGGATGTCTGGCTCGGTACCAACATTCTGCGAGTGAAACTTGAAGGGGCCAACGGTGTTGTATCGCTGTCTCAGACGACGGGTCTGACCTTCACCACCGGAGATGGCCTCAACGATGCCACGATGGAATTCACAGGCCTTGTGGACGCCATCAACCGGGCACTCGACGGCCTCGTATTCTCGCCGGCGAAGGACTTCTTCGGCACTGCGTCAATCACGATCACCACCAACGATCTCGGTGGCTTCACCGGACCTCCAACGCCGCCACCTGCTGCCCAGCAGGATGTCGACGTCCTGCTGATCAATGTCACCCCGGTCAACGATGCCCCGATCTTCAATCCGCTGATCAATCCTCCGACCGTGAACGAAGACGCCGGTCCGCAGACCGTCAACGCCTTCATGACCGGTCAGGCGGCCGGCCCGGCCAACGAAACGCCGCCGCAGACCATTACCGCCATTGTGACCGTAACCTCGGTCACCGGCTCGTGGACAACCGGTACGTTCTTCCGAACTGCTCCCGCCATCAACGTGGTTACAGGCAACCTGACATACGAAACTGCCACCGATGTCAACGGTACGGCCACTATCACGGTCATCCTGAGGGATAGTCTGGGGCTCAACAGCACAGCCCAGAGCTTTACCATTACGGTGAACGCAGTCAATGATGCACCGGTGTTTACCGTGAACCCGGTGACTCCGATCGTCGTTGCCGAAGATGCCGGTAATCGCACGGTGGACCTGATCAACACGTTCGCTGCCGGCCCCGCAACGGCACTCGACGAGGTTGCCCAGACACTCACATTCCGACTGAGCACACCCGTCCAGACCACACCCAATCTGGCTCTTTCACTGTTGACAGTGGATGCCGCCGGAAACATCACGTTCCGCTCTGCCGCCGATACGGCCGGTGTCGTCAGTGTCAGCCTCACACTGGAAGACAGTGGGCCGGCGACTCCTCCAAACGTCAATACGTCCTCAGCATTCCCGTTCACGATCACAGTCACACAGGTGAACGACGCACCCGTGGCAGTCCCGGGCACTTACATCATTGACGACGGCTACAGCCTTGCTCTCGACGCCGGTGGCAGCTACGACGTCGACGCCTTCTTCGGCGATACTCTCAGCTACCGCTGGGACCTGAATAATGATGGTGTGTTTGAGACCAATGCCGGAGCCAGCCCAACGCTGACTGTTGACTGGAACACTCTGAAGGCTCTTGGCATCACCTCTCCGTCCGTTCGCACGATTCGACTGCAGGTTCAGGACTCCAGCGGCGCAGCCAACAACACAACCGTGGCGACAACCTCACTGCAGACACTGATCGTGGACTACGGTGACGCCCCGGCCAGCTTCGGAACGCTTAAAGTCGACGGCGGTGCCGCTCATACGATCAGCAACGGTCTGCAACTTGGACCACTGGTCGATGACGAACGCTCCGGGTTGCCCGGGACCACAGCCAGCGGTGATGACAGTGATGGTCAGGCGGACGAGGATGGCGTCGCCTTCCCGATTCGCCTTGAATCCAGCAACATTCCGCTGCCGGCATATGTCGACATTACAAGTTCCGGTGCGGGACGCGTGGATGTGTGGCTGGATCTTGATGGCAACGGACAGTTCAGCCAGTTCAGCGCCGCAGAACGCCTGACCTCCGCAGCCGGCTTTGCCGTCTCCGCCGGGGTGAACCGCTTCCATTTTGAAATGCCCGCTGACACGCCGGTCGGCGACAAAATCATGCGGTTCCGACTCAGCACCGCTGGTGGCCTGAACCCGACAGGACGCGCCGACGATGGCGAAGTGGAAGACTACATCGTTCCTGTGCTGACGCTGGCCCAGCCAGTGACTCCGGTGATCACTCGTCCGATCGACATCACTCCGGCAAATGGCGTGATTCCTCAGACCAGCGACAGCACGCCGCAGGTCGACTGGACAGTTCATCCCGAAAACTTCTACTACCAACTGGTGGTTCGCAACACGACTTCCGGACAGGTGGTGTTCACCGGAGCCCAGACCACATTCGGTTTCCAGGAAGTCACACCGTCACTGCCGGCCGGCGGTTACACCGCTGAGGTGACACCGTACAACAAAGCCAAAACGGCCGGTGCTGCTGCAACCTATCAGTTCGAAGTGGTGACGGTCTCTGTGCTGGCACCGACCGGAGATCTGGCTGAGAACCGTCCGACGATCCAGTGGTCACCCGTACTGGAAACGGCCTCGTGGATCATCACCGTACGATCGCTTTCGCTGGGCACCATCGTTCAGCGTTCAGAAGTCGCTGACAGCAGCCTGTCTGCTCCGCAGACATGGCAGGTACCGGCGGTTCTGGATATCGGTCGGTACAGTGTTTCCGTACAGGCTCGCGATCAGGCAGGTCGTACCGGCGACGAAAGTGCTCCGCTGTCCTTCCAGGTGCGAACTGCTCCCGTTGTGAATGCTCCGGGCAATGTCACAGTGCCACGTCCGACGCTCACGTGGCAAGCGGTTCCAGGAGCCTTCAGGTACCAGGTGGAACTGCTGAATCTGACTGACAACGTCGTGGTCAGCAGCGTCTCCGGCCTGCAGGGTACATCGTGGACAGTACCGACCGATCTGACGCTTGGCCGATATCAGTTCCGAGTGCGAGCGGTGAACGCGTCCGCGGATGTGAGCTTCTGGAGTGATCCGGCGGTGTTTGGCTACACCACTCCAATCACTGCGATTTCGCCGCTCAACGGGATTCGCCTGCCGGATTCCACGCCGACCTTCGTCTGGAATGCTGTCGCGTCCGCCGATTTCTATGATCTGATCGTGTATCAGAACTTCGGCAGCAACGCGGAAGTCTTCCGGGCTGAAAACCTGCCGGGGACCTCCTTCACCCGCTCGACGGAAATGCCTCTGGGACGCTATCGCTACCAGCTCCGAGCCGTGAATCGTGCTGGTACGGGTGCCACCGATGGTGACTTTGCAACCACCAGTCCATTCTACACCTTTGTGGTGACAGAGCGGCCCACGATTATCAATCCGCCGGCGACCACCTTCCTTGCTCGCCCAACAGTCAGCTGGACGCTGCCGACCGGATCCGGCGCGGCACCGCTCAGCGATATCTGGATCAATAAGATTGAAGGCTCGGTGTCACGAGTTGCCGTCAAGGCAGAACGTGTCCCCGGAGACAACTGGACGCTGAATACAGATCTTGTACTGGGAACCTATCAGGTCTATGTCCGAACCTACTCGGAAGTTGATGCAGCCACAGTATCCGACTGGAGCCTGCCGAAGACCTTCCGAGTCACCACACCACCGACGCTCATCGGTCCAACCGGTCGTATCGACGATCAGACCCCGACGCTCAGCTGGCAGGGTGTGGCCGGCGGTCAGACCTATCGTGTCTACGTGGCCAGCCTGTCGCTGCCCGGTGGCCCTGTGGTTCTCGACGTCTCCGGTATCAACGCACTGAACTACACAATCCCGAATGACCTGCCGATTGGACGCTATCGATTCTGGGCTCAGGCTCGCAGCGCCTTCGGTGATATCAGTGGCTGGAGCTCCCCGGCACTCGACTTCCAGATCGTCACGGCTCCCACATTGTCAGGCCCCTCGTCGTCAACCTTCAGCACAACGCCATCGTTCACATGGACGAATATGGCAACGACTCTGATCGGTCGACCCGCTGGTGCCACAAGCTATGACTTCCGCATCGACCAGGTGCTCACAACCTCTGTCATCCCGAACTACATTTTCCAGAACACGACAGCGACAGCATTCACCGTGCCCGCGTCGAAGGCTCTGCCAAACGGTACCTATCGTGCCTACGTTCGAGCACGCAGTGCCGATACACAGGGCGATTACACGAAGATGCTCGAGTTCTTTGTTGGTGGCCGTCCAAATGTCAATGCCATTCCCGCCTCCAGCAATCAGCGTCCGCTGTTCTCATGGGGCACGGTTGACGGTGCTTCATCCTACGAAGTGTTCCTCGTGAATCTGGCAGATCCTTCAAAGATCCTGCTGCGTCAGGCAGGCATCGCCACGACCTCCTACCAGCCGTCATTCAACCTTGGTACCGGTGACTTCCGCCTGTGGGTGCGTGCATTCCGCTCCAGCGACGGAACCCCGGGGCTGTGGAGCAACCCGGTGGACTTCAGGGTCCTGGCCGAGGTTCGGTCGCCACAGAATCCTGACCAGTGGATGCTGACTGCGGTGGCCGCTGTGTTCGCACAGCCTGTGGCTGATTACTCAGTCAGTATGCTGCGATCAACAGTGTCAGGCACTCGAGCCGAAGCCGTTGAAATGCCGGTTGTCAACGAACAGCCGGTGTCCGCCCCTCAGCAACAGGCGGTCACTCAGCCGGATCCGGCGGTGGCACCGGTGGAATCTGACGAAGTCCTGTCCGGCTGGGGTCAGGAAACATGGTGGGATGCTCCCGAGGGACAGCCCCCTGTCACAGTCGACCTCCAGCCCACTGTCCCGGCAAAACTGCAGACTCGCGAAGAATCCAGGGGCGCCACTGCAGGACTGCTGGGAGCTCTGTTTGGTCTGGTCTCACTGCGTCGTCGCCGTCGTGAAGAAGACGGTTCTGTCTGAGACTGCCCCGTCACAATTCAGCCTTCCGCGGGGCTCGCATGAGCCCCGCTTTTTCTTTGCCGCAGGCAAAAACTCTGCGGATGGGTACATAGCATGCAGGTCACCATCACTGCTGTCGGTCCGGACCATCGCGGACTGGCAGACCCCATCGTACATTTTGTCACCGGGGCGGGAGCCAACATCCACGAAATTCAGATGTACGACAGGGATTCGGAACGCCTGTTCGCCATGCTGATGCGGATCGAATGGACTGCCGGAACCATCGCCGATCTGCGTCGTGAAATGGCAGATATCGGCCGGCAGCGCGGGCTGCAGGTGCGAGTCTGGTCGCGCGATGAACACGCTCGCCCCCCCAGACTGGCCATCTGCACCACCTATCGCGCAGAACCTCCCCTCGCAATTCTGCGAGCGGTGCGGGATCGCAGACTGAAGGCGGAAGTGGCTGTCATGGCTGGCAACAGGAATGCCTGTCGCAGCCTTGCCGAGCAGTTCGATGTGCCATGGCTATCCATCGGTGATGACCACGGAAACCCGGACTACAGCAGGCTCGAACGAGCGATCGATGAGCTGGACATCGACTACGTGATTCTGGCACGGTACATGCGAGTGCTGCCGGCGGAACTGTGCTGGAAATTCGCCGGCGGGCGAATCATCAATCTGCATCATGGTCTGCTGCCATCATTTCCGGGCTTTCGCCCCTACGAAGATGCCTTCCAGCACCACATGCTGTGTTTCGGGGCCACCGTCCACTTCATCGTTCCGGAACTCGACGCCGGCAACCAGATCATCTATCAGGCGGCCTTCAGTGTCCCACCGGGGACCAGTCTGGCGGAAGTCAAGCGACTGGGTGAAACCGATCACGAACCGCACTGTCTGCTGGAGGGCATTCGGCGCGTGGTGGATCGGGAGGCCGAACTGCATTTTCACCGCGTCGTCCGTCGCAGCCACTGAGTCGGAATGAACGAATTTTTCGTTTCTCCTGCGACCAGCGGGACCTTAGAATACCGCTTTTCCATCTGTTAAATTTTCTCCGAGCCCTGCAGATGCGTCTGACTGATCTGTTCAATTCCCGTCGCTTCGTCCTCTCGATCGAGATGTTTCCGCCCAAAACGACGGAATCCAGCGAAGCACTCAAACGCAGCCTGCTGTCACTGAACCGCTACAACCCGGCATTCGTCTCCTGCACCTACGGCGCCGGTGGCTCCACCCGCGGACAAACCCTCGACTGGTGCCAGTGGATTCAGCAGACGCTGCAGCGGCCGGCCATGGCACACTTCACCTGTGTCAGCTCCACCGTGGATGAACTGTCAGACTGGCTGCACCACGCATGGCAGGCCGGCATTCGAAACATCATGTCCCTGCGCGGTGATCCGCCAGCCGGACAGCAGGTGTTCACCGCTGCTGAAGGTGGCCTGCACCACGCATCGGAACTGACCTCCCTGATCCGCCGACTCTACCCCGAAATGGGAATTGGCGTAGCCGGCTATCCGGAAAAGCACGTCGAAGCCCCGTCTCTGGACGCGGACCTGCAGAATCTGAAAATCAAGGTGGACGCCGGCGCGGATGCCGTATTCACTCAGTTGTTCTTCATCAATCGCAGCTTCTTTGAATTTCGCGACCAGTGTGCGGCCCGCGGAATCACTGTCCCCATCGTCCCAGGTATCATGCCAATCACCGATTTTGCCCGCATCCGCAGAATTACATCCATGTGCGGTTCAGTCATCCCCACGGAACTGGCAACTCAACTGGAAGCTGTCCGGGAGGACGCAGCGGCACAATTTGAAATCGGCGTCGAACACGCCATTCGACAATGTCGGGAACTGCAGGCTGAAGGTGTTCCGGGAATTCACTTCTACGCCCTCAACAAATCCGATGCCTGCGAACGCATCCTCAATGCTCTCAGCCTGCCACTGGCCTGACAGCAGCCAACGATCGTTTCCTTATGTCCGCAGCACCTTCCGTCATCTCGGGTCAGGGAATCAACTTCAGCTTCGGTGAGGGCGAACTGCAGAAACAGATCCTGTTCGATGTCAGCCTGCAGATCCAGCCCGGTGAAATCGTGCTGCTCACCGGCCCCTCCGGGTCGGGAAAAACCACTCTGCTTACGCTGATCGCCGGACTGCGCAGCATGCAGCACGGAACCCTGAATGTCCTCGGACATGCTCTGCACCACGCAACCTACACCGATCTGATCCAGTTGCGGCGAAAGATCGGCTTCATCTTCCAGGCCCACAACCTGCTGCCTTTCCTGACCGCACTGCAGAATGTACAGATCATGTTCGATCTGCACCCGCAGGTCGATCGCAGGGAAGCCCGCCGACGCTCCGTTGCCATGCTGGGCGAAGTCGGACTGCAGGATCGCATTGATTATCCGATTGCCAAACTGTCAGGCGGGCAGCGACAGCGAGTGGCCGTGGCACGAGCCCTCGTCACCGACCCTCAACTGGTCCTCGCGGATGAACCCACCTCAGCACTGGACAGCGTGACCGGCCGGGAAGTCGTCAGTCGACTGCAGACGCTGGCAAGACAACTGGCCAGACCCATCCTGATGGTCACTCACGACCCCCGAATTCTGGACATTGCCGACAGAATCCTGACCATGCAGGACGGTCGCCTGTCCGAATCCACCACCCCACGCTGAAACCCGGCACTCAGCGTTCTCGTCCCGGGTTGTTTTTCGCAGCCTCCAGCAGTGCTGGCCACTCCGGATGGTCGTGCAGAATCTGCAGGTCCACGTCCTGCGCCAGATGCTCATCATCATCGAAGCCTGTGGCATTCGTCGCCCGAATCAACTCCACAGCACGGGCGATCCAGCTGGTACGATCGGCAGCAGATGTCTCTGCCCGCTCCGCAGCACGAGCATAGGAACAGGCCCCATTGTACAGCGCATAATCATCAAACGGGACGCTGGCTATCAGCCTGTCAGCAGCCTGCAGACCCTCGGCCACCTTACCCTGTCGCACCAGCACCAGCGAAATCATACTCTCCACCTCCACGTGCTCCGGAGACAGCTCCGCCGCATGCCGCAGATCCTCCATCGCAGCATCGAAGTTCCCCGCGTGCATCCGCACCGAGCTGCGTCGCAACCACGCCTCAGGCAGAAATGGATCCAGTCTCAGCACCTCCTCCAGCATCTGGTCCGCTTCCTGCTTCTGATCTGCATCACGCAACTGGCTCTCCTGCTGCAGCGATCGCACGGCCGGAGAACGCACCAGAATGTTCGTACGCTGCTCCTTCGCCGTCGACCGCACATACTCATTGGTGTCGCGACACATCTGATTGATCAGACGACGACACTCCGGATGCACAAAGCCGGCAATCTGAGCCGTCAGACGCTGCAGCTGGTCGCGCCCCCGCGCCGATGCATCCCTCGTTCCCTCCAGCGCTGCAATCTGGCGCCGCAGCAGATCCCGCAGCAAAGTCAGAGCCTCCTCTGAAGCCTCCTGAGACAACAGGTTGATCGCTGTTTCCGATGTGTCCGGACTGTTGAGCAATTGTTCCGCAGCAAGCGATTTCCATTGCCTGTGGTCTACTGCCGCCAGATACACCAGCAGTTCATTCTGAGCTGCCCACGTGAGCTGCTTCCACTGCGACACGATGTCGTCCACCTGAGCTGCAGTGGCACACGCCAGCACCGGCTGCAGCGAACGCTGATCCTCCTGTCGCCCGGAATTCCGCAATTGCCGATAGTCAGCCAGCAGCTTCTCTGTCCACGCAGAATCACGCAGAATCAAAGCCGCATACAGCACCTCCTGTGTGATGTCTCCCTCACGAATCCTTGCATCCACAGCCCTGTGCACAGCCCGCAGATCGAGCGGCTGGGCCTGGTCCAGCAGAATTCGAATCAAGGGATCCTGAAACTTCGCAGGATGAATCCCCGGCAGCTGTTCGCGTATCAGCACCTGCGTCGGCTCATGACGCCGCTCCAGCAGAAAGGCCACAGCACCACGCACCTGCTCGGGCAGAATTCCGCCCGCCTGTCCATTCCCGGACAGTTGCAGAAAATCCCGGACCCACGCCGCAACAAACGCAGTCCAGCGGTCATCGCCCGACCTCACCATCGCAGATGCTGCCTCGTTCCTGAGGACAGGTCGCGTCGACCCAGCCTCCCAGACGACCGTCATCGCTCGCTCGGCCGAATCTTCACGGCTGGTCGCCAGCCCCCGGATTGCCACACCCGCCAGCTCCTCATTTTCGCCCGTCGCCATTTCCTGCAGCGCCAGCACGGCACGACGCCCTGGTATCTGATTCAACCACGATGCCACTTCCAGTTGCTGTTGCGGGGAACCGGAACGCGCACGATCCAGAACCGCCGCTGCCTCGTCCTCGGACAGCCGATCCACCGCCCCCGCCAATGCACCCAATCGCACTCCCGCCGTGTCACTCTGTAAATCCCGAATCGCCTCGGAAAGCGGTGCATACCGATAGACCGGTGCCAGCCCCTCGGCAATCGACTCATCCAGCTTCAGGTCACCTCGAGTCGTGCGGCGTCGAGCAAACGGATTGCCACTCTCGCTCACAC
>Ga0255095_1000058_pt1 | contig 72633 bp, 49 predicted proteins | sample Colum_Law_RepC_8_2_FD_188435 | JGI IMG/M metagenome (GOLD analysis project Ga0255095, IMG submission 188435) | Freshwater microbial communities from Columbia River, Oregon, United States - Colum_Law_RepC_8d | ecosystem: Environmental > Aquatic > Freshwater > River | place: USA: Oregon...
CCCCTCACCCCAGCCCTTTCCCCCAATTTTTGCGAGAACGCTGCCATTTGACGCCACGCAACATCCGCAAAAACTGGGGGAGAGGGAGCAACATGGCGATGTCCTTCTAGTTCACTAGTTCTGCGTTGCCGCCACCTTCGCTATTCAGCAATTCCAGTTGCACGGGTTCAGCACGCTTTCCGGCATCGATTGTCAGCACAACCGTGTGAGTGCCGGCAGTCAGTTCCGGTGAGAACTCTGTCACAGGATCCATAGGAAGTCCGTCCACGCGTACTTCTGTTCCCGCAACGGAATTCAAACGAAACGCGATGCGTCCCGGAGTCGTGACATTGATCGTGAAGCGTGCAAAACCGACGTTGACTTCACGAGCCCTCATCGTAGGCATGACTTCAAGAGGTAACACACCAGCAACGGTGGTGTAGCGCGGATTCCAGGTGATATCCGGAGCACCAATTGCCTGACTAAAGCTCGTTCGGTTAAGCTGATGATAGGCTTCATTGGTCGGCATCATCACCTGCCAGCTTCGCACAAGTCGCTGCTTCGACAGGGTGTAATCCGGGGTTCGACCGAGTTCTGAAAGGAAGCGAACGACCGCTGCGATCTCATCATCCGTCAGACTGTCCACGAGTCCTTCCGGCATCAGAGAGACACCCTGAGACTGCTCTTCAATCTGATCCACAGGAACTTCAACAATCTTGTTCTCGGCAGTTCGCAGCGTCAATGTCTTTTCTGACTTCTGAATCTGAACACCGGCGACGACCTGACCGTCCACTGTAGCGACGACCGTGGTGTGATAGTTTTCTTTCACTTTGGCATTTGGATTTAGTAGTGACTCCAGCAGGTAATCCGGCTGAGCACTCGCGCCGAGACTGATCATGTCGGGACCAACCATGCCGCCGGCTCCTCCGATGGCATGACACTTCAGACATCCCAGTTGCTCGTTGCGATAGATTCGCTCACCTTCGGAGGCTTTCGCTGAGGAAGCAACCTTGGTGAGAATTGCGGCACGCTCTTCGGGAGTCAGCGATTTGCGGCTGGTAATCTTTCCTGCCGTCTTAAGAGCATTCTCAAGGTCTGAATCCGTGCGGCCTGATTCACGAAGTACTCGGAGAATATCGCGAGCGACTTCTGTTCGCAGCTCTTTGCCTGCGAGTGCAGCGGTCAACAACTTCGGCCCTTGCTTTTCGTTCAGAATCGCGCGAGCAATCCCGACCGATGAGGCACCTTCGGGAAGAGCTGTCGCCAGGCCGACGACAAGTGGAGCCGCCTTTTCCGGACGAACCACGGCCAGACGTTCGATCGCCAGTCCACGGATCTCGACGGCACTTTTCGCATCGCCAGCGACCTGCTCCAGCAGAGCCAGAAGAGCATCATCCTGACTATCAGCAATGCCAGCAAACGCAGCAGACCGATCGGCTGCGTCTGCTTCTGGATTCAAGGCCCATTCCTGAAGCTGTGACTTCAAGCTGTTCAATTTCCACTGACCAATCGCCTGTAGGGCCGTTCGACGCAGCAATGTGTCATCAGACTTTGGCAGCGATGCCAATGCATCGGCATTCACTGCAGGAACCATCTTGCGTGTCATTGAAATTGTCAGCAACGTCTGCAGCGTAGCACCGTCCTTGTGAGTCGCGGCTTGAGTTGCCAGTTGGCCCATCTGTTCCGGATTGGCGCTATAGCAGATCAGAGGAACCAGACCGGCTCGCTTCTCTGCGGTCACATTGTCGGCGTAGAGATCTTTCATCAGCACATCGACAGGAGCACCACTACCCAGAGCTGAAAACCCATAGGCGATCTGTCCGGCGTCATTATTGAAGTTCATTTCGCCACGCTCGAAGGCGGGGCGCCATTGAGGAGCCAGTTCTTTGGTAGTGAGCCACATCGCATAATCGATAAACGTATCAACCGGCTGGCGCAAAGGCATCAGAGCCGTCTCGACAAGTTTCGGATCGCGGAACTCAGCCACCATCTTCGCGGTTTCTGCATTGGCTTCTCCAAACGCGGAACCATCAGCAATCTGCCGTTCAGAATCTTCTAGTGGTGAAAACGAGAGTGCTCGAATAGCTTCCAGGCGAACACGCGGATGGCCATCCTGCACAGCCTTTGTCAGTAACTCCCGCGAGTTGGGCATCAGGTATTTCCAATGACTCAGAACTCGCACTGCGGCAGCTCGAATTCGCCCGTCGTCGCTCTTCAGCAATGTCTCCAGCAACTGCGGCTGTACCGATCGCGCTGTCTGAAAACACCAGACTGCTTCAAGCAGCACATGATCGCGTTCTTCGTCGGACAACTTGACAGACTTCAGCCACGCTTCCAGTTCAGTTGCAATGGCTGGCCCACGCTGGCGAAGAATCTGCTTGGCGGATTGGCGTTCGACGCCGTCATTTGATCGCAGGGTTTCGAACAGCTCTGCATTTGTCCGAGTCGACACGGGCTTAAATTCACGCTTCGGTGCGCCCTTCCAGGTGATTCGCCAGATGCGGCCGTGAGTATGGTCGCGGCGTTCGTCACGGAAATCCACTTCGCCGTGTTGAATGATCGGGTTGTACCAGTCCGCGACATAAATGGCTCCGTCAGGTCCAACTTTGACATCGATCGGACGAAACGCGACGTGATCCGACCAGATGACTTCCTGCTGTTCGCGAGAAACATAGCCGGAGTTTTCTTCCGTCAGAGCGAAGCGGACAACGCGGTGACCGCGGAAGTCATTCGTGATTGCACAACCCTGCCAGTCAGGCGGCAGCATCGGAGTTTCGATCAGTTCCAGGCCGCAATGTTTCGGGCTGCCAGGATTCAGACCTTTGACAAGTCGTTCGGCATCAGCCGCGGTGAAGTAGTAGGCTCCGGGAATCACATAATTGATTCCCTCGCCACCAGCACCGTCAGTGGCAAACGACTGACCGAAGCGATCGTAATGATGGCCCCAGGTATTCACGAGTCCTCGCATGAACACGCCCAGTTCGAGCGTTTCCGGGCGAAACTGCCAGATGCCTCCGGCATTCAGTCGACGCACACCCCATGGAGTTTCAACGTGACTGTGAATGTAGATCGACTGATTGAAGTACAGAAATCCGTCATAGCCCCAGCGAAGCGTATGAAGAATATGGTGAGTGTCCTCGGTGCCGAAGCCGGACAGCACAACCTTCTTTGAGTCAGCCCTGAGGTCTCCGTCATGATCCTTGAAATGCAGCAACTCTGTGCTGTTCGCGACCCACGCGCCGCCATCACCTGGAGCGATCCCGGTTGGGATCAAAAGTCCTTCTGCAAAGACATGAGTCTTATCAGCTACTCCGTCATGATCAAGGTCTTCCACAACGACAACGCGATCGGTCGCCGGAGCACCAGGCACAATCTGAGGATAGACCTCTGAGCTGGCAATCCAGAGACGACCGTCTTCGTCGAAGTTCATCTGAATCGGTTTTGCGATCGTGGGATCTGACGCGAACAGATTCACTTCAAAGCCTTCCGGGACTTTGAAAGTGGCCTTTTCCAGCTCGGGATCCGGAGCTGGGATATCCTTCAGTGTCGGGACCTGTGCGAGGACAGAGGCCGAGGAACTGGCAATCGCGAAAAAGCTCAAACTGACCAACAGGTTGCGAACGTGGGGATTCATAAATTAATCAGTGAACGTGTCTGTGGGAGGGGAAGGTAATTTGAAGGAAGAATTCAGAGGTAAGAATTCGTACTGCGGGGATGGAACCAATGAAAGATTGTTCTGCGTCGGTCGGGGCGAAGTTATTCTCCAAACTCTCGCAGATCAGCCGTGATTTCGAATTCCTGACCGGCACTTTCCAGTTCTTTAAGAAGATTCTCTACAGTCGAGTCCTGGGGAACAGCAAGCTTCAGAACCATTTCGAAGGCTTGTCCCTCTTCCGTTCTGACAGCATGCATACCGGTGATGTCGATGCCCTTCATGGACATCATCTGACTCAGTCGACGCAAGGCACCCGGCTGATTTCGACCGCCGATTCGCAGACGAAACGAACGAGTTCCCGCATGTGCAGCATTGTGGGCCGTGAGTTGGACTGAGGCATCGCGAATTGCCAGGTCGATCCCGAATGGTCGGCAGGCGTCCTGCAGATGATCGCGGACGACCGACGGATCCATGGTGTCCGGGAACTCCGCCGAGAAAATCATGGTGAAGAATCCACGAACCACTGTCTGGCTGGCTTCTCGAAGATCGCCACCAAGTTCTGACATGGCTTTAGTCACCGCCGCCAGAATCCCGGCGCGGTTCGCGGCAGCCATCGTAATTATCAGCTCTTTTGCCATGAACAAGGCTCCGAGACAAAGTCAGGTTTCTGGAGGGAACGAAGATTTATAGACCCGGCTTGAGATTCGTATCTGAACGTATGAGTCTCACGGACCGCTGGATAATTCAACAACATGGTGATCAGGGTCGGTCAGAAACACCTGCACGGCTCCATCCGGACGAAGCTTGGCGTCGTCCAGAAGAGTTATCCCAAGGGACTTGAGTTTCTCCGCCGACGCTCGAGCATCTTCGACCTGAAATGCAAAATGATGATTACGACTGGACCGGACAAGAACTTCCACAGGATACCCGGCCGGCCCGCTTTTATCATGTTCTTTGATCAGATGAATGAGTGTCGTTCCCGCCTTAAACCATGCTCCGTCGAAACTGAACGCCGGTCGAGGCATTTCCTGCATCCCCAGCAGTCCCACATAGAACTGCCGACTGGCTTCGACATCACGAACCACAAGAGTAACGTGGTCGATCTGTTTGACCTGAACTGGAGACGCCGACACAGCAAAACCTCTATAAGAATCTCATCAATGGAAGACGATGGATAACGACAACGGGACTACACATGCCGACCTGAAAGCCAGACCTCAGATCCTGATTGGCAGATTATTCCCGGGTTTGATGTGGCGATCGGCCATTCATCCCCATGGATAGCATTTCTCAGAATCGTTCAAAGAAACCCTGTATTCTTGCGGGTGAGGGCTGCCGACACAATCAACGCCCACCATTCTCTCCGTAGGGGTTCTCAGGTATCGCCGAATTCCTACAGTCTCTGCGAATTCGCCAGGCTGTTCTGGTCAAGAGACCCCCTTTTCGATTACCCTTCCCGATCCGCTGCGCCGAGGGCGCAAAATGGGCTGGTGGGATAGGGACGTCTCTGGCCCAGCTACCGTTTGTCACGCTGTCGCGCGGAATGTGCAGTTCATTGCGGATCTTTTGAACTCCGCAGGGATGCGGTTAACCACCTGACTGATGCCGAAGACTTCCTCGGAATTTTTCGCGTTAAATTGATCGACTGAACCTGAAGTTATGACGCTTGCGGAGCTATTGCAGAATCGTTTTCGAGCAGACCTGAGGCATCGTGGGGCAGCCTACATTGAGGCTGAACGCATGACTCTTGTTCGAGTCACTCCTGAAAACATCTTTGGAATCGTGCAGGACGGTGCTGAGTTTCAGACTCAGTTGCGTTATCAGCCTGATGACGTCGTGATGTTTTGCACCTGTGAACAATATGCCAAGAGTAAGGTCTGCAAGCATTTGTGGGCCACGATCCTGGCGGCTGACAGCGGTGGATACATTAGCTCCACTTTGCGTCCGGGACGTATCGCTCCGTTCGTCGCACCGAACGCGTATCAGCCCATTACAATGGATGATATCGAGCCGGGCGGTGTCGATCCCGACGGCGACGCGCGAACTCCGCGTGGTAAGCCGAAAGTCAAGACAGCTCCGGTCCAGCGTACGTTGCGACCATGGGAAGCGCGGCTGGTTGAGCTGAAGGACAATATGGATGTCTCTCCGGACGGACGTACTAAGTCCGATCCCGAAGAACGTCAAATCTTTTACGAAGTGGATCTTGAAGCCAGCAAAGAAGCCGGCAAGCTGGTGATTCAGGCTTCACAACGTCAGCGTCGAGCAGGCGGACAGTGGGGAAAAATTAAGCCGCTCAAAGTTCGCCCGGGCGAACTTGATCATATCGAACACGAAGACGACCGTACGTTCCTGTCGTACCTGGCGGGAGCAATCCCGGAACGTAACAACTGGACGACTCAACAGGCCGAACTGCGCACCTCTGCGCATCGCTTTTATGTTCCATTTGAATTGGGACAGTTGGTTCTGCCGGATATGTGTCGTAGCCGTCGCCTCAGAATTCTGGGCAGTGACGAAGCGGGCGAACAACTGCTGAGCTGGGATGAGTTGGACCCTTGGGAGCTGACAATTCGAGTTCGTCGCGACACAGAATCTGAAGGCTGGAAAGTTGCTGGCCTGCTGATTCGTGGCGAAGAAGTCATGGAACTGGCGGACGTGCCTCTGGTGGTGCCTGGCGGATTTGTCGTCAGCAGCGATTCCATTGGACTGCTTCGTGACTTCGGGGCTCCGGAGTGGATGCGAATGCTGGCTACCGGCGGTGCATTGCATATTCCGGAATCCGATCAGCATGACTTCGTCGACCGACTGCTGGATATCCCGTCGCTGCCTCGACTGGACCTGCCGAAGGAACTGCAGCTCGAAGAGATTCGAACAATTCCTTCTCCGATACTAAGAATTACTTCGCCACCGATGAATCGCTGGAGAAACGATTCGCTGACGGCAGAAGTGATCTTCGATTATCTCGGCACGCCGGTTTCCGGCAGCAGTGCTCGCTGGGCTGTGGTGCAGCGTGAAGCCAGTCGGTGTATTATTCGAGACCGTCAGTTCGAAGGCCAATGCTGGGAGAAGCTGCGTCAGGCTGGTTTCCGTCGGCGTTTGGGAGATCTCAAGCAACAGGTCAACGTTGAAATTGCCCGCCGCGATCTCGGTCGTGCCGTGAGGGAACTGGTTGATCACAACTGGGCTGTGTTCGCCGATGGAAGCAAGGTTCGTCAGGCTGGTGGTCTGCGGTTCCGCGTTTCTTCGGATGTCGACTGGTTCGACGTGCATACCGATGTGGACTTCGAAGGTCGCTCGGTCTCGTTTCCGGAACTCCTGCGAGCTCTGGAGCGTGGTGATTCGACCGTGCGGCTGGATGACGGTTCGCTCGGCATTCTTCCGGAAGAGTGGCTCGAGCAGATCGGCATGATCAGTGGTCTGGGAACGGCGACTGAAGATGGACTTCGGTTCTCCACGTCGCAAGCTGCGTTGCTGGATGCATTGCTGGCTTCTCAGGACAACGTCGATACTGATGCCGGTTTCGACGCGATGCGGGAACGCTTCCGCAACTTTGCAGGTCTGGAACCTGTCATCGTTCCGGATACGTTCAAGGGCGAATTGCGAGGATACCAGCAGGAAGGTCTGGCCTGGATGAAGTTCCTGAGCGACTTCAACTTTGGCGGATGTCTTGCGGACGACATGGGTCTCGGAAAGACCGTGCAGTTTATTGCGATGCTGCTGCGGCGTATGGAAGATAAACCAAACGGTCCACCTTCACTTGTCGTTGTTCCTCGGTCCTTGATTTTCAACTGGGCCAGTGAAAGCAATCGCTTTGCTCCGCACCTGAAAGTGATGGAGTACACCGGCCTTGAACGTGCCAACCTGCGAACGGAGTTTGCAAAGCATCATCTCATTCTGACGACTTATGGCACGGTTCGTCGTGACATCGCTGTGCTGAAGGATTTTGAGTTCGAATATGTGGTTCTCGACGAAGCCCAGACGATCAAGAATCCATCGTCTCAGATCGCGCGAGCATCACGGTTGCTGAAATCCAACTTCCGTCTGGCACTTAGCGGTACGCCGATTGAAAACAACGCCGGCGACCTGTGGTCGATCTTTGAGTTTCTGAATCCCGGTATGCTGGGTCGCAGTACTGCGTTCCGATCGCATATTGCGGATCCGGACAGCAAAGAATCTCGCGAACTGGTTGCGAAGGGTCTCCGTCCATTTATTCTGCGTCGTACCAAGAAGCAGGTTGCGGCAGAACTTCCGGATCGTCTGGAAGAAACCATCTACTGCGATATGGAAGAAGAACAGCGTCGTCTTTACGACGAATTGCGAGTTCATTATCGCGATTCGCTGCTTGGACTTGTTCAGGAACAGGGACTCGCCAAGTCACGCATGCACGTACTCGAAGCCCTGCTGCGTCTGCGTCAGGCAGCCTGCCATCCGGCACTGCTTAAGCGTGGTGACGAGCAGGAAATGTACGCGAAGCTCGACTTCCTGATTCCGCATCTGCAGGAACTGATTGCAGAGGGACACAAAGCCCTCGTGTTTTCTCAGTTCACCAGCATGCTCAGTATCGTGCGATCACATCTCGACAAGGAAAACATCACCTACGAATATCTCGATGGCAAAACACGTGACCGCAAGTCGCGAGTCGAGCGGTTCCAGGAAGACGACGACTGTCAGGTGTTCCTGATCAGCTTGAAGGCCGGGGGTCTGGGTTTAAACCTGACAGCCGCCGACTACGTCTTTCTGCTGGATCCGTGGTGGAATCCGGCCGTCGAAGCTCAGGCGATCGACCGAGCACACCGAGTCGGTCAGACTCGTACCGTGTTCGCTTATCGTTTGATCTGTCGAGATACTGTCGAAGAGAAAATCGCCGAGCTGCAAAAGCAGAAACGCGAATTGGCCGATGCCATCCTTGAAGGCGACGAAGCCAGCAGCGTTCTGCAGAACCTGTCTGTTGAGGATCTTGAGTTGCTGTTCTCGTAACCGCCTCATCTTCAGCGGCGTGCAAACTTATCAACCGGACCAGCGAAAGCTGTCCGGTTGATTTTTTTGTGTCCCGGTCAGAAACCCGACGCCATTTGCAGGTCAAGCAGATTGCTGTCTACACAGCTTGCTTCCGTCTCAAACACACAGCTCAGTTGCTGCAGGTCAACGCCACAACCGGCAGCAGATCTTCTTTACGGTTTGGCAGATCTGCAGTGCTGCGGGGATAAGTGGCTTTGCCTTTTGCAAAGTCAATCCCCATCTGCATCTCAACGGCCACTCGATCGGACTGCTTTCCGAGATGCATAAATGCGGCCATATGAGACTGACAGAATTCAAACTTCGCCATGCCCATCGGCAATGTGCGAAGGGTGTTGCTCCAATAATGCCAGCGAACCTTTGGATTTTTCGTCATCCACCACGCGATTCGAGCTAACGCCTTGCCCATGGTCATAACCTCTTTCAGCGAAGGCTTCTGACGTCGTTCTGGCTTGAGCATTCTGGTCGTCCGCATGACTCGAGCCATGTAGCGTGCGGGGTCGTAGACCGTCCCCACAACCCTTCGATAATCATCGTAGATGTCGGCACGGTCGCGGGTTGTCACATAGTTCAGTCCACCGGTCGTGTTGTCCGAATTGGAGGCATTCTCCAGTCGATAGACACCCGAATTCGGAGGGAGCAGTTGATGATTGCAGTCGATCATGCGACCCTCCTGCATCAACCGACGCGTCAACTGCGTATTCGGTAAGGCCACCAGGAGGCCGACCATCGCCACCATGATGCCGGTCTCTTCGATGCACTCAATCATTGCATCAGCGATGCCCGGCTTTTCACTGTCGAAGCCCAGAATGAATCCTGCTGAGATTGAGATCCCATGTTCATATACGTGATGAATTCGCTCCACGATGGGCTTCATCGAATTCATTTTCTTCTGAGTCACCGCCAGCAGATCCGGATCTGGTGTCTCGATCCCCATAAAGACAAAGCGAAACTCGCAGCGCTTCATCATCTCCAGCAGCTCATCATCGTCTGCCAGATTCATCGACGCTTCTGTCGTGAAGTAAAACGGGTAATCCCTGCGCTGACACCACGCTTCGAGTTCTGTTAACAGCTTCTTAACGAACTTCTTGTTGCCGATGAAATTGTCGTCGGAGATATCGACCCAGCCGCGATGCCCGAGGTCCGCCAGCCGGTCAAGTTCGGCCAGCACCTGCTCGACATTTTTACTGCGAGGAACTCGACCGTAGAGCTCGATAATGTCACAGAATTCGCAATTGAACGGACAGCCTCGAGAAATCTGGATACCAGCCTGCAGATAGTTGTGAAACTCAACAAGGTCGAAGCGCGGTGTAGGTGATGTGGTCACATCCGGCTTGTTGTCTCGCTCAAAGATTCCACACGGCTGACCTTCACGCCATGAATCCAGCCAGACCGGAATAGTGACTTCACCTTCACCCAGAACTCTGGCATCAGCGTTTTCGTAAATCTCAGGCTGGCTTGTGGGATCAGGACCGCCGACCACTATATACTTACCATCACGATTCGCTCGCTCGATCAGGTCCAGGATTCCGGTCTGTTGCGGAATCATGCCTCCGGTGCAAATGATGTCGGCCGAGTTCCATTCGTCATCGCGAAGGTCGCGAACATTTAGATCGACCAGCTGAAATGTCCAGTGCTGCGGCAATAACGCGGCCACGGTCAGCAGGCCCAATGGAGGAGCTACGGTTTTGGCTCCGGTGGTCGCCGCAGATTCGGTCAGGTTCCAGAAATTGGACGCCTGAAACCTGGGCTGAATCAGCAGGCAGCGTACGGCATCTTCCGGGCTTCGATCAGGTCGGGCCATCAGAAACACATCTTTGTCAGAGGGAGAGAAATCCAGGGGAAATGCAGTGATCCCCTAGGTTCCTTGAGTGTGGAAGGGACGACGGTCCAAGTCAACGACTCACACGCGTTCGTTTACTAATCTCAACAAGTCCGTCTGATTCCTCGGACGACGACCTCCAAAACTGCTCAAAATCTTAGCATTTTATGGGGGTTAGTCAGATTATTGGGGCAGTATTCAAAGGACCAGCGGGTCGTTTGGCTTGCCCCGGATGCTCGTCTCTTGCACAGGGCTTATGCGATCTCCTGGCAAACAACAGCCAAGGTCCACCGGGCGCGTTGACGGTGGCATAGTGACGAGGAATCTGCGAAAACCTGTCGAATGTAGAGGAAAACTTTTTCCAGAAGCTGACTTCAGGGGCTCCTGCGAATGAAACCACGTCATTGGATAGTGGCTATGGCTCTCGCGGCACTGTGCGTATCCGCCGTAGCCATGGCTCAGCGGGGACAATTCCGAGGACAGTTTCGCGGCGGCGGACGATATCGAAACCTTCAGGGTGCGGACGGCCGAGTCGAACGGAACGGTGTCCCGGACTGGAAGCTGGATGAAAAGTTCAAGGACGATGTCTTTACCTTCGTCCGTATCCGCTATCGCTCAACAGGGCGCTGGGCCTGGGACACAGACTACCCCGATGCGGACCTGAACTTTTCCTATCGTCTACAACAATTGACATCACTGCACACTGATCCCGATGGTGTCATCATCGAACTGACCGATCCACGTCTGTTCGATTATCCCTTCATCTACATCATCGAACCGGGCTACATCTATCTTGAAGAAGATGAACGCCAGGCTCTTCGCACTTACCTGCTGAATGGCGGCTTTATGATGGTGGATGATTTCTGGGGTGACGACGAATGGCAAGGCTTCTGGAGTGAGATGAAGAAAGTCTTTCCAGAGCGTGAGTACGTCGATCTGCCGCTTGAGCATCCGATCTTTCATTGCGTCTATGATCTTAAAGAGCGACCTCAGATCCCGGCTATTGGGTTTGCTCAACAGATGGCAAATGGTGAAATCAATACGTCGCAGGGCTACGGCACGGAAGAGGTCCACTATCGCGGCCTCTTTGATGACAACGGTCGCATGATGGCCTTTATCGGGCACAATACAGATCTCGGTGATGGCTGGGAGCGAGAAGGGGAAGATCCGTGGTACTTCAAGGAGTTCTCTGAGAAAAAAGCTTACCCGCTCGGGATCAATGTCATCTTCTATGCGATGACGCATTAGGCGCAACAGGATTTAGACACACTCCGCACCGGGTTCACCCCGGTGGTCAACGGGCTTCTGCACCATACGAAGAGTCACTAAGAAAGCAGGTTCATGACTACCTCAACGGAACTCACCGTCGAACGAGAGCGAGAGCTGATCATTCAGTTAAAGCAACTCCGCAAACAAATTGATGCAGAGCTGTCTCGAGTCATCGTCGGCCAGAAGGAAGTCGTACGACAGTTGTTGATTTCTCTGATGGCAGGCGGCAATTGTCTGATCACAGGAGCACCTGGATTGGCGAAGACATTGCTGGTCAAATCGATCGCTCAGTTGTTTGATCTGAAGTTTAATCGCATCCAGTTTACTCCCGACCTGATGCCCGCCGACATTACTGGCACCGAGGTTCTGGAAGAAGACGGAGCCGGCGGACGTTCGATGCGATTCATCCCGGGGCCGATCTTCTCCAACGTCCTGCTGGCGGACGAAATCAATCGCACGCCACCAAAGACGCAGTCTGCTCTGCTGGAAGCCATGCAGGAACATCAGGTCACTGCTGCCGGTCGACGCTATCCCCTGGATGAGCCATTCTTTGTCCTTGCCACGCAGAACCCGATCGAGATGGAAGGCACTTATCCATTGCCTGAAGCTCAGCTCGATCGATTTATGTTCAATGTCATGATCGATTATCTGCCAGAGGATGACGAGGTCGCTGTGGTCCAACAAACGACATCTCGAAGCTTCCAGCCGATCAAGTCACTGTTCTCCGGCGACACGGTTCGCGAGTTTCATCAGGTTGTTCAACGAGTTCCCATCGCGGATGATGTCATTCGTTACGCCGTACGTCTGGCCGCCGCCTCAAGACCGGGGCAGAAGGGAACTCCTGATTTCATCAACGATCTTGTCTCGTGGGGGGCAGGACTGCGAGCAGGACAGTATTTGGTTTTGGGCGGGAAAGCTCAGGCCCTGTTAGATGGCCGGTCTTACGTTTCCAGTAAAGATATCCAGGCACTGGCCAAGCCCGTGTTGCGTCATCGCATTCTTCCCAATTATCGAGCCGAAGCGCAGGGAGTCACTGTGGACTCGCTGGTGGATCGATTGTTGGCAGTGGTTGAACATCCGAAGAACGAATCAGTGGCCTGACAAGGGCGGCGTCCTCTTTAGGTATTAACCGTTTACTCTGGCTGGCCGCTTATGTCCGCAGACCTCATGAATCCGAATGTGGTGATGAGCATTCGTTCGCTGGAAATGCGAGCCAAGCTTGTCGTAGATGGTTTCCGAACAGGGTTGAACAAAAGCCCGAGACATGGATTCTCCGTCGAATTCTCCGAGTATCGTCCTTATGCTCAGGGTGATGATCCGAGATTTCTGGATTGGAAACTGTTTGCTCGCACGGATCGAAGTTACGTACGTTTGTTTGAAGATGAAACGAACCTGCGATGCTACATCGTGCTGGATATCAGTCGCTCGATGTCCTTCGGTTCTGGTGAGTACACAAAACACGACTACGCCCGAACGCTGGCAGCGTCGCTCGCCTGGCTTTTGAATCGTCAGGGCGATGCCGTTGGTCTGACGCTGTTCGACGAACATGTCCGCACCATCGTGCCCGCGCGATACCGTCCGGGCCAACTTCGACGACTGTTTGTAACTCTAGAAGAACCCGCGTCTGGACTGAGCACAAATCCTGGGGTTGCTCTTGAAGATGTCGCTCAGCGCCTCCGAAAACGCGGCCTGGTGATCCTGATTTCCGACATGCTGGCGCCGGTGCAGCAATTGGGAGACGGTTTGCGACTGCTGCGAGGCTGCCTGCATGATCTTGTCGTGTTTCAGGTCCTCGATCCGGCCGAGAAGACGCTCACTTTCGATGGCCCTAAGCTGTTCGAAGATCTCGAAAGCGGCCAGAAGATCTTCAGCGATCCTGACACGATTCGTACCGAATACCAGTCACGTTTCGATTCTCATAACCGTGCGGTTCAGGCGGAATGTGAAGCCGTTGGCGCCGCATGGCGACAACTCACAACCAACGAACCTCTTGAACTAGCACTGGCCGAATTCCTGCAGGCACGCAGGCAAAGAAGTCGGTAGAATTCGTTTCCCTTCGCGTGGGCGTTCGTCGTTCGAATTTCAACAAGATCCAACCCATGTTCGAATTACTCTATGCAGGATTTGCGGTCGCTGGCGGGTTATTGGCGGGTGTGCCAATTGCCTTGCACATGCTCCGACGCACTCCGGCTGCGCGAATGCCGTTCAGCGTCGTCCGCTTCCTGACTCCGACGCTGCCGAAAACGACGAAGCGTTCGACGATCGAACATTGGCCACTGATGTTGCTGCGGATCCTGGCCGTGATTCTTATTGCCCTTGCTTTCGCACGACCTTTCCAACGAGTCACCATCGCCAAAGCTGCAGAATCCGGAACTGCTGACCGTGTCGCTCTGCTCATTGATGCCAGCGCCAGTATGCGACGTGATGGGCTGCGAGAAGCCGTGATTGCAGAGATTCAGAAGGTCGTGGCGGAACTCAACGATGAGGACACACTGAGCCTGGCGGTGTTCTCCGAGAACGCTCGAACGCTGCTGAATTCATCCGAGTGGAAACAGACCGAACCAGCCAGCCGCGCAGCGTTGATTGAACGTGTCACAAATGCCTATGAACCGGACTGGCTGGCGACCAACACTGCTACCGCGATGTTGGAGGCGGCTGATGAAGTGGCCAGAGAACAGGGGACGGCAGGCCCCGATGGAGAGCGTCGTGTCGTCTTGATCACTGATTTTCAGGAAGGCAGCGATCTCGATGCCGTGCGTTCCGGCACCTGGCCGGATTCCGTGAAGCTCGATCTTCGCATCGTTCAGCCAACAGCAACCGGTAATGCGGGACTGAGTCTTGCGGAAGATGGACGCACCGGAAGAATTCGTGTGCGAGTGACGAACTCCGGCGACGCGACCGTGACGAGTTATTCCCTGTCGACTTTCGACGTTGCCGGAAACCCTGTCGGAAAACCCATCACGGCCGAAGTCGGTGGCGGGCAACGCAAGACGATCACGATGCCCGAGGCAACAGAAGGGCAACCATTGATTGCTGGCGTCGAAATTCTTAACGACCCACATCCGTTTGACAATGTGGTCGATCTCCCGCTTGAAGAAATTGGTGTCGTGCAGATCGCTCATGCAGGACCGGTCGACACAAACAACGCCGACACAATGCGATATTATCTGCAGCGAGTGCTCGATGGGAATGAAACGAGCCCCGTCGAAGTGGTCGACCTCGTCAGCAGCGACGGCATTGCTCTGCCGGTCCCTGACAATGTTCGGCTGGCGACCGTGACAGACACTGTTTCTGAAGGACTGATCACGTCTCTAAACGGCTTGCTGGATCGCGGCGGCATCGTGATGGTTGCTTTGAAGAGCACCGACATGGCCGCATCAATCAAATCGCTGCTGCCGGAGAACACCGGGATCGAAGAAGCGTCCGTAACCGACTATGCCATGCTGGGACAACTGGATTTTTCCAACAGTCTTCTCACGCCGTTTGCAGACGCCAGGTTTGCCGACTTCTCGTCAATACGCTTTTGGCATTTTCGAAAACTCACGCTGGACCCTAACCAAGCTCAGGCCGTTCGAGTTCTCGCGAAATTCGATTCCGGCTCACCCGCGATACTTGAATCATCGCGACCATCCGGAGGACGTCTCTTTATTCTTGCAGCGGGCTGGCATCCGGATGACAGTCAGTGGGCGTTATCGACACGATTTCCTCCCATGATTCATCGGCTCGTTCAATTGGCGAATCCGCGAAAGTCCGGACACCTGCTATTCGAAGCAGGCCAGCGCATCAGTCCGGCGGAGATCTCAGGGTCAGTAACATGGACCTTGACCGCGCCGGACGGAACCGTGCAAACACCTTCGACACTCGCAGCAGACTATGCCCCTTCGCAACCGATCGTTGTCTCGACCGAATCATCTGCAGAAACAACAACTCCCGGCGACAGCACCAAAGCGACGGAGGCCAGTCCTGCTCCGTCTGCTTCGAATCCACAGACTGTCTCTCTGAACATCCCTGGCCGATGGAAATTGAACGGGGAAACCACCGTAGGCCCGAAGACTGTCAGCCTATTGGTCACGGTTGCGGCATCCGAAAGTCGCACTGAACCATTTCCGACCGGGCAACTGCAGGCCCTCGGAATGTCGTCAGACGTCGCCACCGTAAAGACTGCAGAAACACAACAACCATCTGCTGCTGAAACAGCCCAACTCGACTCAACCGAACTGGAATCTCAGCAGAAATTCTGGCGATGGTTTCTGCTGGCCGGACTCATCCTGCTCGCGATCGAAAGCATTGTCGCCGCAACAATTGAACGCAGCCGCCGGCTAATTGAGTCGTAGTAACGTCGGCAGACCCTAAAGAAGCGAACAGCCTGAGCGATTTCGAAGCTCCAGAGGGCAGGTTGCATTGGGTCAAGGTCGATCCGCCCTTGTTAAGTTGCATTCGGTCGAAATCGTGATAGCTTTGGCAACTTTCCAGCGCGGGGCGGCGTTGTTTATTGTGCTGTGGATTTGAGATTTCAAATCTGAAATTTCAAATGGTTCCGGATAACGCCAAAAGCCACCTCGTAACGATCTCATTCCGTACCTACACCCACCCGAGTTCCTTCCATGCGTTTCTTGTGTACTCTCCTGTCGTGTCTTTCATTAGCGATTGGTTTTGCATCTTCACTGACTGCTCAGGATGCTGTACCGTCAGCAGACGCTCAGTCTACTGATCGACCGATACAGGCCCTGCTTGTCACGGGCGGATGCTGCCATGACTATGACCGACAGAAACTGATCCTGACTCGCGGCATCAGCGCACGAGCTAACGTTCGCTGGACTGTTGTGCATCAGGGCGGAACCTCAACAGATACAAAGATTCCGCTTTATAATGATCCGAACTGGGCCGATGGATTTGACATCGTTGTTCACAACGAATGTTTTGCTCACGTCACTGACAAGGAATTTGTCGATCGCATCCTGAAGCCTCATCGAGAAGGCCTGCCCGCGATTCTTGTCCACTGCGCGATGCACTGTTATCGCGTCGATGATGATCGCTGGTTTGAATTCTGCGGAGTTCAGTCGCCGGGACACGGTCCGCACTATTCGTACACGATCAACAACCAGAAACTCGATCATCCGATTATGGCTGGGTTCGGTGAGCGATTCGTTGTGCCGAAGGGTGAGCTGTATCACGCGGCGAAAGTGTTTGATACCGCAACTCCCTTAGCGATCGCTCATCGTCAGGATAACAATGAGCCACAGGTCTGCATCTGGACGAACGATTATCGCGGCACCCGAGTCTTCGCGACTACTGTCGGGCATTACAACGAAACGATGGTGGAACCAACATATCTGGACATGATGGCTCGCGGACTTCTGTGGGCGGTTGGCCGCGATCCGGAGAAGCATTTCACGCCGACAACGGAAGCAGTCGACGAAGAACTGCGTGCGTTGGTTGCGGTGAAGATTGAAAAGAACTCCCCCGTGCTGACTCAGGGATGCTGCGGCGAAGGAAATCACGTCTTCAATAAACCGGCAACCGCCAGCAGCGAAGAGACCGGGAAGAATAACTTCGCAAAGAACGCTGTCGACGGACGGCTCGACACGCGCTGGTGTGCCAGCGGTCCACAAGGTGGCGAATCGATCACGCTCGACATGGAGAAGCCTCAGTCCGTGCGCAACGTGCGGCTGCATTGGGAATCAAGAAACACAGCGTACCAGTACACCATTGAATCGTCGCCAGATGGTAAAGCCTGGACTTTGCTGGCGGATCACTCCAAGAACAAAGAACGCAACGGCCTGTCGGTCGATGCGGTCAAGACTGACGATGCACGCTATCTCAAGATCACGTTTCACGGATCGAATGGCGGCGGCTGGGGCAGTCTCTGGGAAATTGAAGCCTATCCAGGCGATCTGCCGCCATTGCCCGAAGGAGCTTTTTCAGGCGCGGAGGGAGCTGCATCGATTGAGGATGTGAAAGCTCCGGAAGGATTTGACGTCAGCTTGTTCGCCGGTCCTCCGCAGGTCACTTATCCCGTCTGTCTCACAACATCGGTCGACGGTGAAGTGTTTGTTGGAGTTGATGAGCAAGGCTCGCTTGGCAAAGAACCTGGGCGAGGAAAAATCGTGCGTTGCATCGACACTGATGGCGACGGCAAAGCGGACAAGTTCAACGACTTTGCAAAGATGGACCATCCTCGCGGATTGGTCTATGACAACGCCTCCATGTGGGTATTGCATCCGCCGTTTCTTTCAGTTTTCCGAGATACCACCGGCGACGGCACATCGGACGAAAGTGAAGTTCTGATCGAAGGCATCAGCACGGATGAAGTCAATAAGCGAGGTGCCGACCATACGACTAACGGCATTCGCATGGGCATCGACGGCTGGATTTATATCGCTGTGGGCGACTTTGGATTCAATAAGGCCGTGGCTAAAGATGGCACAACACTCAGCAAACGCGGTGGTGGCGTCGTGAGAATTCGACCGGATGGCACCGAGATGGAAGTGTTCTCGTGGGGCCAGCGAAACATCGTCGACATCGCGATTGATCCATCCATGAATGTGTTCACTCGTGACAATACCAATGACGGCGGCGGTTGGGACATCCGTTTGTCGCATGTGATGCAGACGGCTAACTACGGCTATCCGTCTCAGTACATTAACTTTAGTGACGAAATCATGCCGCCGCTGGCCGACTACGGTGGAGGCTCTGGATGTGGTGCTCTCTACTTTCAGGACGATCGCTGGCCAGCTCCGTACAACGACATGTTGCTGACCTGCGACTGGGGACGCAGTGAAGTCTTCAGCCACGTGTTGCCTCACAACGGCGCAACTTTCGACGCGCAACAGGACACGTTTGTTAAGATTCCTCGCCCGACGGATGCTGACGCTGATGCCAGTGGCCGGTTGTTCGTTACAAGCTGGAAGAATGGCGGCTTCTCGTTCGAACGGCCCGACGTTGGCTTTGTCGCGATGATTACACCCAGCAATTACGTGGCTCATCCGGTCGCAGTTCCCTCGGCGAGCGGCAGGTCGTCAGCCCTCCGTGCCAAAGCCCTGAAAGAGCTCGACACAGCGTCGCTTCTCGCGTTACTGCGAAGCCCCTCGGATGCTTTGCGTTTGGCCGCAAGTCGAGCGTTGTTATCCCAATCGAATCAATCTGACATTTCAAATTTGAAATCTCAAATTGCCGAAGGCTTATTGGCATTGTCTAAAGATCACGCGGCGTCGTTGAATTCGCGAATCGCCGCTGTCTGGACTCTGCGACAAGCCAATTGGGAGGCCTTCAAAGCCGCCTTCGGTTCTCTTCTGATCGATGCCGATCTGCGAGAACACGTGATCCGCGCGGCAGCAGATCGCAAGTCTCAAATGGAGAAAGGCCTGTTCTCGCCGATCTTCTCCAAGCTTGATGACAGTAATCCGCGAGTTCGTGCGGCGGCGATTGTGGCCATGGGACGCTTCGGTGACGCACGGGCCGCAAAGCAACTTCTGGCGCTGACAGATAGGACTCAGTTAGCAGAGAACGCAGAAGGCGATGCGTGGCGAAAGGCGGATCCAGGGCGTGTGATTCCGCATTTGGCGGTCAAAGCTCTGACCGAAGTCAAGGCCATCGATGCCAGTCTGGTAGCTCTCAACGGTCCAAACCGTTCCGGGGCCATCGCAACTCTGAAGCAGCTACACGATGCGAAGACTGTCGACGGGCTGTTCAAAGTTCTGAGCACTAGCCGCGATGAAGCCCTGCGACGCGAAGTCTGGACGACTCTGATTCGGCTCTATCATCAAGAAGGTGAGTTTACTCTTGAGAGTCCGAAGTGGTGGGGAACTCGACCAGATACAACAGGGCCGTACTATGATCGACAGAAGTGGAGCGAGTCAGATCGAATCGCTGAAGCGGTGAAAGTGGCGATGACAGAAGCTGATGAATCGCTGAAGACTCATCTTACCGAGCAACTCAAGAAGCACGTCGTCAATCTGGACGGTTTATCGGCCGATGTGGCGATGAAGGAAGAAGAAAAAGCGATCGTACTTCCCAAGGCCGATCCCAATGATCCAAATGCGATCGCAAATCTGCTCATTGATGCCGTTGCGACGCGAGCCGCAGCAACACCTGGTGATGTTGAAAAAGGGCGAATGTTGTTTCGCCAGCAGTCGTGTATCAACTGCCACACGTTTGCCAATGGCCAGCAGCCCAAGGGCCCGCATCTGGTCGACATTGGCAAACGATACAAACGAGCTGAGTTGATCGAATCGATCGTCCAGCCCAGCAAGAAGATTGCACAGGGATTCGACACATGGGCCATCGCCATGGATGACGGCAAGATTTACACCGGCTTCATCGTGCTGGAAAGTGCGGAGACGGTGACGCTGAGAGATGCCACTGGAATTTCTCACGAGCTGATTCAGGATCAGATTGAAGATCGAGTCAAGCAGGAGATTTCGATGATGCCTCAGGGCATTGTTGGAAATCTCAGCCCCGAACAACTTTCGGACCTGCTGGCGTATCTGGAGTCGTTGAAGTGATTCATCCATTGCTGGAAAGATAGCTTCGACAATAATTCGGCCGCGGAAATTGTGGACTATGTTGGACGGGGCGAAAAGGAGGACCTTCTCTATGGCGTCACGGCAAATTGCCTGTCCGAATTGTGGAGAGATTGTTCCCGCAAGCGACATCAACATTATGGCTCTGATAGCCAAGTGTGTTGGCTGCGATCACGTTTTCTCGATTTCGCCCCAGGCCGCGAACAGCGAGGCAATGGAAACGGCGCCATCGCGGCCGAGTGGTGTTACTCATGAAACTGGCATGTCCGGGGAATTGATTCTGAAACGAAGCTGGTTCCATGCCGCGTTGTTCGGGCTGCTCTTCTTTTGTATTGCCTGGGATGCCTTCCTGATTTTCTGGTATTCCATTGCTCTTTTTGGTCCCGCAAAGCCAGGCAATGGTTTTGACTTGATGATGGTCGTGTTTCCGATCGGACACGTGGCGGTTGGTGTCGGACTGACCTACTATGTCGTCGCGGGGTTCCTGAATAACACCAAAGTCATGGTCGATTTCGAGAACCTGACTGTGAGCCACGGCCCGATACCGTGGCGAGGAAATCGGTCACTCCGGCGTGAGGACGTGAAAGAGATCGAACTGGAGTTTGGAGGCGTTTCGGGCAATGCACATCAGTCGACAATGATCGTGAGTGCTCATCATGTCGATGGTCGACAGATTGTGCTGTTGAATTCGCTTCCCGATCGTCAGGCGGAGTACATTGCCTGGCATCTGGCTGATGCCTTAAAGGTTCCAATTGTCCGAGGCAATCCACCGCGACTGCCCGAAATGCCGATGTTTCTGCGAAAGTTTCTTGGTGCTGGACGAACTCATAATGATTTGAGCCACATGTGACTTTCCTGCGATCCGCCAACGTTTTTATCGCTACGCTGCTGGCTACCGTCTTGGAGCTTTCGTCGCTGAAGGCTGATGTTGCCGATGGTGAGCGCGAGTTTGTTCAGCAATTGCTCGATCGAGCGATGTACGGTCTGGCGGAACAGTTCTGTTATCGACAGATCGAAGGCCTGCACGACGTCAATCACCTGGCGACATGGGAAATGATGTTGTCGGAATGTCAGCAGAAGCATGCGTGGAACATGGACGCCGACAGCCGCAACGGCATGATTCGCGAGTCGGCCGAACGATTGACCGAGTTCCTGCGCAACAACGCGCCGTCGGCTGAGAATGACTTGATGCTGCGAGTTCGTCAGATCGAGCTTCTGTCGGCTGCCGGTCTGATGGAGGAGATCATTCAGTCGCCAATTTCGAGTGTTCAACTGCTGCCTGCAGCGACGACCACGTCTAATGAAAACCTTCCGCCACGACGAGTGTCTTCTGAAACCAAATTTGCCACTGAGGCCATTAATCAGGCTCGGACACTTGCCGAATCCTTGCTGACGCAAATTGAAGGAGTCCGCCGCGAAGTTGATCGTGATGCAGTTCGTGCCGCTCGCGAGCGAACTCGAATGGTGCTGACGGATGTGGCCTTCGTGAGGTACCGCCTGGCTGATGCGAAAGAGTCGAAGAAACTTCGCGAGGAAGCCGAATCACTCATTGAGCAGATGCAGAAAACGACATCGGATGATTGGCTTCGGTTCCGTTGTCGAGTGATGTTGGCTGAAATTCAGCTGGCCCAGAAAGACTTCGCTGCGTTTCAACTTCGTTACGGAAATACACAAGCCGCTGCGACCAGTCAGAATGAAAAAGCCAGTGCGGCCTCGCTGAAGATCCGTTCGCTGCTGCAACAAGGATTGCCATCGGAGGCATTGCAGGAATACGTTGAAGCCTCGAAGAACGGACTCGCCCTGACACAGGAACTGCAAACTCTGAGACTTGAAGGGCTGCTGCAATTATTAGAACTGCTGTACCAACTCGATGAGTCGCCTCAACGGACGGAATTGCAAAACAAAACGCAGCTTGAGTTTCAGCAACTCCGCGACAAAACCCTGGCTCTGACAACGGGAGTCTGGCGGCAGCGATGCGTCCGAATCTCTGATCACTTTGACCGCGTGTTGCAGGTCGGCCCGGATGCGGCACTGGAGTTGGAATATGTAGCAGAGCTGGTCGATGACGGCGATATCGCAACGGCTCGGCAGCGACTGCAAAGTCTGGCTCAACGACTATCAACAAAGTCCCCGATACTGGCCGCGCGTGTCCAGCTTCAGGCCGGGAACCTTTCCATCCGCATGCGAGAATGGCCGATCGCGAAAGCCGAGTTGCAGCTTGCCAAAGAGAAGTTTCAGTCGGCCAACGACCTGCCCGGTGCTGCGGCTGCTGATCTTCTGAGTGTTTATGTCATCGGACAGCAATGGAATTCAGGCTCATCCGGTGAAGTCACCGAAGCGGATTATCAAGCAGCCATTGAGTCGCATTTATCTGCTTTTCCAAGGCAGAAGACGGTGACTCAGGCCAGAGACTGGAAAGCCAGATTGCTGCGCGCGAATTCGCCGCTCCAGGCCGCTCGCGAGTTCCTTGATCTCGCCGCGTTGGGCGAGGCATCATCAACGAACTCGGCTGCAGAACCAGTTCAGTCGCAGCCGATGTCCTCGGAGCAAATGCTGAGACTCTGTCTTGCTGGAGATTGCCTGATCGATGCGTTGGCGACGCCCGAAAAATCATCGGCCGATGCTGACAGTTCCAATTTCAGTGAATTGAAGACTCTACGAGATGAGTTTCTGCTACGTGCGTCAGAGGCAGAACTTCGACAAGCAGAATCATCGTCTCAGTATTCACTAATCCTCAAGTGCCTACAATCCGGATTAGTTCTTATGGAGCCTCTGCCGGCAACAAGTACCTGGCCGGAGATGCTGACCAACAACCGAAAACTGCTGGAGTCGCTCCAGGCCATGGAGCGAGCGGTTCCGGGGCAGCCCGAAGAGGTCAACGAGGAAACCCCGTCTGCGGATACATCGACATCATCACAAGAACTGTCATCGAGCGAAAACGCCGATCCTCAGTACCTGCGAAACCGCGCGGAAACGATCTGCCACACCGTGATTGTGCTCTCCAGCGTTCGGCAGCTTGCGAATGCTGCTGATTACCAGCCGTCATTGACAAAACTCAAGTCGTTGCCACGAAAAGATCGATTGGCTGTCGCACAAAGTCTTGGTCGTCAAATGAATTCTGATGCGGCCATAGTCGCGGGTGATGTGCAGCTGGCATTATTCCTGATCAGTCTTGTCACGGAATCCCCGGAGTCGTCCAAGCCAACACTCACGGCAGATGATCGCCTTGTTGAACTACAGTTGCTTCAAACTTTTGGTCGCGTCGCAAACTCGACAACGGCCTATGATCGCTGCCTGAATGATCTGTTGGCAATGACTCTGGATGAATCTCAGATTGCACGGACAGCGGAGATCGTGACTCAATCCGCCGGAGGCAAACCATCAACAGCATCGAAGCAAAATGCCAAACGATTCTGGCAGTCGGTGCAGAAGCGAACGAAAGTCGGTCAGGATGTCTGGCTGGAATCGTCATTGCAGCTTGCTCTGATTGCGGAATCCACAGGTGACAAAAAAGAGGCGGCCAAAATACTGGGTGTGGTCGATGTTCTCCATCCGGAATGGGGCACTCCTGCGAGAAAAACACGAGCTGATGAGCTGCGAAGTCGGCTGGAGGCGAAGAAGTGAAAACGCCGTTCCTGCGATATCGATCTGGAAGGATTCAGGAATCTCTGAACTCTGTGGTGGCTCAATTCGGTGCGTCTGACAAAGCCTCTCGCAGTAAATTTTGGGCGCCGGTGTTATCTGGTCAGATACCTTTGTCAGTGCTGTCGCTGATATCACAAGTGACATCGATCGCATCGGTAAGATCTGCAGATGAGGCAACAACGTTATTGGCAGCCGGATTTCGATCTTTCATCCTGACACGTCCAGTCGTTGATGCTGATTCATTGCGAACGTTAAGCATTCTCGCGCGAGAATGCGATGTTTGTGTGACGATTGATCACTTTCGACATGCCGAACTCCTTTCTCAGGCTATGGTCTCTGAAGGTCTGACGGTCAGCGTTCTGCTGGATGTCGATACGGGGCATTCACTCACTGGAGTTCGCCCGGGACCTGATTCCGTGCGACTGGCCACGGCGGTTACACAGCTGCCAGGCCTTCAACTGGCCGGAGTGATAGTTGACGAATCTACTGTCGCTGAAACTTTACCGCTGAGCAATCAACAGAGCACGCTGGTCCAGGCCGTCGCTGTGGCCAAGCATTGTCAGCGGATGATTGAAGCCTCTGGCCTTGCATGCAGAGAACTCGCGACGGGGTTTGATGATTTCACAGCGGCCTTCAAAGACGCGGATATCACGCGTGTCCTTACAAGTCCCTTCAAAACTGACGGAACGGTAACCCCTCAAAGCGGATTGGATAAACAGCGACCAGCACTCAGTCTTGTGGGCCGAGTAATCTCTCGCCCGTCGCTGGAGTGGTGTGTTATCGATATCGGCACGGGCCTGATCGGACAGGCGTTCCACACTCAGGTTTCACATCCTGCCGGAGTTCAATTACTGAAAACTCACCGCGATATCTCGTCGCTGCAACTCTCCGGCGAATCGCTCGATCTGCGGATCGGCGATGAAATGGAGTTCGCTCTGAGTGCCGTGCCGACAGGCTTCCATCTGCCGTGTGTTGTGGAAGACTGATAACCGTTGAACGATCCTTATCGCTGATAAATCGGCAGATATCCATACTCGATAGCCAAAGCCAGGACCGAGAGTGAAGTCGAATAAACCTTGCCGGCCTGTCGTTCTGTACCGTCTTCGGGGTCCCAATAACCAGCCGGGTTCTGCATATTCAGCGTGGTGCGATAAAGCGCTTCACGAGACTGCTGCCACTCGTCGCCTCCAACCTTGTACATTCCCACAGTGCAGTAGTAGACGCCGTAATAAAAGTAGTGCTGCCCCTTGGTCAGAGGTCGCGACAAAATCATTTTCGCGGCGGCCAGAGTTTCCTTCGTACGATGTTCGCCGCAAACTTCCAGGGCGACAATCCCGGTGCCAGCGCGAGTCACCGTGCTGCCGTGGCCTGACATGTAGCCAAATCCGCCGTCGTATTGAACATGGAGCCGCCGTACATACGCGATCGCTCGGTCGATGTTCTTCGCCGGAACATCGCAGCCAATATCTTTCGCAGCACGCAGAGCCAGCAACTGCCACGCCGTGACACTCAAATCTGAATCGCTGCTCGTGGGCTGATAACGCCAGCCGCCGTCATGTTCTGTCGACTTGGACTGATTCTGAGCATCAACAATGAGCTTGACAGCCTTCTGCAGAACTTCGCGACACAACTCCGCCTGCGTCGGATCGACCATGCCGATCACTTCTGCCAGCATGAGCGTCGCGATTCCGTGACTATACATCGGCCCGTCGCTCCGCTGACGTCCCACCAGCAGCCCATTCTTCTGCTGCTTGGAAAGCAGCCAGCCGACGCCGCGAGTAATCTGCTGACCGTAAGGTCCTTCTTCCGGAACATGTCCGGCCGCAAGCATGGCCATAATGGCCAGAGCAGTCGTCGCCGTTGACTCACCGTAGTCGTTGGTTTTCCAGGCTCCGGATGGTTGCTGCTCCGAAGCCAGCCAGTCGACAGCACGCCGAATTCCGGCGTCGATGGCCTTCTCCAGCGGATCTTCAGACTCGTCTGCAACTGTTCCCGTGCGACACCAAAGTCCGGAAGCCAGGGCCGTTGCCATCAGTGCTGCTCGGCGAGTCAGTCGGACCGTCATGGCTTTGCCTCACGGCTGAATGTTCCGGTGAATGCTTCGCAGGGCGATGTTATTCCACGCCTGACATGTAGGTTGGACATTTCTGTCCGACTGCGGCTTGATGGATGGGAACGCCCATCATGTAATTGAATTCAGACGTCGGTTTCTGGTTTGGCTTTCTTCCGGCCGCGAGTCTTCGGGGCTGGAGGTGTCGGAACACTTCTCAGGGATTGTTCCATCGCAGCGATTTCATCACGCAGTCGGGCAGCCGCCTCGTAGTCTTCCGTTTCGATTGCGAGACGTTGTTCATTTCGCAACTGAATCAGTTTTGCCTGATCCTGAGTCCCCATCATCGTGCTGCGTGGCTTCTTGCCGATGTGGGTTGTGTCTTCGTGAATATTCTCCAACAACGGCAACAGCTCTATCAGAAATTCAGAATAGTCATGTGGACAGCCGAAGCGACCACTCTCACGAAACTCGTTGAACGAGATGCCACAGTTCGGGCAAGCCGCGGGAGACTCTTCACTTTCTGCGATTAACTCTTCCAGCTTCGAAGCCAGATCCGTTCCTGACGCCGAGTTGCCACTGTCGGCCGTCGACTCCAGATACTCCCGCGCACACGTTTCGCAGAGATGCACAACACCGGCATTCCCGTTGCGAATCTCCGTGATATGGAGCGTAGCTGGTTTAGCGCATCGACGACATTTCTTCATGGAGATCTCTGAGTGCAGGCAATTCAGCAAACGATAATACGGAAGAGCGAGAAATGAATCTCGACTGAAATCTTCACAACACTGTCCAGACGACGCAAGAGCCAGCAAGGTCATTTCGATGACGTCCAGTTGTTGATAGCGGGTCCCGACTTGGCAAACAGGCAGACTTCTGACATCGGTCCTGCAGCTTCCGCCGATCGTGATTCTGGCCGAGCAGATGGCACAATCCTCAAATTCCAATTGTGAGACAGAGCTCCAATGCCGCCGGATTGCTGATTCAGGCCGCATTGAACCCCCAATCTGAACCTGAACGAACCTGAGTGCCTCAAAACGTGTCTCAAAACCGATGCGGAAACTTGATCGAGCAACGGGAGACGGTTAGAGTGTTGAGAGCTTCGCGGAAGTCGTCGTTTTCAGGCATACCCTGATCTCGATGGGGTCTCCGTTGGGGCATTGTTGGGGTTCCTGAGATTTCTCAGGTGCGAAACTCAACAGGATGGTGGTTATAGCTCAGTTGGTTAGAGCGCCAGATTGTGGTTCTGGAGGCCGCCGGTTCAAATCCGGTTAGCCACCCCTTTGAAGCCTCATTCGTTTTGCAGCGAATGAGGCTTTTTTAGTTGACGCATTTGCGGTCTTTCAGACGCGTGCCAGTGCACCGCGAAGACCCTTTTGACAGGATGATCGTTTCGCAGGCGATCGTTGAGCAGATCCCCGCGGTAACCGCCGATTCGGCGTTCTGTTCTTACGCGGTGACCACACTTTGGTAAGAGCCGAATGGGGCAATCGCCATCATGGCCCCATGATTGTCAGCGGTGCCGTGTAAATGGGCTGAGCGATGCCAGTGGTCACGCCAGGCAGGCTGATATTGGTCGCTTCGGTGTTGTCGAACAGGCTTTTGATTGAGAGTACGCCAAAATTTGGTTCCAGCGAGTTTTCGCCGGGAGGAATATTCTCAATCAAGATCGCGGCCGGAGCCTGCGAGTCTACGATATTCGTTGTGGTACTTGTGATATCTTCTGTTACGTTGTTCAGATGGATGCCGTGGTTCGCTCCAGGACTGTTCTCCGACTTCAGTGACAAAAAGTTCAGTGCTGTCTTCGTGTTGCTCAGGTCGAGTACAGCGCCCGTCTGGGTTTCCATCGTGCTTCCCAGTGTGCTGCTGACAGTTAGGTCCGGAGAGTTCGCCACAAACAGACCGGGACCATTATTGTTGAAGATCCTCGCCAAGCCGAGATTCAGGTCACCCGTGGAATTTTGAATGGAAACGCCAGCACCTGTCACATCATCTGGCGCTGCACCAACGGAAATTAGGCCAGCGGAAACCTGATCTATAGCAGGCGTCAGGGGATTGGAGTCGAAGGTCACATTGTTGAACAATGTGCCCCCGGTTGCTGCTTGTGTGACCGAGTTGGCGGCGAATCCGCTCACCCACATCGTCCCGGCTCCGGCACTGCCGTCAACGACGATCCCGGCACCGGCAGTCGAAGAAACCGCGAGCGTGTTGAGCAGAACGACCGCGTTGCCGGTTGCCCCGGCGCTGGTCGAGACATTGACGGCATCCTCTTGGACGCTGATGGAGTTGATAGCTGGTGCGGCACCCGGGAGAGCGGAAATACCAAGCAGCAGATTGCCAGCCCCGGTCACGTTGGCATCAATACCGCGGATGCTTCCCACTGTGTTTGTAATATTGAGGCCCGATGCCGCGACAATCCCGCCGATGTCAGTCGTATTGATCTCAAGTGCGGTATTGCCAGGATTCTGAATTGTCACCGACGACATGTTGGCTGACGAATCGTTCAGCAGGATCCCACGCCCTGCCGGATTCGTGATCAACAGATTGTTCATGCTGACACCAATGGATGTATCAAGCTCCAATGCCGTGTCGCCAGAATTCTGAATTGTCACCGCAGAAAGATTTGCTGCCGAATCATTCATCAGGATCCCGCGCCCTGTCGGATTCGTGATCAACAGATTATCCATGCTGACACCAATGGACGTATCAAGCTCCAATGCCGTGCTGCCAGAATTCTGAATCGTCACCGACGAAAGGCTTGCTGTCGATGTATTCAGCAGGATCCCACGCCCTGCTGGATTTGCGATCAACAAATTATTCATGCTCACATCACTCGATGATGTCAGGCTGATTGCATCGCCGGGAGATGATCCTACTCGGTTGTTTGCGAGGGAAACTCCCAGAACGTTCGTACCGGAGATTGCGCCCTGCACATCAAACCCGTTCAGGACGGTGTTGTTTGCCAGCGTCACGTCGCCCACAATCGTTGACGGCAACGCCGTTAGGGAACCGTTGGCACCTGAGAACGGCAATGGGACAGAACCGAAATCGGCGTTGACGAACTGCCTCGGGCCGTTGGAGAACAGAGTCGAACCCGCTGTCATCGTTACGTTTTCTGTAAACGTACCTCCGTATGGCATGTAGATTACTCCTGACCCTGCAAGCGGATCGAGCATCGCGGTTGAAATCGTTCCATAGGGATTTTCAAACGTGCCGTCGCCTGCTCCGCCTGGAGCAACATGCACGAAGTTCAGTGGAGCTCCGCCGAAGGTTGCCGGACGAGCACTCTCTTCCTTCAAAACAATATTTTGCCGACGATACACGGGATCTGCGAGACGGTGTCGCACTGTTTGACCATCACTGGATCCGTCAGCATCACGAAACTTGTGTCGCATGGATCGTCGTGCGAGTGTGGCATGGTGGAAAACTGTGTGACGCAGTTCGATCATTCCGTTGACCGTCTGGCCGAACAGTTCGTCGTCCTGAACTGAGACGCCAACGACGACAAAGTCTCGAAACATAGCTTCTGCACGAACTCGCCACCCGGCGGCTTCAATCGTATGGTTCGAATCGTAGTAGTAGCCACCGCCAAACAAACTGGTCGAGATCTGATAGAACGTTGGTAAATTGACACCTGCTTCCGCATCCATACCTGAAAGCGCGGCGGTCGAGGCAACAAAGAGGCGGTTGTCCTGAAAGTAGGCCGTCCCCAACTGATGCTGATACGTATCGTAGATTGCTGGCGTGTAACCGTTGGCTCGGAAGTCAAAGATCTGTCCGAGCGATTCCACGCCAATTCCAGCCTGATTGAACAGCAGTGAATTGTCGTTCTGCGTATCCCAGTAACCATTGATGCCGTAGATCCGATTTTGATCTTCTACGAACCAGCGATAACCGGATCCCATATTGCTCCCGAACTCTCCGTCATTGAAAATCAATCCGCGAAAGTCACCGAACCACATCGTGGAATCAGATTCGGCGGGTAGTAGTGGAACAAACCAGTCAAGAGAACTGTAGCTGTTTGTGTGTCCCACACCTTCACCCGCCACATGGCGTGCGGAGATACGCGTCATCCACGGATCCGTAGCGTCCTGCGCTCTGGCCGTTTCTGCCGTTGCGAGAGTGACGAGGATCAGCAACAAGCGTTTCATGTTGACCTGCAACGGCGCAAAGACAAGTTAATCGGGTGGTTCCTGTAACTTCGGCTGTGACAACTGTGCCGAACAATTCAAATTTGAGGGCTCAAGAATCTCCCGAAAGAACTCGGGCAAAGGTTCCATTTCGGAGAGCACGGAATGAATTCATTGACGCCGCAGGACAGCGAGTATTGGCAATCTGTTCGGGCAGGAAAAAGACAGAGAAAGAAAATGGACACCGGAGATTGATTTTGCTCAAGCAATGGATTTGACTGGCCGGATGGCTTTAACGGCCGATGAGACTGGTCTGCCACCCTCCACGCCATCAGCGACATACCGAGCCAGCCACTTGTATCCAGTCTTTCGACTCACGCCGAATCGACCACACAGTTCACTCAAATTGGCACCTTCAACCGACGCCAATACAAAAAACTCTTCTGGTTGAGACATCAGGGACACTTTTTTCCAAGCCATTCCAATCCTCCTTTCCAAGGATCCACAGCTTCACATAAATGTGTTACCCATGTCTCCGAACACCTGTTACCCATCTCTCCAGTCTCAACAGCAGCGACACGGCTACGTTGAAAACTGCTCGGGACAGAATAGGAACTTTTTTACCACGAAAGACACGAAAAGGCGGCAAACGTCCGAGCGGCTTCTATGCGATTCTTTCGTGTGTTTCGTGTGTTTCGTGTCTTTCGTGGTCAACCCGGCTCACGACCGAAGAACCATCAGGAGACGCAGCAGCGTATGCCCACAACGGCGATCAAGGTACTCTCAATCGCTCCATATTCTGCTTGAGATTTTTTCTCGCAACGTTCTACGCTTTTCGATGCAACGTGCGGCGTAGCCCGCATTCGGCAAGGGCTCCGATGATGATCCCGACGGTGTAACAAACGAGATCGGTCCACAAGAATTCGAAACCAAGTACCAATCCGCCCAGCGTTGTGTTGCGAATGCTGTCGATCCAGGGAGCGTGGTACAGCTGGCTGATCTCGACGAGGAACGCAAGAACCAACGACATCGTCGCGCGAGAAATTACTGATCGGCCAGTGAGCAAAGTACTGACCAGCAGGGAGAGCATCAACGCCCACAGCGTATCGCCGGCGTACTCACCAACGAACTCTGGCAAGGCCGCTTGGTATCGACGCGACGCAAGGCCAACGAACATGACCGCGACCGCACAGAGAAAGAAAGTGACTCGAGTCCAGATCACTCGTCACCGACTCCTGCTCAATGGCCACCAAAATCTTCCCGACAATACTTTCAAACCCTGTCAGCTCTCATTGTCTGATCGCCGCTTGGTATTTTCTACTGTCGGCACTTTGGCACTGATGTGCTTATGGAGCAACTCTACTTCGAGCTCTGCAGTTTCTGTGGTACCGTCAGGTCTGCCGACGTAGAGTCAGCCGTCCAGCTCAGGTTGAGCGGAGTTAACACAGGACTGAGGTACTCTTTTGGAAACGTGATCGACGGTCCAACTGATTCCAACGTGAAGACGTAATCACCGGGTTCCAGCCAGAGAGGTCCGGCTGCTCCTGTTTGGTAGAGGATGAATTTGCCCTCGACATCCGTGAGTCCAAAACCAATCGGCTGAAAGCTTCCTGCCGAACTTCGATGGACGGTGATATTGATATCGCTGGTGACTCCATCACCAAAAGTCAGAGTACCGGGCGTGCCGCCTGTTGCTGGAGCAGGCGCGTCGCTGCATCCTGCCAGCAAAGAGACGGTGAGCAGAAAGACTCTCTGGATACTGTTGAATTGTCGCATGATCAGTTTCTGGTTTGCACTTCGCAGGAGTGCATAGAGGTTAAGAAGGCCTAACAAAACATGCCCACGTAGCCGGATTCGTGAGAATTCGGAGGGGTTCCTGAACTCTCACGAGTTCATCTACGGTTTTGTCACGTGTCCTAAGTTGTGGCAGACGATTTCGTGATCAAACCCAGCCAGTTTCGCACAGGACTGATTCGGCTCAGAACCAGCCACTCCAACAGCAGCACGATCAGCAAAGAGGCCGCAAAAAGCGGCAGGCAGATACCGATCAAAACAATGATAGAAATCAGTCCCCACGATACGCGAGGACTCAACGCTGGTTTTGGTGCGCCGAGAACTCCCTGATCACGACGCTTCCACCATAGAATCACGCCGCTGACCGACAGCAGAACCAGGCCCAGAGTCGTTAAAACTCCCAGGACCTGATTCGGCCAGCCAAACAACGCGCCTTCATGAGCCGCAATACCGACTCCGACTGCGCGATCCACCCAGTGTCGATCTTTGAAGTCTTCTCGACTGAGAATACTGCCGGTCTTTGGATCCAGCTCTACGGTAACGCGACGCGGCCGATTCGGAGTATTCGATTTCGCACTCCATGTTTTCGATCGTCCACCGGGTGCAGCGATGATGACAGGTGCATCCAGCTTCAAGGGCACAACGTTGGCGACCATGATATCGATGGCCGAGTAATCCACCGGTGTTGCTGGTGGCTTAGCTCCTTTTGCACCTGCTGAACTTCCTCTGCTGCCGCCATGGTCACCGTGTTCGCCACCGCCGGATTTCTCTGAGCGTCCACGTCCTGAGTTTCCGCTGCTGTTGGACCAGTCCTGTTGCGCGACAGCGGTGCCGGTGACCTGACGAACCTGCTTGAAATAGTCGCCCCAGAATTTGGCCCAAGGCAAACCGGTCAGCAGCAGAAAGATGGCACAGAACGAGATCCACATGCCGACGACACTATGAATATCTCGCCAGAACATGCGTGATCCGCCGAAGAAACGCGGATACAGAACGCCTCCCAGGCCTTTCACATTTCGCGGCCACCACAGAAAAAGTCCGGTGATCAAAAGAACGATCGTCCAGCAAGCGGCCAGTTCAACCAGGTTCGACCCACGATCTCCCATCAGGAGTTCTCCATGCAGCCGAAAGATCCAGCCCATGAAACGTTCGTTCTCATTGACCGTGTGCAGAACCTGCAATGTTTCCGGATGAACGTAGGCTCGAATCGATACGTCTTCGTGCTTCACCATGACGCGAGCCGACGACGTGGAAGACTCCGGCAATTCATAACTGCTGAATGTTGATCCCGGCAGTGATGCAATCGCAGCGGCGATTTGTTCTGACGCAGGCTTGGCGGGACTGGACAACTGCAGATTGTCGTAGTGTCGATCGTTCCAGGCTTCGATCTGTGGCTTGAACAGATAAATCAAGCCACTGATCGAAAGCACAATCACGAACGGAATACAGAGCAATCCGGCATAGAAGTGCCAGCGCCAGACAGCTCGATAATCGGGCCATGATTTTTCGGACATAAAACACCCGGGAGAGTTGGCCGTTGATAGGCAGGAAGTGGCGCAAAGGCCGTTGAACCACCGGGGTGAACCCGGTGGCGGAAGTGTTGGCGACTGCCGAGCGAACTAGAACTCACCCAGTACTTCGCCGCCGTTACGGCTGTGCATGCCGCGGTGCAGCATGGCGTCGATGTTGTCGCTGAGGAATCTCACAGAACCATCGCCGAGCAGAACCTGAGCACCGCCGGTATGAAAGCTGCGCGGCCCGAAAAAGCCTGTGAAGTGCACCACAACATCCGGGATCCTGCTGTTTGGCGTGTTGTAGCCATTGGTCAAAGTGCTGACGGCTCCGGAGTGTGCCCATGACACACCACGACCTCGCAGAGCCGCGCTGGATGCTCCACGCCAACTGGTCATCGTTGGCCAGACTGTGGCAAGATTCGGATTGTTGATCATACCTCCCGGACCATTGCTCCACGCTCCTCCGCTGGCGGCCAGTCCTTGCACGGGCTGCAGGCTGGCACTGACGCCGGATGAGCCGTTCATCGTGGCCTGGTAGTTAAACTTCGGCAAAGTACCGGCTGCCAGAGTAAAGTCGGCTCCGATGCTGCGAATCGCTTCGCTCATCACAACGGTGTTCGAAGTTCCGTCGGTGATATCTCGAATCTTTGCGTTGGAGTTCTCGTAAACGATGCCGTCGGTTGGCCAACGCAGGTCATAGTTGGCATTCATGCCGCTGCCGTAGCTGATCATGTAATTGAGACCCGCGTAGATCGCTCCGCCAGCACCCGTGTTCTGAGTCGGAGCCGGATCGCTGGGGCACAGCATGACCTGCAAGGGGGTCGCAAAGGCGGCTGCAAACTGCGGATTCGGAACCAACGCATTGAACGGCCCGCTGAATCCATGCTGCGTGAAATCAAGCATGTTCTGCAGATTGGCCTGTTCCATGTACGGCAGTAAGCGAGCTTGCGGTGAGAAGCCCTGAGTGTTCGGAAGATAGTTCTGAGCGTTCGTCATCGGGTAAACACCGAACGAACCTTCATAGTTATGCAGAGCCAGACCGAATTGCTTGAGGTTGTTTTTGCATTGAGTTCGCCGAGCCGCCTCGCGTGCCTGTTGAACAGCAGGCAGGAGCAGTGAAATCAGAATGGCGATAATGGCAATGACAACAAGCAACTCGATCAGTGTAAAGCCGCGAGATTGATTGCGGGAACGAGAGATCATGATGGAAACGCTCCAAAGCGAATTTGAATAAATCTGAGGAAGTGCGTGCGATTCTTCGTGCGCTGTTAAGTTCCCACACGGTCCTGCAGCCCCGGTTCGCACGCTCAACACAAACCAGACGGAACACGCTTGTGGAGAGCGAACCGATAGTTTGGTTGAGCGCGCGAACGCGGGCTGAAAAAACCGCGGAAACGGAAGCCAAATGCACGCGTAGTGCGTGCTGCGCACGGACGACGACCTTCACCAGTGACTCAATACTGAATGAGCGCGTGGTGAAGACCACAAAGAGGCGGCAAGAGTGCTCAGACGATCTTTGGAGGAGGGAGCGGCGGTCGAAGAGTTGTTGGGCTCAACCGTTCTGAAATTTCGCGCACGATTTCTGTGATCTCGACAGAGTTCGTGACAGGAACAACTCGAGCAGGAACAATCGTGGCCGGAAAGCACATGGAGGACGAAGGCTGTCCCTGACATTCTGAAGCGTAAACTGTCAAAACCCACTTCGAAGTTTTGGTGCGGGCAGTTACTTTCGGAATCTGAGGCGTTGCTGTCTGTTGCTCATTGCGGGCCGCTGTGATTGACTCATCGCACTTTGCCCTGGAGCCATTTTCTTTCGTCTTTGAGCACAGAGCACACGGCTTCTTGACGGTTGCTGTTTCCTTTTCTGCAGCAGCCATCACATAGTCCGGCAGGCTGACTCCGTTAGCCTTCGCCCAGGCAACTTTTTGGGAGTTCGTAAAGCAGCAGCATTTCTTCCAGCATTGCTCCGCAGAGCGACAGCCGCAGGGACGATTCTGACATGGGAACGGTTGAGACAGGTCCTTCTCAACCCCGTCTGATGGCCGCAGGCTGACTGGCATTGGCAGGAGCACCGCACACAACACGAACGCGACCGACAGGCAGCTCAGCCAGCGGTACATCGGGTTCGATAATTTGCGGTACGGAGGTCTCATCAAAGCTTTATGGGGTTAAACCCATGGTCTGATAGTCACAGCCGGCTCGCTCTCCACGCAGCACATACTAGCTCTCCCGGATACCAGGATTGGATCCCGATTGATGTTCAAACGTTAATTCTCAGTCCCGGGAGCGGTCGTTGAGGAAATGGTTCTCTATAAGCTGTTGAAATTGCGTGCTGTTGTGACTACGAACCCTTACAACTCTCGCACCCGGAACACAGCGAGCAGGGTTTTCGAGAGGTCTTTATGCAGGTAATTGAGACACGGCAGTTGTGCCGCAGCTATGGTTCGCGTCGAGGCATTACGGACATCAATCTGACGATCTCACCCGGTGAGATTTTCGGATTTTTGGGACCAAATGGAGCCGGGAAGTCGACGACAATTCGAGTTCTGATGGGGCTTTTGAGAGCCGGTTCCGGAGTTGCCCAAATCTTCGGGCGCGATTGCTGGACTGAAGGCACGGAGATTCGCCGTGAAGTCGGTTACGTCGCGGGTGATGTTCGATTGTATCCCTGGCTGACGACTCGCCGAGCCCTCGCGATGCTTTCCAGAATTCATGGTCGCAGCCTGACCCAGAAAGGCTTCGAGTTGGCAGAGAGGTTTCGACTGGAGCCTGACCTGCCGGTACGAAAAATGTCTCGCGGCAATCGACAAAAAGTGGCTCTTGTCCTGGCGCTGGTGCATGAGCCGAAGCTGGTGATTCTGGATGAGCCAACATCCGGGCTTGATCCGCTGATGCAGGATACGCTGATGAGTTGCCTTCGCGAAATGGCGGTGAGCGGGCGCACTGTGATGTTTTCCAGTCACACCTTGAGTGAAGTCGAGACGCTTTGTGATCGGATCGCGATCGTTCGTGATGGGCAGATTGTGGAAGACTCCACGGTGAGTCGGCTGAAGGCTCAGGCTCCTCGACAGATCGTGGTGACACTTCACGACGGGCAGGATTATCGAAACCTGAAATGGCCGGAAAGCGTTGTCGTGAAGAGCGTTCCAGACTCATCGTCTCAGCAAATCATTGCCGAGAGCACTTCGGAACTCGGAGTGAATCGTGAGCAGATCTGTGTGTTGGAACTTATTGGTTCGTCTGTTTCCTTTATGTCATGGGCGGCTGCTCAGGGATTTGCTGACATTATGATTGGACCACCCTCACTGGAAGTCCTGTTTCGCAAGTACTACGAAACGTCAACGGAGGCCGTGTAATGTTGGGGCTTCTGCAAAAAATCTGGATGGAAGTTCGTTGGCCGGTTCTGTGGCTGAGTCTTGGGCTCTGTGCCATCATGGGCCTGCTGACAGCGTTGCTTCCCAAGGTGCTGGGCAATATTCATCAGATGTTCGACAAGATGCCGATGGTCAAGCCTCTGCTGACGGCATTACTGGGAGTAGATCCGGGCGATCAGGTGTCGGCTCAACTCTCTCAGGCGTTCCTGTGGGTGCATCCGACGGTGTTAACGCTGTTGTGGGCTCATGAAGTCATGTACTGTTCTCGGATGCCGGCCGGTGAAATTGATCGAGGCACTGCTGACTTCCTGTTGTGTCTGCCTGTTTCGCGATGGAGTGTTTTCATCTCCGAAACAATCGGCTGGCTGATCAGCGGCCTGGCAATCTTGTCGCTGGGATATGTCGGCCATTTGGTGGCATCACAGTTTGTTCAGCCGGGCATGCGACTATCGATGTTGCACACTTTGATGGTGATGGCGAATCTGGCCGCCGTCTATCTGGCGGTCGGGAGTTTTTCGTTTCTGATTTCTGCGTTCAGCGATCGGCGAGGGCGAGCGATTGGAGTAGTCTTTACCGTGTTGTTGGCTTCGTTTCTGCTGAACTTCCTCGCGCAGTTTCAGGACTGGGCCAAGTCCATTTCGCCGTGGTTATCCGTGATGGAATACTATCGCCCGGCGATCATTATTCAGACTGGCGTGTTTCCGTGGAGTGATGTCAGCGTCCTCCTGGTTTCATCGGCAGTACTGTGGCTGGCGTCCGGTATGGTGTTCCGGACACGAAGCATCTGCACGGTATAAGTCGCCTCGGAAAGCCGGGACTGGCTGTTCAGAGCCAGTCCGATTGGCTTTCCTCATTGACCTATACGGCGAGCGGTATGTGTGATAGTAGCCGGATTCGTGAGAATTCGGATGCCTTCCACCGGGACGCACCGAATTCTCACGAATCCGGCTACAAATAAAGATCTCACTCCGGCCCGCGTGCGGTCACTTCCAGAGTAACACTCCGCGACTACTTCGCAGGGAAACGCCAGCCGTCAGGAATCCTGGCCCCTTTGCGGACGACCACGATTCCGTCGCGCACTACGACCTCGCCACAGTCACATTCTGGTCCCGGCGCTTCACTGGCGACGATTCTTGCGTTGCGGCCGATACAGACGTTCTTGTCCAGCATGGCGCCGTCAATGAAGGCTCCGTCGCCGATGCCCCAAACCGGTGTGGCATCGCCGAGCGCGTACAACTGATCGTCGGTGGTCGGATAGAAGTCAGCTCCCATCACGACGGTATTCTTCAGAGTCACATTCTTGCCGATATGAGTTCTCATGCCGACAACGCATTTTTCGATAATCGTCGAAGTTCCGATGAAGCAGCCGTCCGCAATCAGGCTGTCGCGAACAGTGCAGGAACCCATACGAGTCGATGGCAGAAATCGCGGGCGAGTAAAGATGGGGGCTCGGCGATCGGCAAACTGGAACGGAGGATTCGTATCGGTCAGAGCAAGGTTTGCATCGTAGAAGGCTTTGATCGTTCCGATGTCTTCCCAATAGCCATCGAACAGATGTGTCTGCACGTGATGATTTTTGATCGCGAGCGGAAAGATGTCTTTGCCGAAGTCTTCGTGATCGGTTGATTCCAGGAGATCAACGAGCAGATCGCGATTCCATAGGTAGATGCCCATGCTGGCCAGATATTCGCGACCGTTGGATTCGATGCCCATCTTGTCGATCCACTCGGCCGGTGTTCGAACTTTGGCGAGTGAAGCATCGTCTTTTGGCTTTTCGACGAATCCCGTGACTTTGCCTGTTCCGTCGAGCTGCATAATCCCAAAGCCACGGGCTGCATCAGCATGCACCGGAACCGTGGAGATCGTCACGTCTGCGTTGGCGTTCACGTGAGTCGCCAGCATCTCCTTGAAGTTCATGCGATAGAGTTGGTCGCCCGAAAGAATCAGGACATATTTGATCCCGTATTCTTTGAGGAAGCGAACCTGTTTTCGTACCGCGTCGGCAGTTCCCTGATACCAGTTTGAACCGTCAAGAGTCTGCTGAGCCGCCAGGATTTCGACGAAGCCGTTGTGGAAGAGGTCAAAGTTGTACGTCTGGCGAATATGTCGGTGAAGACTGACGGAATTGAACTGCGTCAGAACATACATCCGATTGATGTCGCTGTTGATGCAGTTGGAAATTGGGACGTCGATCAGTCGGTACTTGCCTCCCAGCGGCACGGCGGGCTTCGAACGATACTCCGTTAACGGCAGCAATCGAGTTCCCTTGCCTCCCCCGAGAATCAGGCAGACGACATGACGCATAGACTCATCCCTGTTGGCAATTAGCGACTTGCAGCAGCAACCTCACACTGTGCCGCAGCTTACCGAATTCCCTTAATTCAGGAAGCGCCGGCGGCTTAGCATCTCGCCCCTGAGAGCCATTTTGGCAATGCCGCAGCTGAACATTCGCAAACTGTGCTAACCCGCGCAAAGATTGTTCCATATAGCACAGTTTTAGAGCAATTATCGCTTAACGACGCACTCGTCATGATTCAATAAGGCTTGTGCGAGGACTGTGGCCGCTGCGACTTTGGCGGCACTGATGGATGTATCTGGCGGCTTCTGACCGATCCTGATCAGTTGGTCGGCCTCTGTCGGATTCGCTTCAAAATGCTTAAGCTGTTCCTCATAAAGTCGAACCAGAATCTCCTGTTCTTTTGCGTCAGGATGACGACTTAGACAACGCAGGCAACCCTGATCGACCATCCTGGCCGGGTCGCCATCGGTGTCGCGGTGCAGCGATTCACCAAGGACGCGAGCCGCTTCGACGTATTGAATGCCGTTGAGTAGAATCAAGGCCTGCAGCGGAGAATCGGTGCGTTCTCGTTTCGCCGTACAGACCGCTCGCCGAGGCGCATCAAAGGCCACCATAGCCGGAGGCGGCCCGGTACGACGCCAATTTGTGTAGAGACTCCGGCGATAAACGCCATCTCCGCCACTGGCCGCAGCGGGCTTGAAGGATTCCGTCATCTCATAAGGATTCACCGGCGCACCGCCGATTGCGGGATTGAGAAGTCCGGCGGCGGCCAGAGCATTATCGCGAATCATCTCTGCTGACAATCGGAAGCGAGGTCCTCTGGCTAGCCACTCATTGTCAGGATCGTCGGTCATCGTTTGCTGATCGGCAATGCTGTTCTGCTGATAGACGTCAGTGAGCACGATGGTGCGAACCAGTTGTTTCATATCCCAGCCACTGCTGATCAACTGGGCGGCAAGAGCATCCAGTACTTCCGGATAAAGCGGTCGAGCGCCCTGGCTACCGAAGTCTTCGGATGTCCGAACCAGTCCTCGCCCAAAAATGCTCTGCCAGACTCGATTGACAGTGACTCGAGCGGTCAACGGGTGTCGCGTATCAGTCAACCAGCGAGCCAATCCCAGTCGATTCTTAGGAGCGTCCTCAGGAAATGGTGACAAAGCTGCGGGAGTGCCAGCCGTCACCTCGTCTCGACGTTGAGCATACTCGCCGCGAAATAGAACGTACGCCTTTTTCGGCTCTGGTAACTCTCGCATCACCATGATTTCTTTCAGACCGTCATTGAACTTTGCAAGCTCACTGCGAGCTGTCTGCAAAGCCGTCTGATGCGCGGTCCACTCCGTATCCTGTGCCAGCAGGAAGTGTTCAAACAGTTGATTGCGAAGCGATTCGTTGAGCGTGTCCGCTGAAGCCTGCAAATTCTGTTTTGCAGTCGCGGCGTCAAACGTACTCAGAGCCTCCAGTTGACTGAGGTTACGACTGAAGACGCGAAAGTCGTCAATCATCCCGCCCTTGAAACCACGGTCACGGAATCGTTCGCCAAGAGCAATGTTATCGCCACCACCGCCGGTGATCTCACGTGACAACTGGTCTTTGATGATTACTGTGCTGGCTGGTTGTCCGTTTACAAATATCGCAAGCCCTGCCGCGCGGCTGCTGCCATCGGACGAGACCACAACGTGTGTCCATTCACCTGGAGTCAGAGGAGTCTCAGCGGCGATTGAAGCCGCATTGCCTGGCCAGAAGTGAATCAGCGACCATTTCAGCCGGCCATCTTCGATCAGCAATTCGTAGCCTCGACTGGCCGCATCGGTCCACGCTCTTGATCGATGAAATACAACGGCCCGCTCTTTGACATCCGGGGTCTTCAACCACAGCGAAATAGAGAACGGCTCTTCGCGTCGGAAGTTGCCGAGAGGCAGATCAACGGGATCGTCACCTGTGAATTCAATCGCGTTTCCCTGATGGCCCGGCGTCAGCTTATTCTCGCCTCGAATGTTTGCCGGACTTCCGCCTGCGATCGCACTGGCGAGCTTGTCACCATCCTGAGTTTCGAATTCATAGCGCGCGAGTTCCGGGAGATTTAACTCCGTTGTCGAACGCTCTGGCTTCATGAGCCACGCCTCAAATGCGGCTCGTCGAGATTCGCGAAACTCCTTAGACGTCGTTTCGATCTCAGCAACCGCAGTCTGCAGCTCGTTCAATCGCTGCTTGCCGGCCGCATCAGTCATCGTTAACGCCGGTGTTGGAGGGGAGTTGGTGAAATAGGAGTAAAGTCCCGCTTCGTCTACGTTCTGAAAGATCGAAAAGAACTGGTAGTACTCCTTCTGAGTGATCGGGTCATACTTATGATCATGACAGCGAGCACATTCAAAAGTCAGCCCAAGGAATGTTGTTGCAAACGTTTGGACTCGGTCGCACACGTATTCGACTCGGTATTCTTCCTCGACGCTGCCGCCCTCAGACTCCTGCTGATGCAGACGATTGAAAGCTGTTGCAAGAATCTGTTCATCGCTGGCATTCGGCAGCAAGTCACCAGCAATCTGCCAGGTGATAAACTGATCGAACGGCATATTGTCATTAAACGATTTGGTAACCCAGTCCCGCCATGGCCACATCTCACGTTCTCGATCCACCTGAAAACCATAGCTATCTGCGTACCGAGCGGTGTCGAGCCAATCGACGGTCATGCGTTCGCCATATTGAGGCGTCGAGAGCAAGCGGTCGATGAGTTTTTCAGTGGCCTCTGCAGATTGATCAGCGACAAAAGCCTCAACGTCTTCGACTCGTGGCGGCAGCCCGGTCAAATCAAAGCTGAGTCGTCGAATCAGAGTTCGGCGATCTGCTGAAGGTTGCAACTTCAGTCCTCGAGCGGTCAGGCCGTTGCGAACAAGCTCATCAATCTTCCGAGTTGTTTCCTGCGGTGACGTCTTTGCCTTCACGGCCTGCTGATCAAGAGGGATAAACGACCAGTGTCCTTCGTATTTCGCGCCTTGTTCGATCCATTTCTTCAGAGTTGCCGCTTCCTGTTCCGTCAGCTTTCCGAGTTTGGCGGCCGGTGGTGGCATTTGCAGGTCGGGGTCGTCAGTCGAAATTCTTTTGAGGATCTCGCTTTCGGAAACGTTGTCGAGGTTGATAGCGCCCTTGCTGACGGCTGCCTCTCTGACATCCAGTCGCAGGTCTGCTTCACGTTTGGCGTTATCGGGACCGTGACAAAAGAAACATTTGTCGGATAGGATCGGCCGAATATCGAGGTTGAAGGTCACACTGTCATCAGCAACAGCGTCTGATGCAACCACGCAAAGAGCCAATAGGTACACGATTCGTGACATGGGATGCCTCGAAGGCGAGAATTGAGGATCTTGTGAGGATCAGACGCACGATGCCATGCGTCTTCGTAGAGCCCGTTCGGACATTCTCCAATTTAGCCCACGGTCAGCCTCAAAGCGAGTGCCGAGTTGCGGAGTCTCATGAGCGATTCTTTCTGAGTCAAAGCGTGCGGTTGACGTTAATCCCTCAATTTTCTTGACAGCCTCCTGAACTTGTTGGTTTCGTAGGCAGCAAGCGAGCAGCAATCTTTCCTGAGCACCTTTGCACTTTCGGTGGGTTCGCTCCACAATGGCTTGCCTGCTTTCATTATCCCTGCAATCGCTCTGCAGTACTTTGTTGCTGAGAAATACCATGACGCGGTCTGCTCTTGTTCCGCTCTTTACAGCCTTTAGTGTTGTCACAGCACTGTGTCCGTCTTTGATTCTGCTGGCTGACGAACCGTATGCCAGTCAGCTTCTGCCAAACACAACCGTGGCCTATCTGGAGATTGCTCAGCCTGTCACGATCCTGAACACAGTGCTGGATCATCCATTGAGTCAGCGAGTGCAGGCGATGGATGTTTACAAGAAGGCTCAGATGTCTGAGGGCTTTCGCGGATTTCTGACTGGACGAAAGTTTTTTGAGCTTCAGATCGGTGCCGACTGGCGCCCTGCGATTGACGCTCTGACAGCGCGAGGGATCTATGCGGGGTACGATGCTGCGACTCAGGGAGCGGTGCTGCTGGTTCGTGGTAAGGACGAAGCCACGATGGAGAACTTTCGAGCGAAGATTCTTGAGATGACTCGATTGAGCGGCGGCGAAAAAGGCGAGCCGGTGGAATACCGTGAGTTGCTCATTTATCGCCTTGAAAAAGGTGGAGCAGCCGTCGTGCGCGACTGGCTGATTGTCACGAACAAATCAGAGCTTGGGAAGAGTGTTGTCGACCGACTGCTGGATTACAGCGAAGGCAATGCTGCTTCTCAGGATGACGCCGCAACGCTGGCCGGCAACATGGATTTTCTGGCCGCTCAAAAGATGCGTGGAAAGGAAGCTGATGCCTGGGGATTCGCCAACTTGAATGCTGTTCGTGAGGCTGGCGGCGCGAAAAAGTTGTTTGAAGGCAAGGCCGAGAATCCATTGGCGGAGCTTCTGATCGGAGGCATTCAGAGTACTCTCAGGCATTCACCCTATCTGACTGCGGATCTGGAGGTCGCCTCTGGTGGAGTTAAGCTGCAGTTTTCAACGCCGTGGCAGAGCGATTGGATTCCTGAAGAACGAGCGTATTACTTTGGGCCGGACAACGAAGGATCCGCTCCGGCGTTGCCTGAAGTGCCAGGCACTCTGATAACACTCTCAACGTATCGAGATATCTCCCAGATGTGGTTGCGAGCAGGTGATCTATTCGATGAGCAAACGAACGATCAGTTGGCGGAAGCGGACAGCAATTTGTCGACAGTCTTTGCCGGGCGGGATTTTGGTGAAGAGATTCTGGGATCTCTGGAACCACAGATCGGGCTAACGGTTGTGCGTCAGTCGTTTGAGAATAAGACACCGGTCCCTGCGATCAAGTTGCCGGCCTTTGCTCTGGTGATGAAGCTTCGAGATCCGGAGACCATGCGGTCAGAGTTGCGGCGTACGTTTCAAAGTGCGATCGGCTTCTTTAACATCGTGGGGGCTCAACAGGGAAATCCTCAACTGGAAATGGATATGCAGAAGAACGGAGACGTCGACATGATTACGTCTCGCTATCTGCCGGAGAAGAAGGACAAGGATTCGACGTCGGCTCCGATTATCTTCAACTTCTCCCCATCAGTAGGCTTTGTCGGCGATCGATTTATACTTTCCAGCACAGCAGAGCTGGCCCAACAGTTGGCTGAGGCACCGAGTACCGAGACTCGCCAGGCTGGTGTGAACACAAGCCTGAAGTTACTTGTTCCTGCAATCAGTGAATCGCTTGCGGACAATCGCGAACAACTGATCTCACAGAACATGCTGGAAGAAGGTCATTCACGTGAGGAAGCGGAAGCCGCCATCGGACTGCTGTTTGAAATCGTGCGGTGTTTCAAAGGCGTCTGGATGAATCTGGAGCGCGTCGATCAGCAGTTATCACTGGGGCTGTCGCTCGAAGTGAATGACTAAAATCCCAGCACGCCAGACGGGCTAACTGAGGATACGAGTCTTCCATTTTTCCGCGTCGAGTACTTCGCTCAAAAGCATCTGTTGAGTCACCAGAGTCGATCGCTGCAGTTCTTCGCCTGTCTCCGATCGACTTCAGCCAGGATTAACCGTCAGGCATCCTTTGAAATCCGTTTATGCCGATCGCCTTATACCAGCGCCAAACTTCGCTCCATCATCGTCAGGGCCTGCCAAAGGTTGGCCTGAGTCCACAACAGTGGCGTAATGTCGTTTGGAATCCAGACGCCTTTTTCGCAGAAGTATGATTCTGGACAACGGTACTGCGGGAATCGAGCATTCGCCGGAGTCAGCTGCGACAGTGAACGTCGAAGCGATTCAAGTTGCAACGCCAGAGATTCAGGTTTCCTATCCGACTGATAACGTTGTCCATGGATGCACGACACGATCGGATCAAAGATGCACCACTGTGCTTCCATGCCCGGCTTCAACAGTGAATCGCGAGCATCGAGGTTATCACTGAAATCCGCCGTGCGCTGTTCGGCCCCCAGCAGATCTCGATAATCCGCGCACCAGTAGGAATCGCCCAGATATCTGCGAATCCCATACGGTCCCTGAAGATGTGTTTTCACGTCCGATAGGATCTGGTCTTCCAGTGTTCGATCATTGATCACATTCAGCGGATACATCAGGAAAAGTAGTGCGGCGTCGTATCGACGATTTTTTGAGGGGTCGTTTTGAATGCATTCGCTCGGCAGAATTGTCTGAATGGCGTCACGACACTTCGAGATCAGGCCGTCAACATCCTGAACAGAGATTGGATGAGAAGCTGTTGCCAACTTTGAGTTCACTGCCGGCTGATTCATCAGTTCGCGCAGAGAATCCAGGCCGGCCAAAGCACACCCGATACTTGATGCTGCAACCTTGCGGACTTCTTCCCAATGACCGCTGTCTTCATCCTTCCAGACTTCAACCACCATCCAATACCGCACTAAATGAGCGATCAGGGTCCAGTCGGTTGCCGCGATGCTCAGATGGTGTCGCTTAACGAGCTCACAAATGAGCCACAGCAGATACCCCAAAGCATCGTTCTGGGCGTGAGACCATTTCTCCGACAGTTCGCTCAGGTCTGAGCCATTGAAACGGATGTGAGGCCGATTCATTGGCTCCTGGAAGTCAGTTCGTCCCTCAATGATGTCGACAAAGCGAATGCGATGTTTGGCGTAGAACTGGGTAATCGAGTTCACGCATTGCAGTGGGATGCCGGGATCATTCTGCACGGCCAGATGAGCCCATGCGATCTGAATATTGTCGCGGAGCCAGATGTTGCGATAGCCGGTCAGTTCAAAGTCACCGCCCTCGCCTGCCGCAGCTGAGAACAATCCGTTTTCCAGCGTGGGAAAGCAGAATGTCCCCTTTTCTGTCAGGAACGACTTGATACGACCTATGTCATCAAGTGTGGGAGACTCTGAAACCCATTTCGATGAAGGGACGACTTCTAAATCCATGACCACAGCAAACCCTTCACACCTGAGGCGGCTCCCGTCGACGGAGCGACGGGTGTACTGTACGCCCGTCGCTCCGCCGACGGGATCATATTACGACATGAATCAACCACGTCGCTCTGCACCAGAACAGCCGTGTTGTATCCGACACGTTCTCTCTGAGAAGACCAACTCACGGTAACGAGCGTTACCAGGAATCCACCGATTTACGGCAGAACAAGTGACACTGGTTCAAAGTCCACTTTCGTGACCTTTCCGGCCTCGACGCGAATCAGAAGCTTCCTATGGATGTAACCTTTTCGTTCATGCCACACTCTAAACTCATGTTCGCCTGGCGGCAGATTCGGGATGACAAAGTCTCCTTCGGAGTTTGTCTTTGTTGCGTAAGGATGATCCACAATAAGCCAATAGGCTGACTTCCAGGGTTGGAAATCACAGGCGACTTTGAACGGCATTGATTCAGCGGTGGTGAGTTTGATTGTTTGAGCTTGAGGCCCCATTACACCCGGTGCAATATGAAGATTGATTGGATTGTTTTTAAGGGGATAGGTGTGAACATTGCTGACAACAGCGTCAGCATTTGCGATCGAGATCGTTTGACCAGTTCGAGCGACAAGGGTGTGGGGGACAAACTGGAATCCCTTTTGGCCGAAGCCGACAGGGGCGGTCGGAGGTTCAATCAGATCTGGATGAATACTGGCGGGACGTTTCGACATCCAGACGAAAATGTTTTCTACACCGCCAGTCATTGCGTTTACTTTGAGATCTTCGGCAGGAACACCCTGCGGGATTCCCTTCCCCGGATTCGCCTTGGCTACAAGCTCGGGACGATACTGTGAAGTTGCGTCGTCGGCAGTGATCCTGCCATAGATTGTTCCCCAGTTTCCTTCGGGGGCATCAATGTCATCCCTTGTGAACAGTGGGGCTTCAACGACTTGATCGAAGCGGGGACTTGTCGCGGCGATCATGCGCGGTGCCATGTCCCGCTTTTCGAGGCTTACAGATGGAACATCTCCGTTGAGCTTGAATGGAATCACGACCGGATCGTGTTCAGGAATCATGTCAACGCAATGCAACTCATATTCGCCCGCCGGTAAAAAACAATTCAACGTGGCTAACGTTGCGTACTTGCTAGCTTCTACAACAGCTTTGGTCTCAGCCAGTGTTCGCTGCTCCTTGTCAACAATGATCCAGCGAAATGATCGCGGAGGATTCTCGCTGTTGAAGGTGTACGATGTCTTCAAATGAACAAGCGGCTGCAGGTCTAACTCCAGCGGTGCTCCAAGTTTCGACAGAGGCACAAATGAAAAACACCCATATTGATACTTTCGCTCAAAGGCAAACAGTGTCAAAGTCGGCTCAGGATCCTTTTGAAGGAGCGTGCTCGATGTATGAGGCGACTTCAGATGGAACTCACCTCGATTGTTACTCCAGTCCTGCCCTGCATCCGTTTCAGTGCGAATAGGAAATTCCGGAAGTCCGCTTTTGCAGAAAACCAGGGGCTCTGACGACAGCCATGTGTCGCTCACGGTTTTGTGGCCACGAATCAATGTTCGCCCTGACGTCACGGGGAGCATGACGATCGTCTGTGGAGTATTCGGCATCCCTTTCCAAAGCGTCGTACGAAATCCTTCGGCGCTGACTTCAAGAGAGCATTTGGGTGCTGTCAGTGAAGGCAGTTTTGCGATGCCATTGACATCGGTCTTAAAGACTTTCAGTTCGTCCTTTGTGTTCGTTGAAGACAGGACAATGGCTTTGGCGACGGGCTTCTGAAGATGATCCACGACCGTGACGGGAAAGTCGTCGTTGCGTTGTGGCTCATCCACGACTGCAGCCAGTCCCACTATCGCCAGTAACGCCAGCAGCTGATGCATGAAGAATTTCCGGAACGCGGTGTGGGAAAATCCGTCTTTTTCAACCGGCAGTGGAGGTACTCTCCAATAAGATCCGGGATACCTTTATTGGCCGAGATACACCGTCAGCCAATCCGCCATGCGTTCAAACGACTGTTCCGAAACGCTGTGGCCTTCGTGATGATTCAGGAGCCCAAGTCGAGTCGGTTCACCGTAAAGTTTCCAGACGGGAAGAGCCGCATTAATCAGAGGCCAGCTACGATCACCATCGGCCGCTCCCGGACCAGTTTCGCCTCCCAGAATCAGAAAGGGGCGCGGAGCAATCAGACCCAGTAACTGATGATGGTTTAGCGGAAACTCCGGATCTCGAATGGCTTCACCGAGATACCAGGATGCATCCCAGTTTGTTGATCGAAATCCAATTCCACCCTCGCTGGCTGCCGCCGCTTTAATTCGTTCATCAAAGGCCGCAAGATACAGAGCTTCCTTTGCACCAAGCGAATGACCAATTGCTCCAATTCGTGCAGGATCGACCTGTGGCAGAGATTCCAGAACATCGATACCACGCATGGCATCGTACAGCATCTTGGCCATGCCGGTTGTTTTCGGATGTCGCTCTCGGTGTTTTGCAACGGCTTCATTCAGGCTGCTGACGTCCTGCCAAAGAAAGCAGCGAGGACAGAAAACGATGAAGCCTTGTTGGGCAAGTGCCAGTCCGAACTGTTTTGTATCCTGCCCGCTGATTCCGGCGATGTCATCGATGGTTGCGTTTGTCGTTGGGTGCATGGCCAGCACTGCAGGATACTTTGCTTTGCTATCCACCGCCGCTTTCGGTACCAGCAAGTAGCCTTCGACAAAGATCCCGGGTTCGCCTTCATAGCGGACCAGTTGTCGAGTAATCGTGGGGAGCAACTCCGTCTTGAGAATCTCGAGGGCCACCGCGGGACGAGGCTCCGGCATCGGTCCCAGGAACTTGATCCATCGATCATGGATTGTTTTGCGTTGCTTCTCCCACTCCTGAATCGTCGTAACAGGTTTTCCGTCCGAGTCCTGCAGAAGCGTCTCAACCTTGCCGAGATTCTCCACCACTGGGATCACCGGAGCTGATGTTACCTCTTTGAGCCATGGAACATCATCCGCATTTCCGCTCGCTGAGGAGAGTATCGCACCGGCGACGAACGCAGCCGAATATCTGACCATGGATCGAATCAAGTTCCATGATCCGCGATCACTGAAATTGCTCATAGATACTCCTCGACAGACGCAATGAAAACCGCCTAGCGTGAGTGTCAGGTATCTTGGCTTAAGGAGTCAAGGCACGAGTGGCGAGGAATCTTCCGGCAAGTTGCAGAACCATACACGTTGACGAGAATCTGTTTTGTAATTGAACGTGAAGTTCTTTCTGCTCATCAGAGGGGTAGAAAGAAGACCGCAGTTTCCCCGGAAAATCATGAATAACCGCGTGCTTTTGTAAAAATGCCCCTCGGGAACCAAAGTTGCGGATTGAATCTCCAGCAATTCTGTGGCAATACTCAGTAAGGTGTTCTTGTGTATAGACTTTACTGATTGATGGCCTCCGACAGAGCGTACCAGGTTGGATTCTTCGGTTTCATCATTCTTAATGCTGATTGCCAGTTCAAACGGTGTTTTTCGAGGGGAAAACACACTAAGGAAACTCGAAATGAAGCGACGTTCGCCTGTCTTGCGTCGATCCCCGTCATCTGGGTTCACATTGATTGAACTGTTGGTTGTCATTGCAATCATCGCAATTCTCATCGCCTTGCTACTGCCAGCTGTTCAGCAGGCCCGTGAGGCCGCTCGTCGAACGCAGTGCAAGAATAATCTGAAGCAGATTGCCCTTGCCGCTCATAACTTTCACGACATTTACGAGAGATTTCCTGCCGCAAACATCATGGAATGGCATAACGAGACCGGTCGAGATGGAGTTTTTGAGCCCGTGACTGCGGGGTATCCAGATCCGGACACATCACCTGGAATCGGAGTTTTGCCACAGTTGCTGCCCCAGCTTGAACAGTCGAATCTCTATACAAAAATGGGGACGACAACGGGATTTGATGACCACTATCTCGCTGGGAGTGTTGTTGGGAACTACAAGACTCCGGGAGCGGCGTGGTACAACGATGCGGCATCATTTGCTCTGGCACAAACAAGAATGCCGATGTTTGAGTGTCCCTCTGATCCGCAGGCGGGCAAGGATTTTGTTTTGTGGCATGGTTCAGGGTATTTCCCTGCGTCAGAGATCTACTGCACCAGTGGCTTCGTCGTGTTCGGCATTGGTGATCCGAGTGATGATAATCTGAAAGCAACCAACTATGTCGGTGTCGGAGGATTGATCGGTGGCGGTCGCTGCAGCGTCCAATGGGACCTGAATGGTGATGGTTCAGTCGACGTTCCCAATCTCCATGACTGGAAAGGCGTCTTCAGTGTCTCAAGATTGAAGGTCAGCTTTCGGGATTTGACCAGAGGCACCAGCAACGTGCTGATGTTTGGCGAAGCCACCGGTGGAAAAAGTCTGGGGTTTTCGTGGATGGGGGCGAATTTCATTCCTTCTGTCTGGAACAAGTATGTTGACAGCGCGGGGGTTCCGGATCCTGCTAATCCGAATCCAGCCAATCTCACCTCGACTGATGCAGCTTATGGTTTCAGCAGCTTTCATACGGGCGGCTATCAATTTGCACTGGGTGATGGTTCCGTTCGATTCATCTCTGAAAACATGGACAAGAACACCTATTGGGCGATTTCCGCGATGTCCAATAGCTGGGTGAACGGCGAATTCTGATTCAGAAAAGTGTGGTCTCTTTATGTCTCGAATCCTTCTGGCGATTTGCCTGATCAGCAGCATCTGTGGTTGTGGAGGAAGTGGTCAGCCGGAAGAGCCGACCAATCCGGACCCACCGCCGGGAGCCAGGTTCAGCGGATCCTCAGCCAACAGCAAGACAAGAATTGGCGAGAAATAGGACCGCGCAGGATTTCAGCGTTTGAAGACCAGTCAGAGACTGCTCCTCACGGAGGCAGTCTCTTTTTGTCTATGCCGGAATGGCCTCTTTAGGCCGTTATGCACAGGGAAGTGTGCGGAAAATCACAGCAAATATGTCACCACTTCCGGGATTCGCGTCAGGTTCGATCTTGACCGAAAATCGTAAAACAAGCAGAGTCCAGAAGGCTGGGTGCCAGAGATCGGCAAGGAATGCCTGTCCAGCCTGATTGTTGATTGAGCCCTGCCCTGCCTGTTTCGCTGGAAACTGATGGGATGCTGACCCCGATTCACCTGCCATGGAAGGATGGTGAAAAATGCAGATTCGACGTATGGCCTCTGGCCTATTTATTCTCGCGTATCTGATGTGCCTTGCCTGGGGCGTCGGCGCCCATGCGCTGAAAGTTGGTCTGGCCGGCAATACAACCAGCTATTTCTGTGTCTGGGATATGTTCTGTGGCTGGCAGGCCTATGACAATCGGACTCGCATCATCGGAGAAGACTCCAACGGAAACTACTACGCCGTTGAAGAGCCGTGGGGGGCCTTCACTCCGTTCGGTAACGTCGCGCGAGTTAACTATGACGTCAGCAATAACATGATCTCGCGACACATCAAGAATGTGCTTGACCATTCGCAACATGCCGGGATTGATCGTGTCTATGTGGTTCAGGAAATCTGGCCCAAGCAGTTCAATGTTCCGGACCGGCTGTGGTCACATTATTTCCATGAACCCAAAGATAAAACATCCTATTACAACCTGCGTGCAATTTGTGATGCCAGCGGGATGCCGGTCGAAAGTTATCCGGATTGGTTTAATGCTCAGACCCTCAACGGCATCGCCGACAATCCGCGACTGCAGCGGGCAGCGGAACGAGCAACACCGTATTACAACACATTTTTCAATCCGAGTGAGTTGAAGGCACAGCGATCGACGTTTCGGAGTTCTGCCGACGGGCTGAATACAAACTGAATTAATTCTCAGAGATTAGCTAAGACACGGCGATCAGCTTTTGTTCTGTCAGCAGGAGGCTTAGGGCATGAAAACAACAACATCAGGGACCTCATGGTTCGGCGGTCTGAAGGCATTCTTCTTCGCAGAGCAGTCACCGTATGGTCTTGCCCTCGTTCGAATGTTTCTGACATCAGTCGCGCTCGTGCCGATGATTCGCAGATTTCCGCGCGTGCGTGAACTGTTCTCCTCCGACGGCGCGCCGCAGCAGCTGGCAGAGCTATTCGGACAGGGACGACCACTTCCTGAGCTTCCTCCGGCATTTGCGGCGGCTCTTTATGGCGTCATGATCTTCGCGTTGATCTGTGGGGTCTTTGGCTTCAGAACTCGCATGGCATTCCTGATTGGAACGCCTTTGTACCTCTACTTCAACCTGCTGGATGCTGTCAGCACGATGACGAAGTACTCGGTCATAGCTTCGCATATGTTTCTGATGCTGACTCTTTCCAACTGCGGGTCTGTCTGGTCCATTGATGCCATTCTGCGGCGTTGGAAAGAAGGACCGGCAGCGACTGCGATCCCTCCGCGATTCCCCGTCTGGCCAGCTCGTCTGATTCAAATGTTGTTCTGCTTTGTTTACTTCGGCGCCGCCATTACCAAGATTCAGACTCAGGCATTTTTCAGCGGCGAGCAGATGCGTTACTGGATGCTCAGCAACTGGAACTATTCCAATCCGTTTGGTGAAGTGCTTGCCATGTGGACACCGGTGCTGTTGGCCTGTGGATACTTCACCGTTGTCTGGGAGATCACCTTCCCGTTTCTCGCCTGGCGTCCGGCAGGACGCTACTTTGCACTGGGGGTCGGTATCCTGTTTCATATCATGACATGGATCACTCTGGGCCTCTACATTTTTCCGCTGATCTGTATCAGCGGCTATTTGTCGTTTCTGATGGAAGATGACATCGTAGCCATTCGACGTTTCGTACACCGGCTCCGTATTCCCACATCACTGCTTGGATTCCCTCGATTCGCGATCGCTCGAATGATTGAAATGCGTCCGCAATCTGTGCCCTCCTCAATTCTGTGGATTGGCCTCGCAGTTGTGGTGGCGGTTGCATCAGCAGAAGCGGATTATCGCATTGATGTCTACGGAATTCGCAGAAACAATGGGCCGCTGGCTCTGCAAAAGATCGACAGCCGTGAAGCTTTGGCAATGATCAATAATCCGAAGCCACTTCGCGAGAAGGATAAATTCTTCTCGTTCGATATTGGAAACATGATGGTCGGTGGGCAACTGGGCAATCGACGAAACACATTTGAATTTGGCGATACGATTATCGCTCATTGCAACATTAATCCACCTCACGAAGACATGTGGGTCGATTGCGTTGTTGAAGATTCAGATGGTCGCATCGTCGATAGTTCAGGGCAGTATGTGACTCGTGAGCAGCTATTTGCGAACTTCAATTACGATGCCGGAAACAAGCTTGTCCCTGGTGAATACTGGATGGTGCTGAAGAGTTCCGGCAATGAGGTTGCTCGTCGCCCGTTTACTCTCACCGGTGATCCACAATCACTTCCAACGATGAGCGATTTTGTGACGAACTGATCGGGGGATGTTTCCGCAATTCTCTTCGAGTCCTGTCCAGAACGGCCGGCATTACTCAGCGGTCAGGCAATTCTTCTGTCGATCCAGTTTGGGGATGATCCTGAACTGGTCCAATTGACTACAGAGGCAGATGTCCGAGTCGTATCCGAGGCTCACGAGGTTTCTTCCCCCCTGCGTATCACGCATTGCTAAAGCCAAACGCTCGCATACTGCGCCATGCTGATCTGCCGGGTCAGTCCCGCCTTGTGCGACGTCTGCAACTTTCTTTCGCCACAGCGACCATGCCATAACCGCGCTGTCGTTAAGAACCCATCTCCTGCAGACTTCGCTTTCGGACGCGTCGTTCGCGATCAATTCATCAACAATCGCTCCGGCAAACAGTACGTCCTCACCCGTGACGATCCCGTCAGTGCCTGCGCAAATGAGATGAGTGTCGCGTTGCTCCTGAAGTAGCCGATCAGCGATCACCGCACGATTCAGGAAGGCTCCAATCAAAATGGTTGCGGCAGGCGATGCTTTCAGAATCGCTTTGGTTCCATTGGTCGTAGTGAAGGCGACGGTCCGACCAGCGACAGCGGCTTTGCTGTACTCCGCAGGAGAATTCCCAAAGTCGAATCCCTGAATCTTCACGCCGCCTCGTTCGCCACCCAGAATTATTGACTCGTTGGGTGACTGTTCTCGCAGGCGAAACGCTTCTTCGGTGGTCCCGCATGGGATCACTCGTGTGGCTCCGTTCTGCAGCGCTGTGATCATCGTCGATGATGCGCGAAGGATGTCGATGATGACGGCGGTCCCGCCGTTCAACGCGTCTGCTTCAATCAATGATGGCAGCAGGTAAACGTGGAGTTGATGGCTCATGAAACCCGGTCCTTCGCGTGGCAACGCCTCTGCCGGACTATTGTGGCAGTCGGCAGCAGTGAGGGCTGCAGGGGCCGGCTTCCGGCGGAGGACATGAGGACGCCATGGAGAGACTGCCTGATGCCACTCGCCCCGCCGCAGCACTCATCAGCTTGTCCATCTTCTTTGAGCCACATTTTGGGCACGCCGGTTTTTCAGTGCGTCCAACAAGAAGTTCAGCGTGGTGTGAGCATTCCTCACAGAAGAATTCAAACAACGGCATTTTCGAGATCCTGTCGACAGGCTTTACTGGTTCGTGGCTGGCTTACCGACCGCGAACGAAATGTTCTTAAATTGCAGCGACTGACACAAATCATACACATCGATAAAAGGTTGTACTCGCACATCATCGTGGATGTTTAAAATGATCCTGGATTCCGGATCGACTGCCGCCAGTCGCTGAAGTCGATCCTGAAGCATTTCCTGGCCTGCGAGTCGTTGTTCATCCAGAAAGATAGCGACAGAGTCCTGTTCCGGTTCAATCCGAATCTGGATCGCCGGATGCTGCCAATTGTCGGGATCTTCTGCAGGTTCCTGAGGATCCGCCGCCTCTGTCGTTCCTTTGAGTTCCGCAGGCAATAATCGATCCGCAGTGCCTCCTACGGATGCGCAAATAAAGAACACGAGCAGCAGGAAAACAACATCAATCATGGGAGTCATCGTGTCGCCATCCTGCGAACCCAGATGCTTTGGCCGACGTGGTATCTTCATGCGACGTCTCCTGACGGTCTTCAGACGGATGATTCACTCGGAGGCGAATGAAACTCATTCCAGCGTCGCCACGCATAGCTCCATTCAATCCACATTCGCATGACCGACCAGAGTAATCTCATGCGTTCCAGTTGATCGGCAGGCAATCGCGTCTGCAGGGCCTGGGCTTCTCGTGCCGCCATGTCCAATCCCCAACGGCGTGCGAGAAGTCGGCACAGGCTGTCTGCGGAGAGATCCATTTCGTTGGAATCTTCATCCAGATCTTCGAAAGCCGCCACTTCTCGATCGTCTTTGATTAGTCCAGCACCGTCTGCTGTTACGAAAAACTCAAACATGCGTGATCGATAAGGATCGACTTCCAGTGGCCGAGTATTCGCCTGAGCTTCCTGAATGAGTGTTTCCAGCCCGTTCAGGATTTCACGAGCGATAAATCGAGCAGGGTTGTTCTTCTTGTTATCGTCGCTTGTGGAAATGTCCTCGGAATTCATGGGGCGCCCGGCAGAAAAAGTGAATGAACATCAATTGCAGTGCAGTACATAGTGCCAGTCAGATCTCAGAAAAAGCGTCAGGCAGTCCGCGTGCCTAAGAGTCTAAGGGTCTGAGACATCGGTTGAGTTCGCCCGGAGGCGGTGTTGCAGATGTCACTGCACTGAAGCGTTTTCGTGTATCACAACACGAAGTCATGCGACAGGCGTGCATTCTAACTGCCACCTGCACACGTCGCAACGAGCCATAATTTGCAGGATTCGCTCAAAAGATCCCCGGTGCAGACCGCGGTTTATGGCTCACTTGCAGGTTTCTGAGGTTTTGCGGGGCGAAAGAATCTCTTCGATTCATTTACTGCCGTGCGACGAGTCGTGATGCGGACGAGCAATGTCATGAGATAGTTCTTCCAACCCGGCACGACATACTGTCGACGTTTCTCCAGAGTTTTCAACGCGGTCTTCACGACCTTTCCGGGAGGATGCGATGTGTGTTTTTCGAGCCAGCCCGGGACTCCGGCGAGGTCAAAGAATTCCGTTCGAGTGACTCCGGGGCATAACGCCATCACCGTGACTCCTCGACTGCGAGCTTCCGCCCACAGGGCTTCACTGAAATGGAGGATATAAGATTTACTGGCGGCATAGGCGGCCATGAAGGCAACAGGTTGAAACGCTGCCTGAGACGACATATTGATGATTGCCCCGTGCCCTTGTGACAGCATCCCGGGGAGCACTCGATAGGTCAAATCGGTCAGTGTCATCAGGTTCAGATTGAGCATCTTCCGGACTTCTTCCGGAGTTGTTGTTTCAATCTGACCGATCAATCCCATTCCCGCGTTATTGACAAGCAGCTCAATCTGCACACCAAGACGCTTGACCTCTTCCATGAGTCGTCGACCGGAGTCAGGGTCGGCCAGATCGACGGCCACAATATGACAACGTGTGCCATGTCGAGTATTCAGATCGGTCGCGAGCTCCGTCATCTTGTCTTTGCGACGAGCTGCCAGGATAAGATGCATTCCGCGGCCGGCCAGTTGCACAGCGAACTCAGCGCCAATTCCGGATGAGGCTCCGGTAATCAATGCCCAGCGATCGTTGTAAGAATCCAGCACGCAGCGAATCTCAGCTAGTTTCGAGAAGTGTTTTGAGCGAGTAATACTCGATCAGAATTTTCCAGCCTGCAGTCTACTGATTTCGATGGATCGCGAAAAGCCGTCGAGTGCTCGTGTTTTGGTCGGGCTGTTTTCAGGGTTGCAGAACAAGAGTCGAAAGAAGCAACTCGTGATTGCATGGAGCCTGGTGGTTCAGTTGCAGTTGACGAATGTGTCCACCATGTCGATAGTTCTGCAGCTAAGGTTATGCCTGTCTGTGGCCTCAGTGGCTGCAGTTCTGAGATGGATGATGGGTGCCTGAGCAACTGTTTTTCGCATAAACAGCGCGGGCTTTCAGTTCAAGAAAATTTATCCGGCTCTTCGATGAACTCACTGCCTTTGTTCCATGTGGATGCCTTTGCATCTCGCCCCTTCACTGGTAACCCTGCCGCGGTTTGCCTACTGGAAGAAGCTCGTGATTCCGCATGGATGCAGAGTGTGGCAATGGAGATGAATCTTGCCGACACAGCGTTCCTGCTTCCGATGAACGATGGTCTAGAACTTCGATGGTTCACTCCCGCAGTCGAAGTCGATCTCTGCGGTCATGCTACGTTAGCGGCTGCCCATGTCTTAAAAGAGCTTGTTCAGGCCTGCGAACTTCCTGATAAATTTTTACCGTTCTGGAAAAACGGCTATCTTCAGTTTCGAACTCGAAGTGGACTTCTGTCTGCAGAGTCTACACAAGACGGCATGACGCTGGACTTTCCAGCGACCGGTGTGCAAGTGGCGGAGATTCCCGACATGCTTTTAGAGTCTCTGGGCGTTTCTGCTGGTGAGGTTCGCTACTGTGGCAGATCGAAGTTTGACATTTTGTTGCACGTTTCTAATGCCGCTGTTGTGCGGCGACTTGGCCCTGACTTTGCGGCCCTGGCTGGAATATCAACCCGAGGCGTTATTGTGACGGCATTGGGAGACAGTTGTGACCATGATATCGTGTCACGTTTCTTTGCCCCGGCTGCAGGCATCAATGAAGATCCCGTGACCGGGTCTGCTCACTGTGCATTGGCCCCCTACTGGGTTCCACAATTCGGACGGTCAACATTGTTTGGCTTTCAGGCTTCATCCAGAGGCGGACTCATCCGGATGGAACTCCGCAATGACCGAGTTCGCCTCTCGGGGAAAGCTGTCACGATCGCTCGCGGAAAGCTTCTTGCCTGAGAACCACGCCATGAATCGATTCAGAGTTGCGATGAGGCCCCTCCCCCATCATTTTTCAGCAGAATCATTTGCCTGCCTGCAATGTGGTTTAGAGCCAGTCGGGTTTACGACCGACCGACACACCCCTTGACCACACCCTTCCAGCAGTTGACATCAAAAGGCCAGTAGATCAAAGATCGCGCGTACCAACTGATGGCCTGTCGCGGCGACGAGGAGGCCAGAAACCATGCCGAGCATCGTTCAACATTTGCGAGAGCTTTGCGACGGACAGACCATGACACCTGCTGACCACGGTCAGACTCCAATGCTCGCTGAAGGGCCAGAAGTCGCAGGTCTCGCATCCGGACATGGTTCTTTGAAAACGAACCGGGCCGCCAGCGATACATTGTGACGGGTTCTGAAACAGCGGCAAATCGCCCCCCGGCTGCAGCGGCCTTGAGCCACAGATCCCAGTCCTCAGCCAGCACGGGTGATTCCGTAAATCCATGGATCCTGTCAAACAAGGCACGTTTCATCATCGTGCTGGACATCACAATAAAGTTGTCCATCAGCAAAGCTTCGAACAGATCGCCTTCGAGCATTGCGGTCGGATCGCTCCGAAAGTCACTGACGCGCGAGACATCTCCAAAGTTGCGTGCATTCGTATAGACAATGTCTGCCGACGTCCGTTGTGCGGCCTTCAACTGGAAAGCCAACTTATCTGGTTCCCACAGATCATCGTGATCAAGAAACGCGATCCACTCACCAGATGATGCAGCAACCCCATTGTTTCGAGTTCTGGAAAGACCGGCAGCTCCAAGGTTCTTCTGGTGAATGGCGATGATTCTGTTGCCATACCGTTCAATCACAGCCCTGGTTCCATCCGTGGAGCCATCGTTGACCACGATCACTTCGGTTTCACAGTCCCGCTGATTCAACGCGCTTTCAATCGCGCCGGAAAGATCCTCGGCGCCGTTGAAGACAGGAATGACGACTGACACTCTGGGATTCGACATAAAGCTGTTGTTGATTTCTGTAACGGAACTGATTGTGGTTTGGGAGCCGCTTGTGATTAAACAAGAATCAGTTCGGAACCCGCAAAATGCATGATTATCTGGTGCAAAATCATTTCTTGCGATTTCCGGACTATTTCTCGAACACCGCAGAAGAAACAGGATCCTGTCCGGCTACGTCGAGGTGTTCTAGACTATTGATTCTTCTGCGGATATGGGCCGGAAGTTTCTGACAAATGTGCAGGTAAAGCTGACAAAGCGACGTCAGTTATAGTGCTGGTTCGGATCAGTTTTGGCTGTTGATTTTTGGCAACATGTGTGGGATCGACTCTGCTTTATGAAATCTGCAAATGAACTTCTCCAGCACTACTTCGGGTATTCGGAGTTCCGGGTCGCACAGGCGGAAATCATCGAACACGTGAGTGCTGGTCGACACAGTCTGGTGATTATGCCAACCGGAAGCGGCAAGTCGCTGTGCTTTCAGATCCCGGCCCTGATGCTGCACAACAAGAACAGCGGAGGACGACCACCAATCACACTCGTTCTTTCGCCGCTCATTGCCTTGATGAAGGATCAGGTGGATGCACTCCAGGCGAAAGGGATTTCCGCCACGTTTGTGAATTCGTCGCTGAGCCGCAAAGATCGGGAGAAGCGTTATGCCGCGGTGGCGCGAGGTGATTACTGTCTGCTGTACGTGACTCCGGAACGTTTTCGCAAAGCTGAGTTTCTGGAGATCATTGCGCAGAGAGAAGTGAAGCTGCTGGCTGTCGATGAAGCTCACTGCATCAGCGAATGGGGCCATGATTTTCGGCCCGACTATACTCGTGTGGCAGAGTTCAGGGCCATGTTGGGCAATCCGGTGACGATGGCTCTGACCGCGACAGCCACGCTTGATGTGCAGCAGGACATTGTTCGTCAACTGGGACTCGATGTTGCCGAAGTCCGCACATTTCATGAAGGGATTGATCGCCCTAATCTGGACCTGCGGGTGGAAGAAGTTTGGGAGGCTGACGAAAAAGAAGAATCCATGGAGGCCGTTTTCGATCGCTGGCTGACCCCGGATTCAAAAGGAAGCGGCATCGTTTACTTCACTCTGATTCGAACTCTGCTGGAGTTCAGTGAAAGGCTTCAGGCTGCGGGCATCGATCACGTCTGCTACCACGGCGATCTGGATCGGCATGTTCGTCGCAATATTCAGGACGATTTTATGAAGGGGCGCTCTCGCCTTGTCCTTGCGACCAATGCCTTTGGGATGGGAGTCGACAAGGAAGATATCCGCTTTGTGGTTCATGCGGACATCCCTGGTTCGATGGAGTCATACTACCAGGAAATCGGCCGCGCGGGCCGAGATGGCAAGCCGTCGGAGTGTACTCTGCTTTACGACCAGCGTGATCTGAATACGCAGATCGAGTTTATTCGGTGGACGAATCCGGATGCCGAATTCTGCGAACGTGTCTATCACCATCTCACGCACAGCACAGAACAGATTCGAGCGTTTGGGATCGAATGGCTGCGAGAGCGTTTGTGTGATCGCCAGCGTCATGATCGACGAGTGGAGACCGTCCTGTCTTTATTGCAACGACATGGCGTGATTCAGGACGAAATTGATCTTTCCAACCTGATCGTGGAGGGAGACCTGCCCGAATCATTGGCCGACGAGGAAGGTCGTGCGGCCAAGCTTCTGCGAGACCAGAAGAAGCTGTATGCGCTCGTGCAGTATGTGCAGAGCGCAGACCGCCGTCAGTTCATCCGGGAATACTTCGGAGTTGCCTGATCATGAGCTGACCAGGAGGCTCCTGCAGAACCGGGATAGCACCCTCGTTTACTTCTTTCCTCATGCATTTTCTGAGCTGTCCGGGAGCAAGTCCCGGTTCTGCTGCGAGTGCATGAGCAAATCAGCGTTCAACAACTGTTGCTGATTCTTCGCCAATCAGCGGTTCCGAGATCGACTCGCTCGCGACTCGCAGACGCAGGCGATGATTGCCTTCCCGCAGGCAGGTTGCTCGAATGGAGTAGACAATCTCTTGATCCGGAGCGATCGTTGGCAGAGAACGGAAAACCATAACTCCGTTTTCAGCAATGTGCTCGGATGGACCTTCTGCATCAACGAGCTGGATTCCTGACGGCAATTCGCAGGACATACCCACATTCGATGCTGCACGGCTTCCGGTGTTGCGGATATGCACTTCCCAGGTGACATCGTCACCCTTGGCCAGATCCTTGCTGCTGGACACAATCTTCAAGTCCAGCGCGGCCATGCCTTCGACTACGGTGTTGTAGTCACACATCGTGACCTGACCGTGTTCTGAAATGACTCCGGCCTGATGTAGCAGTTCACCTGGCTCGGTGGCTCGCAGAGTAAGACTGAAATCACTCGATCCGTCAGGCTGCAGTGTTCCCACGAACCACTCGATCGAATGATCCGTCTTGCTGTATTTACCGCCTCGATTGGCAGAGACGAAATCGAATCCTTGCGGAATGCGATACTTGGCTCGTACGTTCTCAGATGGGACTCCACCAGTATTGGAAACTGTCATGGTGTAGTCACTCGTTCGTCCGGCCAGTTGTTCTTCTGGTCCGTTGATTGCGATCTTGAGCTTAGGTTCAGCGACGGTGACGGTCGCCGTGGTTTCGTCCGTCAGATCGCCTGATGCGATGGCTCGCACGGCGACATCCTGAACGCCGCCTTTGACCGCGGTCAGGCTAAGCTTTGCCTGACGCGACTCTCCCGCGTTCAGTGTACCGATATCAATCGACAAAATGCTGCCGCTGCGATGTTCCAGCCCCTCGGGAATTGCGGCCTGAATCACGACGTTGTTGGCGAGCCCTGTTCCGGGGTTTGTCACTTTCACAACGTAACCGGCCTGCTGTCCCACTTCCACAGTCTCAGGTCCGCTGACTTCTACGCTGATCAGCGGTTCCTGTACTGAAAACTCTGAAGAGGAAAAGCCGGTCATCCGCACGAAGGCATCAAGGCGAACGTCGCCACGTTGACGCGGAATGACCTTCAAAGCGACAGTGCGCGTTTCCCCGGGCTTAAGTTCGCCGAAAGTCCATGTCGGTGTTTCCGAGCCTTCCATGGCCGGTGGCTTTGCTTCAACAAGTTCAAGCCCTTCCGGAATGATGGCTTCTGTCATCACGCTTCGGACAGCCGATTTACTTGTATTCTGGACAACAAGATCGATGTCGCATTCTTGTCCCACGTTGAACTCGCCGCGGCGAACCCATTGTACGGTGATCCCCGGCGACTGTGGACCTGAATCCGCAGTCGCAGTCGTTGACCCCGTTGCTGAAAACGCTTCGGCAGATCGAGTTGCAGAAACGGTTTTCACCGGGACAGCCTTAGCCGGAACAGACTTTGTTGCGACAGGCTTTTCTGCGGGAGCGTTTAGAACGGGAGCTTTTGATGCGGGAGCCTTTGATGTATTGAGTGGTGCGGCGGGCTTGGCGATGGCCGCAGCTTTTCGAGAAGCAGGAGCGGATTTCAGAAGAGCTTCAGCCTTCTCACCCCCGTCTCCCGATGCGAACTGTTCACTGAACTCCGGAGGCATCTCGGCAGATTTTTTCGAACTGGAAGATTTCTCAAGATAGTTCGCGAATGGATTCTCTTCTTCTGCTGGCTCAGGCGACTTTGAGTCCACCTCGAGATCAGAATCAGACTGACTCACCTGAACAATCTTCTTGCCGGAGTTTCGAGCAGTTTCCTCAAAAGCTGCTGGCTGAACCTTTCCCGAAGATGTCTGCTTCGACGATTGGTCCGAGGAGGTTTTAGCCGTCCCATTGCTCTTCAGCTTTCCTGCTGCCGTGGAAACATCCCACTCGGCGACGGGAAGATGGGCTTCTGCCGCAGGTTTCTCTTTGCGGGCCGAAGTAGAGGATGATTTTGTTTCGGGCTTGGCTGCATTCGCAGTGGCGACGGGTTTCTGCAAGTCCCCAGACTTGTTTGCTGACCCCGTCTCGATGCGTTCACGCATTCGCTGACGAGAAGCCTCAAATGCTTTGTTGTCTGGTGTGTCCGCCGGTGCGTTTTCGGAAGAGACTTCTTTCTCAGAGTTTGGCGAGAAATACTTCACACCCGAAACTGGCGCTTTCGATGCAGCCTTCTTTGCGGTTGGGCGTGGATTCTGTCGGTCCCATTCCGCAAATGGGTCATTCTGCTGACCGTAGAGTATAGCGGTTCCAAAAACCAAAAGTCCAATGGCACTCAGGACGGACCGTCGAATCGGCATTTGCATTCTCCAGCGACAAAGCTCGCTCATACTCCAAACTGCGATCCGATGGTCGCACGACACATCACTCGCTTTTCGGTTAATCGAGAGATCCGGCCTTTCCGCTTGAGTGGATTTGGTGGTTTGCGAGGACTTTGCGGGTTATCCCGATCGCGAAGACGAAAATACTGCCGAAAAAATAATTGAACTGAACGGTTCAGTGTCTATGATATAAGAACTAAACTGAACCGTTCATTTCTGGTGACTTATGCGTAAAACATTGATTTTTGTGTTCTGTTCAGCCGTCGTCATGGCAGGAGCCTTCGCGGCGAATCGTTCCCTGCCCATTGTGGAACAGAACACCCCGGCCCCCGTGGTGTCTCTGTCAGAATTCGGTGTGGGAGCCTTGGGACGAATTGAACCACAGAGCGAAGTGATCCACGTCAACGCTCCGTCAGTGATGGAGCCGCCCGTTGTTGAAAAGATAATGGTTCGCGTTGGCGACCAGGTTTATGCCGGACAAGTGCTGGCAATTCTTGATTCCAATCGTCGAGAGCAGGCCGACGTCGATCTGGCCAAAGCCTCCGTGTTGCTTGCGGAGAAATCTCTGGCTCAGATCAAGGCCGGCGCAAAGACCGGTGATCTTCGAGCTCAGGAGGAACTGATTGCACGGACTCGCGAACGTTTGAAGCTCGCAGAAAAGCAGCTGGAGCGTGCTAAGGAACTGCGAAAGAACAGAGCCGTTTCTGAGGATGATGTGGACACGCGAGTTGCAGATGTTGATGTGCTCCGGCGCGAATTGGCTCAGCATGAATCTGCGCTGGTGGCGTTGGCAGAAGTCCGAGTCGTCGATCTTGAAAAAGCAGAGGCCGAAGTCGCGCGGGCTCGGGCGACAGTACAGCGTGCTGAGGCGGATCTTGAGATCTCAATGATTCGAAGCCCGATCGACGGAGAGATTCTGAAGATTCATACGCGTGTCGGAGAACGCATCGGATCAGAAGGAGTGTTGGATCTGGGTGACACACGGCAGATGGACGTTGTCGCTGAGGTTCACGAGTCAGACATTCTCAAGGTTGCACTGGGCCAGCCCGCGACGATTTCGATGAGGAATCTCAACACAACTTTACATGGTCGTGTGATTGAAGTCGGGCGTCTGATTGGCCGCAAAGATGTGCTCTCGAGTGATCCTGTTGATGATACAGATGCTCGAATTGTGGAAGTTCGAATTCGGCTTGACGACAAAGACGGTCAGCGAGTTTCCGGGCTGTCATGGGCTAAAGTTGAGGTCGTGTTAGAAACTTCGAAGTCGCATTCCTCCTCGACGGACATGAGTGATGCGAGCACTCCGGCTGGAGCGCAGGGGATGCCACAATGAGTCAGCGAATCCCTTTGTCGTGGCTGCAACTGAAACACGAGAAGATGAAGCTGTTTGCAGCCGTTGCTGGAGTTATGGTTTCGGTTGTGTTGATGTGGATGCAACTGGGATTGATGAAAGCCCTGTTCGCCAGTGCCGTGGTTTTTCATGGTTCAATGAACGGCGAACTGGTGATCGTCCACAGCCAATACGAACATTTGCTGCATAGCAAGGTCTTCTCCAGTCGGCTGCTGTATCGCCTGCGGGGAAGTCCTGATGTCAGCGACGTGTTCTCAATTTATCTTGCTCCAGGGGAATGGAAGAATCCATGGAACGGAGAAATGCGGTCGATTCAATGTTACGGAATTGAAACCGACAATGCGTCACTCAAACTGCCCGGCATCGAACAGCATCTGCTGCAACTTCGGAATACAGATGTGTTCCTTTATGATCGCATGGCGCGACCCCGCTTTGGTGACGTCGTGGGGGCCGTCGAAAGACGCGAACCCGTGGAACTGGAGCTTAATCGACGTCGCATGTCATTGGCCGGAGTTGTTGATCTCGGAGCTTCATTCGGCGTTGACGGCAATGTTCTCGTCAGTCATGCCAACTTCCTGCGACTCTTCCCGGAACGGAAATCCGGGGAGATCGATGTTGGTGTCGTAAAGCTGAGGCCCGGAATTTCAGTTGTCTCTGCGCAGAAGCAGTTTCAAAAGGTGTTGGGGAAAGAAGTTCAGGTTTTGACTGTGGAACAGTTCAAAGAGCTGGAACTGATTTACTGGCGATCCGCAACACCGATCGGAATCATCTTTACTGCGGGCACTGTCGTTGGATTCTTTATTGGCTTCATCGTCGTGTATCAGATCCTTTATACGGATGTCACGAATCACCTGCCGCAGTATGCCACTATGAAGGCGATGGGATTCTCTGACGGCTATCTTTACCAATTGGTTCTTGGACAGTCCGTGCAACTGGCCACCATGGGATTTATTCCGGGATCACTGATTGCAGCCGCCATGTATGCCGGATTGCGCAAAGTCACTCAGTTGCCGCTATACATGGAGCCGATGCGAGGCGTCTTTCTGATCTTTGCAACGATTCTGATGTGTACTTTTTCCGGAATGCTGGCTGTTCGCAAACTGCGATCTGCGGACCCCGCAGACGTATTCTGATCCGGAAAGTCGAGTGGTGTATGAAAACTGATGATTCAAAAGCCGTTATCACTGGTGCAGGAATCAATTTTTCCTTTGGCCAGGGCGAGTTACGCAAGCAGATTCTATTTGATGTGGAACTTGCCATTCAGCCGGGCGAAATCGTGCTCCTGACCGGACCATCCGGATCCGGAAAAACGACGCTGTTGACGCTGATCGCGGGGTTGCGGAAACTGCAGGAGGGGCGACTGGATGTGCTGGGCCATTCGTTGCACAATGCGTCTCAAATTGATCTGCTGCAGCTGCGACGTAAGATTGGTTTCATTTTTCAGGCACATAACCTTCTGCCGTACCTGACTGCCCTGCAGAATGTGCAGGTGATGTTTGACCTGCAGCCCGACGTCACTATCAAAGAGGGGCGTGAACGGGCCACTCGCATGCTGCAGCAGGTGGGTCTGGGAGAACGGATGAATTATCATGTGTCGCGGCTGTCCGGCGGTCAAAAGCAGCGAGTTGCGATTGCCAGAGCTTTGGTCGGGCGGCCGGAACTGGTTCTTGCGGACGAGCCCACCGCAGCGCTGGATGGGACTTCGGGACGCGAAGTCGTCAATTTGCTGCAAAGCCTTGCGCGAGAACAGAAGCGTCCCATTCTGATGGTGACGCACGACGTACGAGTTCTGGATATTGCGGATCGGATTATCGAGATGCAGGATGGCCACCTGACGGCCAGTTCTCGAGGATCTTCATCTGCGGAAAACCACCCTGCGAAAGGAGTTCAAAATGAGCCTGACATCGCCAACGTTACCCTCTGAAGAACCTTTGAGTCGATCAGAACAGAAACGGCGACAAATCCTGGACGCAGGGCGTGAGCTGTTTATGGCTCAGGGCTTTGCAGACACCAGCATGGATCAGGTCACGGCCAGATCCGGAGTCTCCAAGGCAACGGTTTACAATCACTTCCCCTCCAAAGAGAAGCTCTTTGAAGAGGCGGTGAGAACACGGGCCGAAGAAGTTTTTGCAGCATTGCCGGAGCTGGATGCAGATCACATTCATCCCGAGGAAATGTTGACACAGTATTTCCACGCGCTGTTGCAGATCCTGTTGTCAGAAGACGGCGCGTGTATGTGCTTTCTGCTGATGTCGGAGGGGCGCAGATTCCCGGACAATGCGCGACTGATCTACGAGACAGGCTTTGGCCGAGGTCTTCGGGAGATGGCGATCTATCTCTCTCAACTGGATCGAAGGGGCGTCCTTCGCATCCCGGATCCGCACTGGGCCGCTGCACGGCTTCTTGGACTTGTTATGCCGCCGTTGCCCATGATGTGCGCTGGATTCCAGCCGCTTGAGATTCCGCCCGCTGAAGAAGTTCGAAAGTCCGTTCGTTTGTTCCTGAGAGGAATGGACGCAGCAGCTTAAGCTCCTCTGAGGCGGCGTGTGGACGCGATCCCGGGGAGCTCGCAGCCATGCTTAGAATCGAACACCTGCAAGGCGATAGCCAGGTTCTTTGACCAGTTCACAACCGGCAAGAAATCCCTCGTCCTGACCGATCACCCAGCGAACGACACCGTCGATCCGATGTTCTTCTTCTTCCGTCCACCACACAAACTGCGCATCACACTCAACGGGAACAGCGGCGGCAACCTGCATGCACATTCCGTCTCGTGAGTAATTGATCACGACTGCTGGCTGAGACTTTGGACCTCCGTCAATCCAGAGCATCTTGCCATGGATTCGGCAGGCATATCGGATGCTTTCGCGTTCGCAACCGGGCAGCTTCAAAGCGATTTCGTTTGGAATTGGTTCCCGCAGCGCGATGCCGGCTTCTGTGCCTGTTCCCTCGGGATTCGCCCAATGAACAATGCCGGGGATTGCAATTTCCGGCCCACGGGAGGAAGAGCTGACGATAAAGGTCAGATGCTGTCCCACGGCCAGAGGTGACTGAGACAGGACATGGACATCAACGCCAACGGCGCCAAGAATGGTCACCGTCTGCTGCCTGAATCCGATGCTGACAATGCCGACAGGTTTCGGGGCAACATGGCGGAGAACACTGGAACCGCCCAGTCGAAAGCGACGATCGGTTCGAGTGTGTGGAGCGTCGATCATACCTCAGGCCCTTCAGGAGACTGTTGTCAAAATGCAACATCCTGAGTCTCGAAGCGACGCTGACAGTTCTTGCTTTCAATTGTGGCTGGTCGGCCTGAATTCCTGAGACTCGCCGCACGGCAGTTCCGACCGTGCAGCGCTACTGAGTTTCCAGCAGTTCTAGTAATTCCAGTTGACACCGACGCTGAGAGTATTCTGGAACAGGTTGCCACGCTCTGTCTGAATCTCCGGAAAGACGTTCAGGAGCGGACTGGATTGATAGAGAATAGACTCGTTCGGATCAGCAATCTGTCCGACCCACAACCAGTTCCAGCCCAGATTCAGATTGGCCTCTTCCAGCAACTGGATATCTTTCAGCACCGGCACGGCCCCGAAGATTGGCAACTGAACATTCAATCCCTGCTCAAACAACGGGGACAAGTGCACCGTTGTGTCCTGATCCGCAAAGGCGTTCTGAGATGGGCCCTGCGTTGTATTCGTGTCAAACATCTGGGTTTCAAGATCGTTTCCGGTGACGGGGTCTGGTGTAACCTGAACCCCCATAAAGTTACCGATGTTGTCGCCGCTGAGATGGATCTTCTCTTCATTGAACATGGCTGCAAGGCGTGTTGTTCCGGAGATTCGAACACCCTTGCGATCACCCAGTTCGTACTGGAAGCCAAACTCAGGTCCAGCCAGATTGCTGGTCACATGACTATTAATGAAAGACTTCACGATCAGGTGAGTTGAATTCGTTCCTGTCAGAGCGTTGAAGTCAGTCGTCCCTCCTTCACCCGGTGTGTCCGGAATGATTGAGGCGTTGGTTCCCCCGCCCGTGCCTGAGATTATGCCATCACCGACCGGGAAGATCTTGGCATTATCAGGAGAAGTGCCATCTCCCGTTCCGTAGGCGAGCAGGGTTGATTCGCCATGGAAGGCGAATGTTTCATCGACACGATAGTAGCGACCGCCGAAGATTGGTCTCACAACAAGATTGCCGCGATCAATCGTGGGTGTGAAGGCCCAATCAATTGATCCGCCGTAAGTATTTAGTTGATGTTGCAGGATAAACTGCAGATCGTAAGGAACGGTTGCACCGTTCAGTGCATTGCTCGGTGGGGATGGGTCACCCGAAAGAATCGGGATGCCATAGAGATTCAGCACTGTACGATCAAGAACGTCGAATGTGGTTCCGTAGATACCGTAGTTGTCCACATCAGTGGAATCGAACACGACGCCCGGAGGAAGAATCTGGTTCTGAGTGATGTCATAATCATTAGTTCCTCCACCGTTGAAGGCCACGCCACTGGTGTGACCACCGGAGGCCTGCATGTTCAACGCCGTCAACGTGTCCATACGTTGAGACAGGGCGATCGCTCGGGCATCGAATGTTGCTGTCGCTGCGCCACTGAACTGAGCATTGAGCAACAGACCTGAACCGTCTGCATTCGTGAATCCGCTGGTCAGCCGCATCCCATCATTATCAAGCTGTGGGATCATCGATCCAGAGGCGGCGTTAAAGTAGTTGTAGTAGTCCATCCCATCAACAACCAGGGTCCCAGCCTCGCTGTTCTGCTGCAGATAGGTTTGAACTCCCTCAGCACCGACGAGGCCGCCCAGTTTCCGGGTGCGGGTATGGGTGTAGTCGACTCCAAAGGTCCACTTGCGAGGACTATTGAATGGTCCGAAGCCGTTGTTGGAGTTGTTGAACCACAATCCGTCGGAGACATACGTCTGATCGAACAGATTCTGATACGGCGACTGCGACGGGTACGGCATTTGACCGCCCGGGTAAGCCCCCTGCGGCATCGGCTGCTGTGGACCTGGTGGGCCATACTGTGCCTGGACGCTGCGCCCGGCTGCCAGCATGAGTATGAAGGGCACGAACGCCTTGAGTGAGTGCCGAATCCGCATTGATCCATCCTTGGAGAAGCTGCAGTAAATCACTGCCTTCGCTGATGTTCTCCCGATTCCTGATGTTCAGCTTCTGCGCGGTGGCACCGACAGAATCTGCGCATCAGGACGGTCATAGCGGAAGTATCGGTCAGGCAATTTGTGAAACTGAAGGGTTTGTTCCGGATGTGCCGGGTTTTCGCTTTATGCCTGCCATAACGCTGCCTGTGCGTATCTCAGATCGCCATTCTCCAGCACTTCCAGACCCGCAGAATCTGCCGAAAGCTGGCGGTTCACAACCCGTAAACCTCATAAGGTGCTTCACACGGATTGCCCCGTGCAATATGCATCTCTCCGGCTTCAACGGACATAATCACCGAAAATACAGTCTTCCAATAGCCGTGGCCCGGATCGTCATTTGCGTGACGACAGACGGATCGCGGGAACTCCGTATGGTCCTGTAACGCCGACTTCAGACTTTCCATGCTCGCGCAGGAAACGCCGGTCTTCAATAACTGGCTCATCCGCTCCAGTCGAGGCCGGGACTGAATCAACTCCGGAAACTGACCATTAATGGAAGCGAGATCCGGATGCAGACAATGATTCGTGTGGAGCAATACGTCCTTTGCCTCCGGTCTGAGCACTTTCACGTCATCAATCGTGACTTCCAGGTTCGCGGGGCCATCGGGAGTACTCAGCATTATGTTGGCAGGGATTGCTCTTGTTGCGTCCGAGATAACGCTGACGGCATGCTCCAGAGATTGCCCTTCGAAAACTCGCCGCAGCGTAAAGTAGTGCGGAACGCCCACAGCGCGCGCCGGGGCTGGCAGAGAATTCAGGCAGGCGGCCATCCCGGCTTCACTCATTCCGATGTACGCGATCAGGCCAGCCTGTGTTACGGTCATAAAGGCCGGTTTGTTGTTGGGTCTTCTGGTCAGCACGACTGTAAACGGATCGAGCGCGGGATCGTTGTCCCAGTTTTGGCCGATCAGCGAAATCTGCTGCTGTTCTTTTCTAAGAGAGAATGACGTGCAGCCGCTGTCCATGTCCGCTGTGAGCTGATTTCTGATCTGGAGAAACATCAGATCATCAAAGGATAAGCCCGAACTTTGAGCAGCTCCTGAAAGTTCATCGAGCAGGTCAGGAGCCCAGTTCCGTACAAATTGAGTACTTTGGTGAATGACACTGAAGACGGTTTCACGTCGCAGCTTCAGAGTTTGCTCGATGCGATCCCATGAGGTTTCCACGAAACCTCTCAGCTCTTCCTTCAGGGATTCCCCGATCTGCCGACCAATCTCGAGGTGGCTGCCGGAAACTTCAATGTGTCGATAGCGATTTGCAATCATCGGGATTGTTCCTCGTCGTTCCGGGATTCTCGAACGGCGTTGATTGAGTCATTTGTATTCATAAGCTGTCTTCGAGTGGTGCTGTTTTGTAACTGAAGAGCCGGTGGATTGTATGGTTTCAGGTTTTCAGGCCTGATTCTGGAGCAAACGTTCCGTTCTGTGTAGACTGTGGGCACCAGTTACTTCTGGTGACAAGCGTGGGACTACAATTCTCAAGCCATTCAGCGAGTAAAAGCGATGGAAAATAGTGATGCAGACCTGACGGCAGCCGAAGATCTGGCCCAGCAGTTTGCTTTGACAGAAGACGGATTGCTGAAAGTCTACAGTGCCGGAGAAGTCACGGTCCTTGGTTTTGGTGGCAGTGACGTTCCCTCTGAATTTAATGCGGCTCATTATCGAGCGGCGATTTCAGACCTTGTGAAGGCCCATCACTCAGCGATTGTCGCCTTTGACCTGACGGGGGTTCGATTGGTTCCCAGCGGAATGCTGGGACTGCTGGTCTCGTTGACCCGCATCCCGGGTCTGCCGCTGAAGGTTCAGGTCTTTAACCCCAGCCGTGATGTGCGCGAAGTTCTTTCCATCACGAAGCTGAATCGCATGATTGAAGTTCATGAGATTGATGTGACGGAGAAGTAAGGAGACATCTGTGAGCGGGAATTCAGAGCATGTGGAGACAGTGGACGGCGTCAGAGTTCACATGTTCGATCTTAGGCCCGGTGGCAGTGAAGCATTGCTGATGCTTCACGGTGTTGGCCGTGCTGGCCGGACCTTTTCATTCTATGCGACGCTGTTCCCGAGTCGATTTAGTATCCGGGCCATCGATTTTCGTGGACACGGACAATCGGGCCGAGCAGGCGATAGCTATCGAGTGGTCGACTATGTTGAAGATGCGATCGCTGCTGCTGAGGCCATCGGCAAACCATTTGTGGTCTATGGGCACTCTCTGGGAGCGTTAGTCAGCATCGCTCTGGCCGCGCGTCGACCGAAGTTAGTTTCGGCCGTCATTCTGGAAGATCCTCCCTCTCCGGGATACTGGCACCAGTTGCAGACGACCAATTACTTTCCCACGTTTCAGGCGATGCAACGTTGGGCCGGCCGCAAAGATTTGTCTGTGGCTGACATTTCAGCTGAGTTTGGTAATGAACCGCTGAAGACATTTTCTGACGGTCGAGTTTTGAAAATCTCCGACGTTCGTGATGGTGTCTCCTTGAGGTTTACCGCTCGCTGCCTGCACGATCTTGATCCTGCGGTGATGGAAGCCATTCTCGAAGGGCAATGGCCGAAGAACTACGATATTGAAGCTTGCTTGCGGGATATTCAGTGTCCCCTGCTGATTCTTCGTGGCGATGTTGCGAAAGGCGGGATGTTGCCGGATACTGATGCGGCGGGTCTCCTGAAGCAGGTCAAGGATGGTATCTGCGTCGATTTCCCCACAGCCGGACATTTATTGCATTGGCAGGTGCGTGCAGAAGCGTCGATGCAGGCCAGCGCATTTCTTGAGTCATTGTCCTGAGTCGCATCGACGATTCCCTTTGGAAACCTCGCCGGAATGTCTCGTCGTCTGCTGATCGGAACTGATGAAGCTGGCTACGGTCCCAATCTTGGACCACTTACCGTAACAGCGACCGCATGGGAGATTCCCGAAGGCGTCGAACCCGCCTCACTGTGGGAAGAGTTCGGCAAAGTTGTGACGAACGCTCCCACTCGAGGTGATCAGAGACTGTTCGTTGCCGATTCGAAACAAGTTTATTCTTCCGGTGATGGGCTTGAAGATCTGGAGGTTGCGGT